>ERZ1026854.105-NODE-105-length-62647-cov-10.687931_pt1 | contig 62647 bp, 55 predicted proteins | sample MGYA00380157_ERZ1026854 | MGnify/ENA primary metagenome ERZ1026854 (study PRJEB33269, sample SAMEA4719793) | human gut metagenome | biome: human-associated habitat; feature: organic feature; material: feces | place: Cameroon | collected 2013-10 ...
CATCCTTGCAGGCAATTCCGCCCTGATCATCCAGATAAATCTGAATGGTTTCATCTTCATACAGATATTTTAAAACTTCATATGCTGCTTCTTTGTTTTTGCATGCTTTCATCACAGAAAACTGTAAATCAATTCCTGAATTTAATACATTGTCTGATTCCTCATCATTTGCAGGAAATGTAAAAGAGCCGATATTCATATCCGGATTGACCGATTTGATCTGCGGGATCGCATAGCTTCCGATCGGATACATGGCAGATTCCCCGCGGGCAAATGCTGTACAGGCATCGTTATAACCGTATGCATACGGATTTTTTTCGGCGTAATCCAAAAGCGCACGCATCTTTTCTGCTACCGGTCCATACGTATCGGAAAATGTGGTATTTCCCATATTTACCTGATTGCAGGTATCCGAATCGGTAAGTCCGACTGCCAGCGCATTCCACGGAGCCAGACAGGTCCAGGTATCTTTAAAGCCCAGATACAGCGGAAGTGTTCCGCTCTGTTTTATTTCATCACACAGTGTGGTAAATTCCTGCCAGGTGGTCGGAACTTTCCAGCCATTTTCCTCAAACAGATCTTTGTTATATAAAATTCCTGCCGCGTTTGCCACATATGGAAGTGCATACGTGCCATCCTTTGGAATAAACTCCAGTTCCTTATCCATATCCAGATATGCCTGTTTTACGGTCTGGACTTCATCCAGATCGGAAATATCATCAAACAGATCTGCATCTAAAAAGTTGGAATAGTTGATGTCTCCTCCGATTGCGATGATATCCGGATAATCCTCCCGGATAAAACGTGTCTTTAAAATGGTCATTGCTTCGTTTGGAGATGAAATCGTCAGATGGATGTCATCATGTGTTTCATTGAACCGCTTTTCAATCTTTTCAAATGCCTTAACTGCTTCCGGTTTGTAGGAAACCACTTCGATTTCTGTTTTCCCGTCTGCCCTTTTTTCACTTCCGCATCCGGCAAGGCCCGTCATACACATGCCAAGTGCAAGCACCGCCGCAACACTGCGGAAAATATTTCTTTTTGCCATATTCCTCTCTCCTTTTTTGCAATATATCCGTTTACTTTTTTGATAATCTGATTATAACATACCTTTATGCGTCCTTAAATATCCAAATTTTTTCAGTTTTATACCGAAATACAATATTTTATGCTATAATAGATATTGATGTCGCATTTTGGTATATAAGGAGCATTTTATGAGCAATACATTTTTTAATATTTTTCCAAATGAAAATTTTATCGATCTGTGCATGTATCAGTTTGGATATGAACAGTGTGATCCCGGTCATTCTTTCGGTCCAGCAGCACGCAATCACTACCTGTTCCATTACATTCTTTCCGGAACCGGAACCCTTATGGCTGACAATGCAAAAGGCGAAACACAGACCTATTCCGTAAAAAGCGGACAGGGGTTTATGATTTTTCCCGGTCAGATCAACACTTACATTGCCGATGAACAGCTTCCATGGGAATATATGTGGATCGAATTTGACGGCTTACGTGTAAAAGAGGCTTTAAGTGTCACAGATTTGTGCAAAGACGCGCCCATTTATCATTCCCATTCCAAAGAATTACGGAAAAAACTTGCCAATGAAATGCTTTATATCGTCAATCATCCGCAGGAATCCTCCTTCCATCTGATCGGGCATCTGTATCTGTTTTTGGATTATCTGCTGCAGTCGGCAAAGTCGACAACGCTGATCTCCAGCGGGCGCATGAGTGATTATTATATAAAAGAAGCGATCAATTATATGGAACAGAACTTTCAGAATACTATTTCGATTGAAGATATCGCTGCGGTATGTGGCATCAACCGGAGTTATTTCGGAAAAATATTCCGCAACTCGACCGGTCGCTCCCCACAGGAATTTCTTATGAACTACCGCATGGTAAAGGCAACGGAATTATTAAAGCTGACTTCCTTATCCATTGCAGATGTCGGCTCTGCCGTCGGATACGAAAATCAGCTTCATTTTTCCCGTGCATTTAAAAATATTTATGGTATTTCCCCTCGGGAATGGAGAAAACAGAACAAGTAATTTATACTTTAAGTATTTTCTTTATAAAACTTGCATTATTGGGAGAATTCGCTATAATAGTCTGATTACCACAATACAAGGGGGACTTTAAAATGTTAAGTATATTTATGAAAAAACTCACCGTCAATCAGGCCCGAAATGCTGCCAACACATCACCAAATGCACTTCTTATCGACTGTCGCCCAAAGGAAGATTATGCACACGGACATGTTGGGAATGCAATTAATTTTCCGATTGATAAGATCACAGAAGAACGTGTATGTCACAGAATCCCGGATAAGGAGACTGCACTTTATATTATAGGCGGGTATTATCATAAGCCGACAGAAGCTATGAAGAAATTTAAAAAGTTGGGATATAAAAATCTGACTTTTGGTGGCTATATGGAAGAGCATCATGGAATGCTGACCCGCTAGATATAGGATGCCGATTCCATAAGGAGGGGCTGCATAGCGCGGTCACACATTTCTATTTTCTACAAATTCATAATTCTGGATAACTAGCGAAAGTAGAAGTGTGTGACCGCGCTATACAGCTACCTTATGGACGCCTCTTTCTTCAAAATCTAATAACTTCATTCTCACCTCATTTTACTCCCTCCCTCAAAAATTTTTAAAACCATTTTTCTATTTTTGATAGAATACATGAAAAAAGTTCGTAATACCAATTGTAATTACAAAGCCACTCAGATGCATCGAGAGAAGCCATCGGCATAACAAAGCGGGTGGGGAAGGATATGGAACTTATGAAAATAGGAAAAAAAAATTATATTAAACAACTTCGGCTTCATAATGAAAAGGCACTTGCCTATGTCATTAATGAATATGGAGGACTGCTTATGTCGGTGATCCGTAAACATCTCTTTTATCTGCCTGAGAAGCAGGAAGAATGCTTTGATGATGTTCTGCTTAAAATCTGGCAGAATATAGAAAGCTTTCATGAAGAAAAGAGTACGTTTCGGAATTGGGCGGCTGCGGTGGCAAAATATCAGGCAATTGATTATCTAAGGAACTATCGCAAAGAGCTTCAGACGATGAATATTGAAGATGCAGTGATCGTACAGGAAGACAAGGCACTTGCTGAAATGATAGAAAAAGAAGTCAATTCAGAAGTAGAAAAAATGCTGGCATGTTTAAATCCACGGGACAGGGAACTTTTTTATAAACTATATGTGGAAGAAGAAAGCATGACGCAGATAAGCCACGAAACCGGCATGAAACCGGAAGTCATATATAACAGACTTTCACGAGGGAGAAAGAAAATACGCAAAAACTTATTAGAAGAAAGAGGTGCCTGAGTATGGGAAAAAATATTTATGAAATTTTAAACGATGTAAAAATAAATGAAGATGAATATGAAAAAATAAATCTAACCGACCTTGATAAAGCGCAGAAACAGAAGCGCATTTTGAAAAAGATAAAGAAAAATAATAAATCACACAAATATATAAGAAGAGCTGCCTTAGCAACAGCAGCTGCATGTGCTGTTATAATTGGAGCAGCCGGGGCCGCAAACCCTGCAATGGCGAAGAACTTATTCAGCAGCACAATAGGAAATCTTATAGAAAACCGTCAGGGAACAAAAGATGAAGCTGAAACAAAGATTTATGAAAAGATTGCAGAAAAATCTATGACCGCTCAGGAGGAGACGGCCAGACATCAGGATAAAACCTACAATACGAGCGTAGATGTAAACGGAGTGAATGTGTCTATCTCAGATATCTATTGTGACGGATATATCGTGTATTACACAGCTGTATTAAAAACAGATAATGAACTGCTGAATCAGGCTGACTTTATAAGTTCCGGAAAAGGAAGTGATATTGTCACCGTAAATGGAAAAGAACCCGGAGGGGTCAGAATGTCATTTGAAAAGGCTTCCGATGGAACATTCGTAAAATCAGGCGAAATAGATCTGATGGATATTGGACAAAATACAGACTCCTTCTCCGATAAGGACACTCTCGAAGTTGAATGTTCTATGGAAAATCTGACGGGTTACAAGGATGACGAGTGGGATAAAAACGGAGATTATAAAAGTACAGGAACTGTGGATGGTGAGTGGAAACTGAGCTTTCCTGTGACAGTAGACCGATCGTCAAACATAACATATCAAGTAAACAAAGAAGATCATGGAGTAAAGGTCTGTGATGTTGTGAAAACAAAAGCCGGGCTGGTACTTACAATAGAAACTCCTGATTTTACAAAAAAACCTTATAACGATCCGTACAATGATCCTGACCTGGCAGTTGTCGATGCTGACGGGAACCCTCTGCAATGGCTGTATGGTGGAATTTATAAACAAAATGCTGATGGAACAGCAACTTATAAAATTATGGTGCTTTATGAAAATCAGACAGACCTTACGTTTGAAGTAACAAATAAAAATGTCGATGAAAAGAAAATTGCCTCCATTGATTTTCAGATTCATTAAGTTTGTCAAGTTAAGTGTGTAAGTGTTTGATTTTGTTGTGGTGGTCGATAAATCGACCACCACTTATGGATGCCGTTTTCTCTTGCAGTACCAAAAGAAATCATACCACAAAAGCACAAGCACTATCCCTAAAACCAATGCCCTCACCAACAATGGCATATGCCCATCTCCCAATCCGAACTCTATAACAAAAAACAGTGATATTGCAATCCACAGCCCAAACCAGCCCCACAAAAACACTTTTTGATTTCTGACCTTATGAAACAAAAGCTGAAAAAGCGGATCTCCACTCACTTTATAAAACTCACTGTATTCTGAGAAATCGCAGACAAATTCCTCCAACTCGGCAAAGCGGTGTCCCTTTTTCTCTTCTTCTTTTACATAACTGAGATAAAAATCTATATTTTGTCCATCATACGCATGGTCTGCGACCAGTTTTCGGCATAAATCCATAGATCCCTGAATTTCCTGCTGTTTGTGCTGTAACTCCAACAACTGCTGCTGGACCATCTCCTCCAAAGAGTCCTGTCCATCCAGCACACATGCTATTTTTTCGAGTGGCATATCCATCTTTCGATATAGAATAATCTGCTTCAGCCGCTTTACATCCTCTTGTGTATAATCCCGATATTTGCTCTGCTCATTTCGTTTTGGCTCAATCAGTCCCTTTTTTTCATAAAACCGGATATTGCTGATACTTAATCCGGTCTGTTCCGCTACTTCTCCAATTTTCATATATACACTTCCTGGCTTTTTCTGTTATCTCTTTCGGAAAATCCATTATTTCCATGAGATCGATTGCATTGGTTCTGATAGCAATTCCCTGTTTCATTTTGTAGGGAAAAATAATATCCTTTCCACATATCTGACTGTCAAAATAATAAGTTTCATACAGATTTTCTTCGGCTTTTACCAATTCCAGATCATGTGTTGCTACCAACAAAAATCCCGGGTTTTGCGCCATATACGAAAGAATCGCTTTCGACGCTCCCAACCGTTCCCGCGTATTGGTTCCCTTTAATATTTCATCGATTATAAACAGTACCGGTTCTCCCTTTTCGATCTCATCAAGCATCCGTTTGAGATATTTCATTTCCCGCATATAATAACTTTCTTTCTGCACCACATCATCCCGAAGTGCCATAGAAGTCATTACTTTTATTGTAGGCATTTTTACATTTTTTGCAACACAGGTATGGATTGCCTGTGCCAGTATGACATTGATTGCGACAGCTTTCATAAATGTAGATTTGCCGGATGCGTTCGCTCCTGTAAAAATAGCGCCTTTTCGCAACTCCATGCTGTTTGCAACACCATCATCCATAAGCGGATGACAAATTTCCTCCAGACTTATAAAACCGAATTTCTGTATCATGGGACTGCACCAGTTTGTCAGACTTTTCCGGAAAGAAGCGATTGCAATGTCCGTATCAACATCCCCCACAAATTCATATAATTGTAAAGTTTCTTTTCTGCACTTTCTCAGGGCTTTTTCTATATGGCAGAACGCCACGATATCATATAGTGTAATGCCTGCAAGATAATCCTGCACAATACCACCCAGATCTCCTGTGACACTTTGATATTTTCTTGCCTGCCAACGCCCCATCTGTTTTGCCAGCTTCCTTGTTTTCTCCAGCGCCTGCAAAATTTCTTCATCTGCATACAATTGGTTACCTTCGAAGCATTTTATCATCCAATTGCAAAAATCCAATGCCACTTTCATATTTGCCACTGCAAACAGATTTCCTTCATATTTGTTTTTGGCATGCAGATAAATAAGCAAATTGACTGTGGCAACGACAAGAAGTCCTATCGCCCATACATTGCTTCTCGTCAAAACAGTTCCTGCCAGACAAATGACCAGCAGCACCTGCTGCAAGTACAGCCCGATACAGGAAGTAACCGGCCAATTGATTTCATCCATCAGAAACAATGGCAAATAATAATTTTCTTTTTGTTTCCCGATATGTGAAAGCTTTTCTTCCACTTTGATGCGGGATGATTCCTGGCACGAAAAAAACGCAATTCGTTTTTCCATCCTCTGGAGTTCCTGTCTGTTTTTACAGCCATGAAGCCGATGGTATAAAATCTGTTCTCCCATGTATGTTCTCGTATGATTGATCCGTGCAAATACACGATCCATCTCCAGATCATTCCATGTCACATCATCGACCCATTCCTGATTGGAATCTTTTCTTCGCCTTTGCTCATACATTTCAATTTCGTGCATGCGAAGCTGTAAAGATTCCCAGGTTTCCATATCTATTGGATTTTTTCCGAATTGCGTTTTTATTCTGTTTTTCTGTTTTTTCTCTGACCACCGGTTCATAAGTTACCTCCATTTCCAGAATTCTGGTCAGAATATAAACCATGAACCAGGGTGAGAGTCAAGAATTATTGCTTTTTTTATGAAAAACCATGTCAAGCACGTTTCCGGTATACCATGCGCCGCACAAAATAATAGCAGATCACCTGCATCACGATCGTTGCAATCCACGATCCCGGATAGGAAATAAACAGAAAATACAGTGATCTATGTGTTGGAAACAGTCCATAGATCCATATGATTCTTGTCCCTACCGTACCAATAACCGAGAGGATCATCGGCACCATGGAATATCCCATTCCACGCAACGCACCCGGAAACAGATCCATAATTCCACACAGAAAATACGGAACCGTCGTAATCGAAAGAATCTCCATCGCACTCTCGATTACCTTCGGGCTCTTGGTATAGATCTTAAGAATCTGCGGTCCGAAAATATAAAATCCGCATCCCAAAACCAAGGCAATTCCCATCGTCAGGATCAGACAGTCTTTCAGCACGCGGTCCATTCTTTTATACTTTCCGACACCAAAATTCTGGCTTGTAAAACTCATACATGCCTGTGTCACCGAGTTGATGGACATGTACAAAAAGCCTAACAGGTTGTTCGCAGCCGTATATCCTGCCATCTCTGTAGAACCAAACGAATTTACCGATGACTGTAACAATGCATTGGAAAAGTTGATGACCGTACTTTGCAGACCTGCCGGTATACCAACCTGAAAAATCTGCTTTACATAAACGCCTTTGATACATAATTTTGAAAAGCGAAGCTGATAACTTCCCTCTGTGCGATAAAGGCAGCGCAAAACCAGAATACAGGAAAGACACTGTGAGACAACTGTTCCGATGGCAACACCCGCCACGCCGAGATGCGCACCTATTACGAGTGTCAGATTTAACGCCGCATTTACCACTCCGGAAATGATCAGGAAAATGAGCGGCCGCTTGGTATCTCCTACCGCCCTCAAAATTGCTGCGCCATAGTTATAAAGCATAAAAAACGGCATTCCAATAAAATAAATACGCATATAAAGGGTAGACAGATCAATGACATCCGACGGTGTTCCCATCAGTTGTAATGCGCCATGGGAAAAAACAATGCCGACAATCCCCATAACAATTCCACTGATCAAAGCCAGCGAAATCGCTGTATGTACTGTCTCTGACATTTCTTTATCCCTGCCTGCTGCATAGAAACGGGCTGCAATAACATTGGCTCCTAACGAAATTCCGATAAACAGATTCGTAAACACATTGATGAGTGCAGTTGTTGCACCGACTGCCGCCAGCGACTGCTTTCCGCTGAATTGTCCAATGACAACAATATCCACCGCATTGAACGTAAGCTGCAACATTCCTGAAAGCATAAGCGGCAATGCAAAGGATATCAGTTTATCCATGATCGTTCCATTGCACATATCAATCTCATATTTATTCTTCTTCAAACTTCGACACCTCTTACGAAATAAAGTCTTTGCATCCAATATGCCTACGCAATTTTACACCCTTTATCCCATAATGTCCAGTTTTGCCTTTCAAAGCCAGCTTTGACCTAAAATGAAATTTTAGGCAAGATGGATATTACCCATTTTATCGATACCATCAACGAATTATGGGACAATTATTACAAAGAAACCAACCTCAAACGACTTCGGAAATTAGCTGGTTTATCCCAACGCGAATTATCCGAATTATCCGGGGTTCCGTTACGGCAAATCCAGCTTTGCGAACAACGGCAACGTAATATCAACCATACCAAAGCCATTGATGTCGTAAAACTTGCACGTGTCTTAGGCTGCAAAACAGAGGATTTGTTGCAAATATAAAAAATACTCGACGCATCAAGTCCTTTCAAAGTGTTGTCCGAAGACGCTCATACTTATCTGTTTTTATACCAGACAAAATGATCAAACTTTCTTTTTCTGTAGGAAACAGTTATACCATACTCATCCAATTTTTTCGAAATATAATCATTATAAGCCTGATAATTAAAACTATCCTGCCATTTCTGAATTTGTCCTCTGGTAATATCATCAAAATATCGTGGTAGATATTCCTTTAGAACAGTGTCTAAAATCGAATAATCATCTCTCCCATAAAGATTTCTATTATGATAGCAACAATACTTCGACGCAAAGGAAAAAAGATTTACCTTTCCATTACTTTTAGCGATTTCATTAACAACCTCTGGGTCTCCAATCGCTATCCTCTCATCTATATCCGGAATAGAAGAGATTATGTCTGCAAGTTCAACCATACTAATTTTACTTTTGTGCTGTGATAAATGTGTCGAATTCGTTATATCTATCAGCCCAACCTTCATAGCTACAATATCGGGCTCTGTATTCTCAGGAAACTTTCTGAGACATCTGGTAATAAGTTCATTTTCTGGGCCATAGTTTTCCGTATTTTGAACTAACAACTCAATCTCTTCCATTGCATCGTTGGTAATTATATCGCCAGATACATCTCGATACTTCTTAGGGCTTTTTACCGATTTTTCAGGTATTATCACTTCCGCTCCAGACAGGGAATAATATGACGGACTACTGCCTGTTCTCAGTACAATCCCCTTTTTAACAAGTTCGGTCAAGGATGCATATATATTCGAACTATGATTTTTATCACCATATATAGCGGCCGCCAGGGTTGCTTGCGTCATTGTCCCATTTGTTTTCAACAAATTGAAAATCATTTCTTTTTGCTTCATATTCTACCCCAAACTCAACTCAGAAAAAGTTTTCTTTTCCATATCCAAAATATCTTTAACTGCCGCTCGAACAGCCTTCTCTATCGCCTGTTCTCCACCCTCATCATCAGATATATCATAGCGCTTTGTCGTAAAAATACGTTTATATACAAAATCGGATTTCCTCTTATCGTTAGGTTTCAATATGTCTGTGATTGCCCGCATCTTATCCATCAATTCTTCAGGAACATTTTTCCCGGCAAGTTCGAATATTCCATAGAAACTATGCTCACTAATATTAAACCAATACGAATAAATATTTGTCGTTTTCCAAGAACTGACTGGCTCGTCCAGAAGCGGAAGATAATCATCCATTGTCTTAGTTCTGAAATTATATCCCCAGTTTCTGTCATAGATAATCAGCCCTTCATCAGCTATACTGCATAAGGCATCTTTCATGTTATCTAACATCTGTGTCTTTCCGTCTGTTCTGTTTTCAAAAATAAGATCCAACGCTTTCTTATGCTTATTATATATTTTATTGCAAATTTCAATTAACTCCTGATCTTCCACAATATCTCTCCTGACAATATCAATATAGTTTTTAATCATCAATTCCACATCCGGTTGTACTTTAATCCTTGCCTTTGCCTTCTCCAGCACATCTACAATATCGCTATATGTAAGTACATCCCAATTTTCAACATCACTTGGGATTTCACCATCCGGCGTGAGAAATACAAACAAACAATTATATTCTGGGTATTCTTTTTCTAAAATTTCCCTATATCGGTTAAGTTGATTGCTATGCTCATGTGCACCAACTTTATTTTCTATAGCAATTACTGTTTTTTCTTCAGCCGATGTTAGTAAAATATCTATGTTTCTCCACTCTCTCAACACAGAAAAACTATATAAATCCATTAATAAAATGTGAAATACTTCATAGCGACCATCGACATCATTTTCTACCAACCTTTGAAGAATCGCCTTTAAAAAGGCATCTCCCATCCCATGATTCTCATTCGAGTTCAAAAGCCATCCTAACATATTGCTATGCCGGATTTCTGTCCTTGATATTTTAAGAACGTCAAATATATTAAATGTTCCCGTCCATGGAAGCAATTCATCTAAACATTCTATATCTAATAAAAATTTTTGTAATGCTTCCTCATTTGTCATTTCCGTATTTCTCATATATCCCCACTTTTAAGTTCAACTTATCCTATTATAGAATTTTCAGATTCATCCCATATGATCATTGTGTAATTTAACTATAATTATATATTTCCTCAATTCTATATGCAACAAAAAAAGACCGCTACGGTCAAACCGCAACGGTCTTCACTAATTTTTGCTTCTAAAAACAGACGATTTATTTGCCCATTTCAGCCTTTAAAGCCTCTGTCAGAGCTGGAACGATCTTGTTCAGATCTCCAACGATACCGTAATCAGCTACGGAGAAGATTGGAGCATCCTCATCCTTGTTGATTGCGATGATCAGGTCAGACTCTTCCATACCAGCTACGTGCTGGATTGCTCCGGAAATACCGATTGCAAAATAGATCTGTGGACGTACCGTCTTACCGGTCTGTCCTACCTGATAATCCTGTGCTAACCAGCCGTTTTCTACAGCGGCACGGGAACAGCTTACCATTCCACCAAATACATCAGCGAGATCCTGCAGCATCTTGAAGTTCTCTTTGCTTCCAACTCCACGACCACCGGATACAAGAACCTTTGCATCCATGATGTTCTCTACGTTTCCAACTGCCTTAACAACATTAAGGATGTCAACGTAACGGTTGTTCTTCTCAAGTGTAGGATTGAACTCAATTACTTCTGCCTTGCGTCCAGCCTCTTTTGGAAGCTTCTGCATAACACCAGGACGAACGGTAGCCATCTGAGGACGGTTGTCCGGGCAGGCGATGGTTGCGATTGTGTTTCCACCGAATGCAGGACGGGTCATCAGTAACTGGTTGTGCTTCTGCTCATCTTCCTTACCTGGGATTGCGTTGATTGGGAAATCGCCGATCTCAAGCTTTGTACAGTCAGCGGTAAGTCCTGTTGCAACTCTTGCAGATACGGTAGGACCAAGGTCACGACCGATTGCTGTTGCGCCAACTAACATAATCTCTGGCTTGTACTCATTGATTACTGCTGCAAGAGCCTGTGCATATGGCTCTGTACGGTATGTCTCAAGTTCAGGGTTGTCCACTACGATAACCTTGTCTGCACCATACTCGCCTAACTCATCTGTTAAGCCCTTTACGTTTGATCCAAGAAGGACTGCTGTTACGTCTGTTCCTAAATCTTTTGCAAGCTCCTTTGCCTTTCCGATTAACTCAAAAGCGATAGAGCTAAGTTCATTGTCTACCTGCTGTGCGTAGATAAATACGCCCTTATATTCTTCTAAACCCATGTTATTCACCACTTTTCTCTATAATCTTAGATAATATGTTTCTCTTTGAATTTTCCGATTAAGTATGCAACGGACTCTGCAGGATCCAGATTTACTTTCTCTCCTGCACCCTTCGGTACCTTATCAGATGCCTTAGCGATCTTTGTTGGAGATCCTTTCAGACCAAGGTTAGAATCATCTACATCCTTTAAGTCTGCTCTGCCCCATACGGTAACTTCTTTGTCACATGCATCGAAAATTCCACCCGGAGTCATATATCTTGGCTCGTTTAACTCAGAAAGAGCAGTGATCAGGCAAGGCATTTTAGCCTTAACTTCATGATATCTGTCCTCATACTGACGCTTAACGATTACGGAATCTCCCTCAACCTTGATATCCTCAGCATAAGAGATTACCGGAAGTCCAAGATGTTCAGCGATCTGTGGTCCTACCTGTGCGGTATCACCATCGATAGCCTGACGTCCTGTGATGATCAGATCATAATCTAAGTTACGAAGTGCACCGGCAATTGTTGTAGAAGTAGCCCATGTATCAGCTCCACCTAATACTCTGTCGGTAACAAGAATAGCATCGTCAGCTCCCATAGCCATAGCCTCACGAAGAACAGCATCTGCCTTTGGAAGTCCCATGGTAAGAACAGTAACCTTTGCACCGTTCTGATCCTTAATTCTAAGTGCTGCCTCAAGACCAGCTTTGTCATCTGGATTCATGATAGCAAGCATTGCAGCTCTATCGAGTGTTCCGTCTGCGTTGAACTTTACGCCGCCCTTTGTATCCGGAACCTGTTTAATACATACTACGATATTCATGTATTATTTATCTCCTTTTCTTCAATCTTTGTGATACAACTGTACGATTATCTTAATAATGATCCAGAAATAACCATACGCTGAACTTCGGAAGTTCCTTCGTAGATCTCTGTGATCTTGGCATCACGCATCATACGCTCTACGTCGTACTCACGGATATATCCGTATCCACCGAATAACTGAACAACCTCTGTTGTAACAGCCATAGCAGTCTCTGCTGCGAATAATTTAGCCTTGGCAGCTTCTACAGAATAAACCTTCTGTGTAGCCTTAGCCATAGCAGCCTTGTATACAAGAAGCTGAGCAGCTTCGATTCTTGCAGCCATATCAGCAAGCTTGAACTGTGTATTCTGCTGCTGTGCGATAGAACGGCCAAACTGCTTTCTTTCCTTTGTGTACTCGATACAACGCTCCAAAGCACCCTCTGCAATACCAAGTGCCTGGGCAGCGATACCGATACGTCCACCATCGAGTGTGTGCATTGCGATTGGGAAACCTCTTCCTTCCTGACCGAGTAATGCATCCTTTGGAATTCTGCAGTCCTCGAAGATCAGCTCGTATGTAGAAGATCCACGGATACCCATCTTCTTTTCCTTTGTACCGAAGGAGAATCCAGGAGCACCCTTCTCTACGATAAATGCGGAGAAGTTCTTCTTCTTTCTTCCTCTCTTGTCTTCGGTAATGCTTGTGATTGCGATTACGATGTAAACATCTGCAACCTTACCGTTTGTAATGAAACACTTAGATCCGTTTAAAACCCACTCATCACCATCTAATACAGCCTTTGTCTGGCAGCCCTGTGCATCTGTACCAGCACCTGGCTCAGTAAGACCGAAAGCACCGAGCTTCTCGCCCTTTGCAAGCGGTACTACATATTTCTTCTTCTGCTCTTCGGTACCGAATGTCATGATTGGATCGATACAAAGAGAAGTATGTGCAGATACGATAACACCGGTAGTTGCACAAACTTTGGATAACTCCTCAACACATGTAACATATGTCAGAGGATCACATCCCTGTCCGCCGTACTCCTTTGGAACCGGAATTCCCATGAATCCGTATTTTGCCATCTTTGCAACAGTCTCAGCAGGGAACTGCTCTGTCTCGTCTGTCTCCTGTGCAAGAGGTTTTACTTCTGTCTCAGCGAAGTCTCTGAAAAGACCGCGAGCCATCTCATGTTTCTTGTCTAAAGTAAAATCCATGATTTTAACACTCCTTAATTATGATTTATTTTTATTTATACTTTTCTACTGTGCGTCTACAGGTGTCTTTGTGCGGTCTGCATTGTAGATGTAGAATCCCTTACCAGACTTAGCACCAAGGTTGCCACCACGAACCATCTTACGGATGAGTGGGCATGCACGGTACTTGCTGTCACCTGTCTCATTGTAAAGTACATCCATGATTGCAAGGCAGATATCAAGACCAATGAAATCACCTAACTCTAAAGGTCCCATTGGATGGTTAGCACCAAGCTTCATAGCTGCATCAATACCAGCGATATCAGATACACCTTCCATCTTGATGAAAGCAGCTTCGTTGATCATTGGGATTAAGATACGGTTTACTACGAAACCAGCAGCCTCATTTACCTGTACCGGAGTCTTTCCGATCTCTACAGCGATCTTCTTGATTGCTTCAACAGTCTCAGCAGGAGTATTTACACCAGCGATAACTTCTACTAACTTCATACGGTCAGCAGGATTGAAGAAATGCATACCGATCATTGGACGGGTAAGTCCGTTTCCGATCTCTGTGATAGAAAGAGAAGAAGTATTGGAAGCGAAGATGCACTCTGGCTTAGCGATCTTGTCTAACTCAGAGAATGTTGTCTTCTTAACCTGCATATCTTCGAAAGCAGCCTCAACGATGAGGTCACAGTCAGCACACAGATCTTCTTTTAAACCTGGAGTGATCTTTGCAAGGATTGCATCAACCTTCTCCTGTGTCATTTTCTCTTTTGCAACAAGTCTTGCATATCCTTTTGCAATCTTGTCTTTTCCGCCTTCAGCCCACTCCTGCTTGATATCGCAGAGTGCTACTTCATATCCGTCAACCTGTGCAAATGCTTTAGCGATTCCCTGGCCCATTGTACCAGCGCCGATAACTCCAACCTTCATTTTTGTTCCTCCTAATATAAATATATTCACATTACAAGGGGATGCAATGCATCCCCTCTATGTATCTTATTTGACAAAGAAATTAGTATTTCTCAACGATTGTAGAACATCCCATTCCACCACCGATGCAAAGTGTAGCAAGACCTCTGTTAGATCCACGCTTCTGCATCTCATGAAGCAATGTAACAAGGATACGACATCCAGAAGCTCCAACCGGATGTCCAAGTGCGATTGCACCACCGTTTACGTTTACCTTGCTCATATCGAACTTTAAGTCTCTTGCAACTGCGATAGACTGAGCAGCAAATGCCTCATTAGCCTCAATCAGATCGAAATCATCAATTGTAAGTCCTGTCTTAGCAAGAACTTTCTTTGTAGATGCAACTGGTCCAACACCCATGATCTCTGGCTCAACTCCGCCAAGAGCTCCAGCTACCCATGTAGCCATTGGTGTAACACCAAGCTCCTTAGCCTTCTCTTCGCTCATAACAACGATTGCTGCTGCACCATCATTGATTCCGGAAGCGTTACCAGCTGTAACCAGTCCACCTTCCTTACCAGAGCAGCAACGTAATTTGCTAAGAGACTCAGCAGTTGTTCCTGGACGAGGTCCCTCATCCTTTACGAAGTCAACCATTTCCTTCTTAACCTTAACTGGTACCGGAACGATCTCATCGTCGAACTTACCAGCTGCGATAGCTGCTTCGCACTTCTGCTGGCTGTTTGCAGAGAACTCATCAAGTTCTTCTCTTGTGATACCATACTTGTCACATACGTTCTCAGCAGTGATCATCATATGATAGTGGTTGAATGCATCTGTTAATGCATCGTTAACCATTGTATCGATAATTGTTGCATTGTTCATTCTGTATCCGAAACGAGCCTTTGTCATAGCGTAAGGAGCCATAGACATGTTCTCCATACCACCAGCTACAACGATATCAGCCTCGCCAGCCATGATCATTGTTGCAGCATCGTTTACACACTTAAGACCAGAACCACATACTACGTTGATTGTGATTGCTGGAACCTCAATTGGTAAACCAGCCTTGATGGAAGCCTGACGAGCTACGTTCTGTCCCTGAGCTGCCTGAATTACACAACCCATCTTAACTTCGTCAACCATCTCCGGCTTAACACCAGCTCTGTTTAAAGCTTCTTTAATTACGATTGCACCTAAATCTGCTGCTGGAGTATTGCTTAATGCTCCACCCATCTTGCCGATTGCTGTACGGCAAGCACCTGCTAATACAACTTTCTTTGCCATTCTTCGTTCTCCTTTAAATCAAACTCGCATCCGTGGATGCTGTTAATTTTTTAACAATGTTTATATTACCACATTTTTCGCTTAAAATCAATCTATTTTCGTCTTATGACCGAAAAAAGATGCCCTCTTTTACTCTCATTGCATAATTTACCATTATATGCTATATTAGAAATAGTTATAAACGTTATTTTCTGACTGTTTTTTTGAGCGCCGCATGGGGGTGCAGCAGCTAATTAAAGGGAAGGTATAAACTATGAGATTTGTAAAAACAGATGACTTAAAAGCCGGCATGCGCCTTGCAAAACCAATCTATAATAAAAATGGTGTACTTCTCTACGACCGCAATTCCACTCTGACTGCGCCTGGTATTGTCAGCATTCGGAACTTTGGATTATTTGGCATCTATATTCTCGAACCTGCGGAGCCGGTTCCACCACTTTCCCGTGAAGATTTGGAATTCGAACAATTACAGACTATTTACATGTTCAAACTACGCGAGTGTTTTTCAACAATCGAAAAGCGCAAAAAAATTGCTTCACTTCCTGCACTTCTTGCAGATATCATGAAGCATTACTGCAACCTGAACCATCGCGTAAATTTCAACCAGAATCTGCGAAGTGGTGAAGATTTTGTATACAAGCATGCCATCAGCACTGCAATTCTTGTTGCCATGATGTCTGCACAATTGAAATTTACTCCACAAAAACAGATGGCTATGATCACTGCCGCATTGCTGTATGATATTGGCTATCTGCATGTACCAAAAGCAACATTAGAAAAAAGCAACGAATTATCTGCCGCAGACCGGGATATTATTCAAAAAGCATTGGAGCGTGGGTTAGAACCACTTTCTATGTATCGTAATGATTTCGAATTTTTTCCTCGGTCACTAGCCTTGATGCAGGCTTACGTATATGCCGATTTTCCAGAAAAATTTACTGCCAGACCGGACGATGAACTGTTGCAGATGGTCCAAATCTTAAAAATTGCCGACCAATTTGACCAGTTGACTGCTATGAGTGTCGGACATGATCCAGTCTCTGAAATTATGGCTATGCGTTCCTTTGAAGAAGATACAGAGCATTTTCCTGCCGAAATCACTTCAGTACTTGCCGAGTGCATTCACATTGTACCGCAGGCCGCCAGCATTGATCTTTCTTCCGGAGACAAGGGAATTGTCCTTATAGAAAACACAAATGATTTTATGCGTCCGGTTATTTTACGTCTGTCGGATAATCAGGTCTATGACCTCAGCCAGGATCATGTTTACAAGTACCTGCAAATTACAGACATTATGAAAACTATGGATAATCGTGTCCAGATGGATAAAGAGACTCTAAACCACTTTTTCCCAGACGACAAATTAAAACTTCTGACGGTACAGATTCGTGAAGAACTGCAACTCCGAAATAAAAAAGTATCATAGCAGATGCTATGATACTTTTTTTCGCAAATGCGGAACAATTTTTCCTGCAACAAAATATCCAACTTCAAAAACTGCAATTCCTCCAAACATATCCAGAATAACATGCTGCTTAATAAACAGTGTCGATGCAAATACGCCAAGTGACATCACGACCGTAACCAGACGATACCAGTTCGGCATTTTCTTCATGGCAAAAGCCGCATGAATCGCGCACCAGCTCTCCAGGCAATGGATCGACGGGAACAGATTTACCGGTGCATCCATCTGATAAATAAAACGCACCAACCATTCACAAAAACCGGTTCCATTCACCTCCGGCCGTGCTAGTGTCGTCGGATAGAACAGAAAAAAGAAAAAACAGATGATTTTTGCCACAATATCACCAATTGCAAACCGATAACAAAATTCTTTTCCTTCTCTTGCGATTAACACGTAATTAATTACCCACTGTGCAAATGCAAGCACATAAAACAGCACAAATGGTGCTACAAACGGAATCTGCCGGTCAATTGGAAGTTCCAGTGAGTAAAACTTCAAAAAACCACGAAGCTGCGCTACGCCCACATACACTGCCATATTAACCAACAACGCTGACAGCAGTGGCACAAATGCATATCCTGGCAATATTTTCTCAATTTTCTTTAACATAGCCTATCGTCTCTCCCATTTTCACTGCTGTCTCCCATCCCTGTTCCGCCTGCAAAAGAAGGTCTTTCCGGACATTGACTACATCTTTTTGTGCCAGAACAATAATCGTAGAGCCACCATACTGGAACATTCCCTTCTCTTTTCCTCTGACCGCAACTCCACGATCTTCATAATTTACAATCCGCCCTATAAGCATTGCTCCAACTTCCATCTGCAGAATTGTTTTAAATTTCTGTGTACGGATCAATGTATATTCCCTGCTGTTTTCACAAAATACTTTTTCCTGTGCAAGTGCAATTGGACGGACCGTATGAAGAACCCCCGGCAGAAATACATTTTGACTTTTTTTACCGGAATCCGCATAGCAATATCTGTGATAATGGTTCACACAGAGACGAAACACAAAACAATAGCCATCTTTGTATTGCTCCGCAAGTTTTTTATTACGGAGGAGTGATTCTAACGTATAATGACTCTGCTTTACCGGCAGTATGGTTTTATCGTTTATTTTCCATACAGACAAAAGTCCGTCACACGGTGCGATCATGTGTGACGGATTTTCGTCAATCGTTCTTTTCCCTGGTTTTATTTTCCGGGAAAAAAAATCATTAAAACTATGAATATCCTGCAATTCATAATCTGATAAATCAATATTATTTTTCTTTACAAACGGCCTGATCAGACATCTTGAAATCGGCGAATCCAGAAATCTGCCACATGTACAGGATATTTCCGGCTGTATCAGTCCTTTTAATACCGTTCTTCCAACAGCCGTATGATATAAAAATTCAAGTGTGCCCATCTTATTCACATTCCTCTAACCTTTAATCTTTGCCAGCACTAGTATCAGTATAACGAACTCTGCAATACCCAGTAATACCAGGAATGCAATGCCTTTTCCCTTCGGCTTTCTGATACGGAATTTGCAGATAAACAGCAAACCTGTCATAATCATTACGCCAAAATATAACAGAGTCAGATCTGCTTTAACTAGAATATGTATGAGCAGTACTGCCGGAAAAATCAGTGCTGCAGAAGTCACGGGAAGTCCCAAATAAACCTTCTCGCCTTTTTCATCCTTGTTTTCGCCTTCTTCTTCCAAAACATTGAAATAAGCAAGGCGAATCATTGCGGCAAGTACATACAGCACCGCAATAATTGTGAGAATGATCTGTACTAACATTGGATTTTTTTCAAAGATATAACGGGTAAATCCGAGCGGAAGTGTTGTGCGCAATCCGCAACGCAACAATGCAATTCCAATGCATGCAGGGAGCGCACCAAATGCAATAAGGTCCGATAAAGAATCAATTTGTATTCCAAATTTTTTCATTTGTTCTGTTCGATTTTTCTTTGTTCTGGCAACTTTTCCATCAAACGTATCGCACAATCCGGAAAACAGTAAAAAGAACATTCCCAAAAAAGGATGTCCGATTCCATTCAGGCATAATATTATTCCTGTCGTTCCCGATAATATTGACAAATACGTCAAAATTACCGTGTAGTCATAAAATCCAATCATTTTCTTTTCTCCAAACTCTTTTTTCTTTTGATTACAACATAGCCAATTGCAACTGCCACCATACTAATCATCATGCAAGCATAAAAGGATATTCCTCTGCTCAGAATTTCCAGACGATATGCCTCGCCTTTTGTCATCAGTTCCTTATATCCTTTCAGCATCAGATAATCAGCGACTCCTACGCCTCCTGGTATCGGCACACAGTTCGAACCAAGCACCACATAAATCTGCGTTGCCAGCAGCTCCGGCAATTTGTGCCAATCTCCATGCATCGCCATATAAGTAAACAATGTCACCACAATCTGTGACAGTCTTTGCAGCAAATTGAGCAAATATGCTTTTAGCATCATGCTCTTTCCGCCAAGAACAACTTCCACACACCGTCCATACTCTTCTAATGCAGATTCCATCTTCTTTTCAATCTTGTCTGCAAGCTTCCGGCATTTTATTTTCCGCAGAAACGATGCTATACCCATTCCAGCGACTCTTATGATCTGTGGTTTCTTAAGAAGCAGATAAAACAGAAGTGCAAGTCCGGAAAGAATCAGCCCCCCTCCAATGATAAGTAATTTCCCTGCCCATGTAAAATTCAAGAATATTTTGGGGAACAGAATCACATCAACCAATCCAATCGTAACGATCACCAGTGTATACATAATCAGATTTACCAAAAGTGCAGTCATAACTGCCGCTCCCGGCATCCCATCTCTCATCATAAAAAAGGCACTGGCCGGTTGTCCACCGGACGCTGAAGGTGTAATTGCAGAAAAGTAAACATCCGCTGCTGAATACAAAAAACCGTGACTGCGTTTCGCAGGATATCCCATATGAGCCACAATCACACGGATTGCCTCTCCTTCAAAATAAATAAACCCGAGCATACTCAACACTGCAAGTGCAAGTCCTTGCCAGGAAGAATCCTTCACGCAGGCAACCAGTTCCTCAACCGAAATCCCACCGCCACTAAACACTGCATAAATTGTAAATACAGCAAGAATCAGCGTGACAATGAAACAGATTATTTTATTTTTATTTTGCTGTAAAAAACTTTTTTCCTTCATACTATGTTATTTTAACATACACGCATAATCGTTACAAGTTAAGACTTCCTTAACGTTAGCATAACAGATAGGAATATCTGTAGCCTAACCGAAGTTCATAACCGCTCACATTCTATCAAAATAAGAAAGCTGTCGTACTAAGAATTCTTAGCACGACAGCCTATGAAATACATTTACATATTCTTAACTGTTGCAATATCTACCGGGGTAAGCTGTCCGTTTGCTGTCTCCAAAGAACGAGCCAACGCATTTGCTGTATCCATTGCTGTAATACAGTAAACACCAGTCTCAATTGCGTTTCGACGAATCAGGAAACCATCTCTTGTCTTGTCTCCATTGCCCTGTGTTGGTGTATCGATTACAAGGTCGATCTTGTGTCCAAGGATCAGATCCATTACATTCGGTGATTCCTGTGAAATCTTGTTTACACGAAGTGCATTCACACCATGCTCCTGCAAGTATTTTGCAGTGCTTCTTGTTGCATAGATCTTATATCCAAGTGCCTCAAAACGCTTTGCCACACCTACGGCTTCCGGCTTGTCTGCATCTTTTACAGTCATGATCATCTGCTTATGCTTTGGAAGCTGTACGCCTGCGCCAAGGAACGCTTTGTACAGTGCCTCATTAAAGCTCTTTGCAATACCAAGACACTCGCCTGTAGATTTCATCTCAGGTCCAAGGCTGATTTCCGCACCACGCAACTTCTCGAATGAGAATACCGGCATTTTGATTGCAATATAATCTGCAACCGGTGCCAGTCCTGGCTCATAGCCAAGTCCGCGGATTGTATTTCCAATAATCACCTTTGTAGCAAGGTCTACGATTGGAATTCCGGTTACCTTACTGATGTAAGGAACTGTTCTGGATGAACGAGGGTTTACCTCGATAACATAAACTTCTTCGTTCATCGCAATAAACTGAATATTGATCAATCCGACAACATGCAGTGCCTGCGCCAGACGTTTGGTATATTCTACAATCGTCTCTTTTACTTTCTCACTGATCGTAGGAGCCGGATATACGGAAATACTGTCTCCGGAGTGCACACCGGTACGCTCAATATGCTCCATAATACCAGGGATAAGAATATCTGTTCCATCACATACGGCATCAACTTCGATTTCCTTACCCTGCAAATATTTATCTACAAGAATTGGATGATCCTGCGCAATACGGTTGATGATACCAATAAATTCTTCGATTTCTTCATCATTGAAAGCAATCTTCATGCCCTGTCCACCAAGTACGTAAGACGGACGAACAAGTACCGGATATCCTAAACGATTTGCAACTTCTTTTGCTTCTTCTGCGGTAAATACCGTTCCACCTGCTGCTCTTGGAATATGCGTCTTTTCCAGAATCTCATCGAAAAGCTCACGGTCCTCAGCCGCATCGACATCTTCTGCCTTTGTTCCAAGAATCGGAACGCCCATCTTCATCAGTGCTTCTGTCAACTTAATAGCGGTCTGTCCACCGAATTGAACAACAGCTCCATCCGGTTTCTCAATATTTACAATGCTCTCCACATCTTCTGCGGTAAGAGGCTCAAAATACAGTTTGTCAGCAATATCAAAGTCGGTAGAAACCGTCTCCGGGTTATTGTTGATAATAACGGTCTCCCAGCCTTCTTTTGCAAATGCCCAGGTACAATGTACCGAACAGAAATCGAACTCAATACCCTGTCCGATACGGATTGGGCCGGAACCGAGAACAAGAACTTTCTTCTGCGGATTGGTCTCTACTGCCTCATTCTCACTTCCGTAAACACTGTAATAATATGGTGTCTCTGCTGCGAACTCTGCCGCACAGGTATCTACCATCTTATAAGCGGCAACAATGCCGTTTGCATAACGCATCTGCTTGATTTCTTCTTGTGTCTTTCCGGTAAGTTCTGCAATCACATTGTCCGGGAACTCAATTCTCTTTGCTTCTCTCAGCAGTTCAACGGTAAGTTCTTCTTTCTTCAAGCGCTGCTCCATCTCGGTAATAATTGCAAGCTTATCGATAAACCAGCGGTCAATCTTTGTAATCTCGTAAATGTGATCGTAAGATACGCCACGACGTAATGCTTCTGCAATCACCCAGATTCTGCGGTCATCTACTACATGAAGCTGTGCATCCAGTTCTTCATCCGTCATTCCACTGAAATCGTAGGACATAAGACTGTCCACATGTTGTTCGAGAGAACGGATGGCTTTCATCAATGCTCCTTCAAAGTTGTCACAGATGCTCATAACCTCACCGGTCGCTTTCATCTGTGTGCTTAACGTTCTCTTTGCAGTCAGGAACTTATCAAATGGAAGTCTTGGAATCTTAACTACGCAATAGTCAAGCATTGGCTCAAAACTTGCATATGTCTTCTGTGTAATTGCATTTTTGATTTCATCAAGAGTGTAACCCAATGCAATCTTTGCAGTAACCTTTGCGATCGGATATCCAGTTGCTTTTGATGCAAGTGCAGAAGAACGGGATACTCGCGGATTAACCTCAATAACACAATATTCAAAAGAGTCCGGGTTCAATGCGTACTGTACGTTACATCCTCCCGTAATCTTCAATTCATCAATAATGTTCAAAGCGGAGCTTCGAAGCATCTGATACTCTTTGTCACCCAATGTCTGGGATGGTGCAACTACGATAGAATCACCGGTATGAACACCGACCGGATCAATATTCTCCATGTTACATACGGTAATACAGTTACCATTTGCATCACGCATTACTTCGTACTCGACTTCTTTCCATCCTGCGATGCAGCGCTCAACTAAAACTTCTCCCACACGGCTGAGACGAAGTCCATTGCTTAAGATATCAATCAGTTCCTGCTCGTTGTGTGCAATACCGCCGCCGCTTCCGCCAAGCGTGAAAGCAGGACGAAGCACAACCGGATATCCGATGGTATTTGTAAATTTAATACCATCCTCTACAGTATTTACGACCTGAGAAGCTGCACACGGCTCTCCAATCTTCTCCATCGTATCTTTGAATGCCTGACGGTCTTCTGCTTTAAAGATTGTCTCAGCAGTCGTACCGATCAGCTTTACATTGTGTTCCTCTAAGAAACCGGACTCTGCCAGCTCCATACCAAGGTTCAAGCCAGCCTGTCCTCCAAGTGTCGGAAGAATGCTGTCCGGTTTTTCTTTGATAATAATCTCTTTTAAAACATCTGCAGTCAATGGCTCAATATATACCTGATCTGCAATCTGCTTATCTGTCATAATGGTTGCTGGGTTTGAATTTACAAGACAAACTTCCACACCCTCTTCTTTCAGGGAACGGCATGCCTGTGTTCCGGCATAATCGAACTCTGCAGCCTGTCCAATTACAATTGGACCGGAACCGATAACTAATACTTTTTTGATGTCATGATTTCTTGGCATTATTGATTTCCTCCCATCGTCTGTAATGTGCTGTCGGCACATTGCCTACGCAAAGCACTCTGCGAAGCAGATTTGCATGTGCTTTGCTCCATCATCTCAATAAAACGGTCAAACAAGTACGCAGAATCCTGTGGTCCAGGGCAAGCCTCCGGATGGAACTGCACAGTAAAAATGTTCTTTCCAATATATGCAAGACCCTCGTTCGTACCATCGTTAACATTGACAAATGCAGGCTTTGCCACAGCCGGGTCGAGTGTATCTGTATCTACAACATATCCATGGTTCTGGGAAGAAATATAAACACGGTTGGTCGCTAAATCCTTCACCGGATGATTTCCACCACGGTGTCCGTATTTCATCTTATGTGTGTCTGCACCTGTTGCAAGTGCCATCAGCTGATGTCCAAGGCAGATTGCAAAAATCGGCACATTACTGTCATACAACTTCTTGATCTCCGCAATAATCTCTGTACATTCCTTTGGATCTCCAGGTCCGTTACTGAGCATGATGCCGTCCGGATTGGTCGCAAGAATTTCTTCTGCGCTGGTGTGTGCCGGATAAATGGTCACCTCACATCCACGGGCATTCAAAGATTTTGCAATATTATTTTTTGCACCCAGATCAAGCAGTGCAACTTTTTTTCCGCTGCCTTTTAATACTTTTTCCTCGCTGCAGGTTACTTTATCAACCACATTTCCGGTTGTGTATGCCTGAAGCTTTGGAAGAATCTCATCAAGATTGTAATTCTCATTGGTCGTGATCATTCCGTTCATGGTTCCCTTTTCACGGAGAATCTTTGTAAGTGCACGGGTATCAATGCCCGCAACTCCCGGAATATCATGTTTTGTCAGAAAATCCTGAATCGTTCCCTCACAACGGAAATTGCTTGCGTTGCGGGAAAGTTCTCTTACAATGTATCCGTCCGGCCAAGGACGAGTGGATTCCATATCCGGTGTAATTCCATAATTTCCGATCAGAGGATATGTCATAACCACTGCCTGTCCTGCATAGGAAGGATCTGTGAGAACCTCAAGATATCCTGTCATAGAGGTATTAAATACAATTTCGCTGATAACTTCGCGTGTAGAACCAATGCTTTGTCCTGCAAAAACGGTTCCATCTTCAAGTATCAAAAAAGCTTTCATTCTGTGCCCTGCCTTTCTGTGTGTTTTCCTGCATCTTGGCAAAAAAAAAGAGGGAATCTCTTTTTCATACCATCCATTTTCGACAGAATTATCCTTTCTGCCTAAATTGTAAAAAGTTTATCATAATATGACACTTTTTTCAACCATTTTCGGTGGAGAAAAAAGTGCCGAGATTTTATTAATAAATATGCATATTTTATGCATTTTGTTCAGAGTGCCTGAAAAAACAGTAAAAAGTCCTACAATAGCTGCATAATAAACGCAATTGCAATCGCTGTACAGATTGCGAGTCCTCCCAGTGAGGTTGCAAGTATGGCAGCTGTTGGAATCTCTTTTTTCGGATAATCCGTAGATTCCACCGACTTTGCATGCATAAATACATAAGGAACCGGCTGTGGGTTCTGTACTGCCTTGAATTTATTTTTAGCAAAATAAGAGGCTGTCCATGCCGGCATTGCATTGACTGTCACCTGTGCAAGCTCCAGCTTTTCGCGGGCGTATTCCCGCATGGTAAGAAGCAGTTTCTTTCCGTATCCCCGTCGCTGGAAATATGGCAGAACATAAAGCAATGTAATATGCCCTTCGCTCTGCATACCTGAAACTGCCACCATATTATTCTGCTCATCGTATGCTGCCCAAAGTATCAGTTTCTGCACTTCCATCAGCTGTCTTATATTTTCTTCCCGCACATACGTGTAAAAAGACTCGATCAATTGTGCCTCGTTGATTGTATTTCTAAGGCAATATTCAAAAACACCCCGCGCAAGCTGAACTGCCTTCGGCACTTCTTCTGTCTGTAATATCTTTATTTTCATTTTATTATTTCCTTCTTCCATATTGCTTTCTGCTTTTTCAAAAGAACCATAACCAGTTTCATCTCTGTAAAAAATGCTATAAAGAATCTTCTGTCAACCGGTCCCGCAATCCGCTGTATCGTTTTAATTGTGAATTGTTTTCGATCATCTGATTGAAGGTTGTATCATTTCCTACTATCGTAACACATTTTTTAGCACGTGTAACTGCCGTATACAACAAATTCCGGTTCATGAGCATTCGTGGTCCTGATAACAGTGGAATCACAACTGCCGGATACTCCGATCCCTGTGATTTGTGAATCGTGACCGCATAAGCCAGTTCCAATTCATCTAACAGTTTGTATGGATATTCTACCATACGGCCTTCATCAAAGGATACCGTCATCGTCTCTGCAAAATCATTGATTTCCTCTATGATTCCCATATCGCCATTAAAAATTCCGGTTCCCTTGTCAATGCACAGGCCATATTTGCTTCGTATTTCCCACTCCAGCTGATAATTGTTCTTCGTCTGCATAACTTTATCACCTTCGCGGAATATCGTATTTCCATGTTCCTTTTCCCGTTTACGTTTATCCGCCGGGTTCAAATACATCTGCAAAATTCCGTTCAGTCGATCCACACCAAGCAGACCTTTACGCATCGGCGTCAGTACCTGAATATCATATTCGCTCGCCCCTACGAATTTTGGCAGTTTCTGTTTGATCAGTTGCAGGGTTACATTGATGATTTTATCCGCCTCATATCGCTTTAAGAAAAAGAAATCCATGCTCTTGTTGTCCAGACTTACCGGTTCTCCACGGTTGATTTTGTGGGCATTGACAATAATGTCGCTGGTGCTTGCCTGACGGAAAATCTTCGTCAGCTTTACGGTATGAAATTCGTTGGAATCAATGATATCCTTGAGCACGCTTCCCGGTCCGACGCTCGGAAGTTGGTTCACATCTCCCACAAGAATCAGGCGGGTACCTGCCGCTATGGCTTTCAACAGTGAATACATCAGGGAAATATCAACCATAGACATCTCATCAATAATTATGACGTCTGTTTCCAGCGGATTCTGCTCATTTCTCTCAAAACCGGCGTTGCCCTCCATGCCACCGTTCAGTTCCAGCATGCGGTGAATGGTTCTTGCCTCAAAACCGGTTGTCTCACTCATTCTCTTTGCCGCACGTCCCGTCGGTGCCGCCAGAAAAATGTCCATGCCTTCCAATTCAAAATAACGGATGATTGTATTGATTGTCGTTGTTTTACCGGTACCAGGTCCTCCCGTAATGACGAGCAGTCCATTGCGCACCGCCTCTTTTACAGCCTCTACCTGATGCTCATCCAGATCCATCTTCGTCTGCTTTTCAATCTGACGCAGCCGCTCTTCAATTTCAATATCCGGCACATCAAAACTGGCATTCAACTGTTTGAGCATCGTTGCCGTGTTTGCCTCCATATAGAAAAAGCTGCTGGCATAAATCTGTGTCGTATCATCAACCTGGCGCATAATGATTTTGCGGTCCATCGCCAGATTCATATAATGCTTTTCTATATATTCCGGTTCGATCTGCAGCAGATTGCTGGCACGCTGTGTCAGTTCCGGCATCGGAAGATATGTATGTCCCTCATTGGATGCCTGAAGCAGCGCATACTGGATTCCGCTTCGGATACGGAAATCGGAGTCCGTACGGATTCCCACACGGGATGCAATCTCGTCCGCTGTACGGAAGCCCACACCTTCCACATCATCCGCCATACGATAAGGATTCTCTTTTAATATGCCGTAAATTTCCTGTCCATATGTATTATATATTTTGACCGCAAGCGTCGTGCTGATTCCATATTGCTGCAAAAAGATCATTGCCTGTCGCAAGTCCCGTTTGGCATTTACCTGATCCGCAATTTCCATGGCTTTGCGCTCACTGATTCCCTTTACTTCTGCAAGGCGCTCCGGCTCTTCCTCAATAATGCGGAACGTATCACTTTTAAAACGCCGCACGATTCGGGCTGCCAAAGCAATACCAACACCTTTGATTGCACCGGAACCCAGATACCGCTCGATGGCCATTTCATCTTTCGGTGCTTTTTCTTCAAAGCTCTTTACTGCAAACTGCCGTCCGTACGTCGGGTGATCGGTATAGCTTCCATGTGCTTCGATATTCTCTCCCTCTGCAATATCTGAAAAAGTTCCCACACAGGTTACCTCTTCTTCATCGCAGATCATTACAAGTACGGTATATCCATTGTCTGCATTTCTGTATATAATATGGTCTACATAACCATTGATCACTTCATCTTCTGTCTGTTGCCTGTTTTCCAACACGTCTTCCTCTTTTTCCGGCTGTTGGCCTTTTTTCTATGTTCCATTATGAATCAGATTTCTATTCGTTGCAAGAGTAAATGAGTGTGTTTACTTTTGCTATATAGAGTATTCCAGAGAAATTTCCTATACAGCAAAAATGCACCCGTCTTTCGGGTGCACTCTCTGTCTTACTCTGTCATATTAAGATTTCTTTTCATTTGCTCATACAACTGCTGGGTATAATTTTCTCCAACCTGATCTACCACTTCGTCCGCTACCAACTCAATTGCCTGATCCATATACATATCCTTGTATTGTGACATTGTGGAATCTTCATCTTCAGATGTAAAGGTATCTTTAACTTCTTTGATCATCTGCTCTACAAAATACGATTCAAAGTCTTTGATCACACCTTTTAATTCCTCTTCCGAAGAATTTGATGAGATGTTTTTTAATGAACTCTGTAAGGCATTACCTGTCGCAGATGTGGCACCTGTCTTTGCCGATGTATAGTTTGAGTTAAGTCCTGATAATCCAGATAAATCCATTCGCCATTCCTCTCTTTCGAATATCAGTCATACGCTGATAAAAACTATCGTAAAAGTCCATCTTTCATGAAATTTCCCTTATCGTTTCAAATTGTTTGCTGTATCCAGCATGGAATCTGCGGTCGTGATTGCCTTTGAATTCAATTCATAGGCACGCTGTGCAATAATCATATTGACCATCTCATCCGCAACCTGCACACTGGAGCCTTCCAGATAATGCTGACAAACCTTGCTGGATTTCACACCATTGGTTGCTCCTTCAAGCATTGGATTTCCTGACGCAGATGTTGCAGCAAGACGGCTGGAAGAAAGTTTCTCCAAACCTGCCGGATTGTTAAACTGATAAATGCCGAAAGACTGATTTAACGAAACGACGTTTCCTGTCTTTGCATCTTTATAACCAATGGAACCATCCTGGCTGAACACCATGCTCTGAGATGTCGTTCCCTTTGGAACCATAATTTCATTTCCACGGGCATCTAATACCGGGCAACCCTGCGAATCCGTGAGAATCGTATTGCCGAACGCATCGATACTCCAGGTAAAGTTACCGTTTCTCGTATAATAGGTCTGACCATCCTCTCCACGGACTGCAAAAAATCCGTCTCCTTCGATTGCGAAGTCCGTATCATTGTCGCTTTCCAGCAATGCTCCCTGCTTATAGATGGAAGTGGTAGCAGCTACACGTGTTCCTAATCCGACCTGTGCGCCAACCGGCTTCTGTTCTCCATTCGCAGATGTTGTCTTTGTCTGCAATGTCTGGTACAGCAATGATTTGAACTCTGTCCGTTCTGCCTTGTATCCATTCGTATTCACATTTGCCAGATTGTGTGAAATTGTATCTACATTTGTCTGCTCCGCAATCATTCCTGTGGCAGCAGTATAAAGTGCACGCATCATAAGGCACTCTCTCCTTTCGGTATCCGTATCTGTTTATTTCTCACTATTGTACCCTGCCGACATTATTCACAGCTCGGTCCAAAGTACTGTCAATAGAAGTAATCACCTTCTGATTTGCCTCATACGCTCTCTGAATGGTAATCATGTTGACCATCTCATTGACGACATTGACATTCGAAGTCTCTAGCACTCCCTGCTCTACTTTTGCGTCTGTGGCAATGCGATTGCCACCATCCAGCAGATTATACATATTCTCCCCATATTTTTCCAGATAATCGTAGTTGTCTACGTCAACAACTCCTAAGGTTCCAACTACCTGGTCATTCTGAATGACATATCCCATTTTATTCACGGTAACTGTCTCATTCGGGTCTACCTGAATAAAATTATTTCGGCTCGGATCACCGTTCATCGCGCCAGTCGCATTCAATACATAATCACCGTCTTTTGTAACCAGGTAGCCTTCCGTATTGACTGTAAAAGAACCGTCTCTTGTATATTTCACAGAAGTATTTCCCTGTTTATCGGTAAAAGCAATTGCAAAAAATCCGTTTCCGTCGATTGCAAAATCTGTTGTGTTATCTGTAACCTTGAAACTTCCTGTAGAATAATCCGTATACACCTGTCCCAGATGCACACCATATGTAATATCTCCAAGTTTCTTTGGCATATAGGCATTTGAACTGTCTTTCAGCCGAAGCGACATCTCATCTGCAAATGTACGGGATGTCGTACCTTCCTTCTTATATCCAGTTGTGTCTGCATTCGCCAGATTGTTTGCCAGGACATCAAGTCTTTTCATTTCATTGACCATGCCTGTATGGGCTGTATATAAACCTTTTACCATGCCTTACCTCTTCTTTTCTATCGATATGAAAGTCAATTGTATTCTAACCCTTATGTTATATATCGGCACTTATCTAAAATACTTTACAACAAAAGTGCGCAAATATGCGCACTTTTTATAATTACTTATTATTAATCGTCATCTCTTTTTCCTGCAAGGAACTCTACATATTTTCCTGTTCCAATTGCAACACAGGTCATTGGATGCTCTGCTGTCATAGTGTTAATACCGGTTCTCTCTTCAATCAGTTCCTCGAGACCACGCAGTAATGCACCACCACCGGTAAGTACGATTCCTCGATCAGCGACATCAGCTGCAAGTTCTGGTGGAGTCTTCTCCAATACAGAATGTACAGCTTCCACAATCTGCAAAGTTGACTCACGTAAAGCTTCCTCTGTCTCCTCGGAGCTTACCGTGATTGTTCTAGGCAAACCTGTTACCAGATTACGTCCGCGCACATCCATTGTCTCATTTTGAGCCAGCGGATAGCATGTACCAATCTTGATCTTGATATCTTCTGCGGTACGCTCACCAATCAATAAATTGTGTTTCTTTCTCATATAACGAACAAGCGCCTCGTCAAAATCGTCTCCTGCAATCTTAACAGAAGTACTTACAACAGATCCTCCAAGGGAAATAACAGCAATATCCGAAGTACCGCCTCCGATATCTACGATCATATTACCACATGGTCTGGAAATATCGATTCCTGCACCGATTGCTGCTGCGATTGGCTCCTCGATAATTTCTACTTCACGGGCACCTGCCTGATAAGTTGCATCCTCAACGGCTTTCTTCTCTACTTCTGTTACACCGCTTGGTACACAGACACTGATGCGTGGTTTACGAAAGCTCTTCTTACCAAGTGCCTTCTGAATAAAATACTTGATCATCTTCTCAGTAACAGTATAATCGGAAATAACACCCTGACGCAACGGACGAACCGCAACAATATTGCCCGGTGTACGACCAAGCATCAATCTTGCTTCCTCACCGATGGCCTTAATCTTATTCGTGTCTCTGTCAAATGCAACTACAGAAGGCTCCTTTAATACAACGCCTTTGCCCTTAATATATACTAAAATACTTGCAGTACCTAAATCGATTCCAATATCTGATCCTATCATTCCAAAAATGCCCCTTTCCATCTGGTTCTGTCGTTATTTATCTATTTCAATTCAGCTTTTTCTATATAAAAGCTACAGTAATATCGTTTTGCGAAACTACCGGAATTATTCATATTTTAAACATACAGTAACATTATATACAATTACTGGCATTTTTCAAACGTTTTTTTACAGGTTACAATAATTTAAGTAAATTTTAAGGAATACGCGGTTTTATCACGAAACAGGTTGTACATTTTCTATATAATGGATAGGCAAAATCATATTATTTCATTAAATATGGTTTTAAGAACTCTCCTGTATAAGACTCCGGGACTTCACAGATTTCTTCAGGTGTGCCCTGTGCAATCACTGTTCCACCTCCATCTCCGCCTTCCGGTCCCATGTCAATGATATAGTCTGCTGTCTTGATCACATCCAGATTATGTTCTATCACAACTACCGTATTTCCACCCTCAGACAATTTACGGAGAATTTCCACGAGCTTGTGAACATCCGCAAAATGCAGACCGGTCGTCGGCTCATCAAGTACATAAATCGTCTTTCCTGTGCTCCGCTTGCTCAGTTCTGTAGCAAGCTTGATTCTCTGTGCCTCGCCTCCGGATAATTCTGTGGAAGGCTGGCCAAGCTTAATATAAGAAAGTCCCACATCGTACAATGTCTGTATTTTTCTCTGGATTGTTGGAACGTTTTTAAAAAATTCCAATGCCTCTTCCACCGTCATATCCAGCACATCGTAAATACTCTTTCCTTTATATTTCACTTCCAGTGTTTCACGATTGTAACGCTTTCCGCCACATACTTCACACGGCACATAAACATCCGGGAGGAAATGCATCTCGATCTTGATAATGCCGTCACCACTACAGGCCTCGCACCGTCCGCCTTTTACATTAAAGCTGAAACGTCCCTTCTTATAGCCTCTGGCTTTTGCATCTGCTGTGGCCGCAAAAAGATCACGGATCATATCAAACACACCAGTATAAGTTGCCGGATTTGAGCGTGGTGTACGGCCAATTGGCGACTGGTCAATATCAATGATCTTGTCCAGTTGTTCAACTCCAAGTATATCATCATGTTCCCCCGGCACACATCGTGCGCGGTTCAATGTTCTCGCCAGATGCTTATAGAGAATTTCATTTGTGAGGGAACTCTTTCCCGAACCAGACACTCCGGTAATACAGGTCATGATACCAAGCGGAATATCCACATCAATATTTTTCAGGTTGTTTTCCCTCGCACCTTTTATTGTAAGAAATCCCGTCGGTTTCCGACGTTCCTGTGGTACCGGAATTTTGATGCGCCCACTGAGGTACGCACCGGTAATGGATTTCTTACATTTCATAATATCTGCTGCTGTACCTGCTGCCACAACTTCTCCACCATGTACGCCCGCTGCCGGTCCGATATCCACAATATAATCAGCAGCCCGCATAGTGTCTTCATCATGTTCAACAACAATCAGTGTATTTCCCAGATCTTTCAGATTCATCAACGCCCGCAAAAGCTTATCATTGTCTCTCTGATGCAGACCGATACTCGGCTCGTCAAGAATATAGGCAACACCCACCAGTCCGGAACCGATCTGGGTTGCCAGACGGATTCTCTGCGCTTCGCCTCCGGATAATGTACCTGTCGCACGTGTCAGAGTCAGATATTCCAATCCAACTTCTTTCAAAAATCCAACTCTTGCACGAATTTCTTTTAAAATCTGATCCCCGATAAAATGCTGCTGTTGTGTCAATTCCATTCCATCCAGGAAGACGCACAGATCCTTTACCGCCATGTTGGTCATCTCATAAATATTTTTATCTGCAACAGTAACTGCAAGGGAACTCTGCTTCAAACGCTGTCCATGGCAGGATGCACAAGGCGTAATACGCATAAACTGCTCATACTCCTGCTTCATGGTATCAGAACCGGTCTCCCTGTAACGACGCTCCACATTTTTAATCAGTCCTTCCCAGTTGAGATCATACACGCCTTCTCCACGCTGTCCCTTATAATGTACCTTGAGAATTCTTCCATCCCCGCCATGAATCAGCATATGACGGATTTCTTTTGGCAGGTCACAATACGGCGTATCCAGAGAAAAACCATATCCTTCGGACAGTGCCCGTAACGTGGCATAGGTGTAGCTGGACGGATCCGTACAGGACTGCCAACCCATCACCTGAATCGCTCCTTCGGAAATGGAAAGCTTCTTATCCGGAATCATCAGATTCTCATCAAACTCCATCTTATAACCAAGTCCATAACAGGTGGGGCAGGCTCCGAACGGATTATTGAAAGAAAAGCTTCGCGGCTCCACCTCGTCAATACTGATTCCACAATCCGGGCAGGCGAAATTCTGGGAAAAGTTCATCGGTTCTCCATCGATCACATCCACAATGGCATTTCCCTCCGACAGATCAAACACATTCTCCAGAGAATCCGTCAGACGCTTTTCGATTCCCTCTTTGATCACAAGCCGGTCCACCACGATATCAATATTGTGCTTGATATTTTTGTCCATCGGAATCGTCTCAGACAATTCATACATATTTCCGTCTACGATCACGCGGACATAACCGCTTTTCTTGGCTTTTTCAAACAGCTTCTGATGTTCTCCCTTGCGACCTCTGACAACCGGTGCCAGAATCTGTATCCTTGTGCGTTCCGGCAGTTTCATTACCGCATCTACCATCTGATCGATCGTCTGTTTTTCAATTGCACGGCCACATTTCGGACAATGTGGAATACCAATACGTGCATATAGGAGACGGAAATAATCATAGATTTCAGTCACCGTTCCGACCGTAGAACGCGGGTTACGGTTGGTCGATTTCTGGTCGATGGATATTGCCGGCGGGAGTCCTTCGATCGATTCCACGTTTGGCTTTTCCATCTGTCCAAGGAACTGTCTTGCATAGGAAGACAGTGATTCCATATAGCGTCTCTGTCCCTCTGCATAAATCGTGTCAAAAGCAAGCGAAGATTTTCCGGAACCGGACAATCCGGTCAGTACCACAAATTCGTCTCTTGGAATATCAATATCAATCGCTTTCAGGTTGTGCTCATTGGCACCTCGTATTTTTATATATTTTCTTTGCTTTTTTGGCATTGTATTTCTCCTTATCAATCATAACAAAGTTATGATCAGTCAATCTCTCTGAGCATATTCTTCAATGTTACCATCTTGTCACGGTATTCTGCGGCAGCTTCAAAATTCAGCTCTGCAGCCGCTTTCTTCATCTTCTTCTGAATATCTCCAATAAGTTTTTCCAGTTCTTTCCGGCTCATGGATTCCGGATCCTTGTCGAATTCCATCTCTTCCGCAGCAACCTTTTTCGATATTGCAATGAGATCACGTACCGATTTCTGAATCGTTGTCGGTGTGATTCCGTGTTCCTCATTGTACTGTTGCTGAACTTTGCGCCGGCGTTTTGTCTCGTCGATTGCCACGCGCATGGAATCCGTAATTTTATCCGCATACATGATCACATGTCCCTCGCTGTTTCGCGCCGCACGGCCAATTGTCTGAATCAGCGAAGTCTCCGAACGCAGAAATCCTTCTTTGTCTGCATCAAGAATTGCGACCAGTGTAATTTCCGGTATATCCAGTCCCTCTCGCAACAGGTTGATACCGACAAGCACATCAAATACATCCAGACGCAGATCACGGATAATTTCCGCACGTTCCAATGTATCAATATCGGAGTGCAAATACTTTACGCGGATTCCCAGTTCTCCCATATACTGTGTCAAATCCTCAGCCATACGTTTAGTCAATGTCGTGATCAGCACTTTGTGGTGATTCTTTGTTTCTTTATTTACTTCACCGATCAGATCATCAATCTGTCCTTCTACCGGCCGCACGGAAATCTCCGGATCTAAAAGTCCTGTCGGTCGAATGATCTGTTCTACCCGCAGAAGTTCGTGTTCCTGTTCATACACATTCGGTGTGGCCGAAACAAACAGCATCTGATCAATCTTACTTTCAAATTCTTCAAAGTTAAGCGGACGGTTGTCCAATGCCGACGGAAGACGGAATCCATAATCCACAAGGGTTGTCTTTCTCGAACGGTCTCCGGCATACATTCCCCGCACCTGTGGAATCGTGATATGTGACTCATCCACAATAATCAGAAAGTCATCCGGAAAATAGTCAATTAACGTCTCTGGCATCTCCCCCTCGGCACGTCCGGCAAGATGACGCGAATAGTTCTCAATTCCACTACAGAATCCTGTCTCTTTCATCATCTCGATATCAAAATTTGTCCGTTCTGCGATGCGCTGTGCTTCGAGAAGTTTATCTTCACCTTTAAAATACTTCACCCGTTCCTCGAGCTCCGCTTCAATGCGGTCACATGCCGCGTTCATTTTCTCCTGCGGAACCACATAATGCGATGCCGGGAAAATTGCAATATGCTGCAGAAGACATTTAATCTCCCCTGTCAGAACATCTACCTCGGTAATCCGGTCAATCTCATCGCCAAAAAACTCCACGCGCACTGCCGTATCGGTATTGTTTGCCGGAAAAATTTCCAAAACATCTCCATGCACCCGGAAAGTACCGCGCTTGAAATCCATCTCATTACGCGTATATTGCATATCGATCAATCCCTTGATCACATCGTCCCGATCAATCTCCATACCAGGGCGCAGGGAAACCATCATATTCATATAGTCATCCGGACTACCAATTCCATAAATGCAGGATACCGATGCGACAATGATAACATCTTTTCGCTCCGCCAAAGCAGCCGTCGCCGAAAGACGCAGCTTGTCAATCTCATCATTAATCGAAGAATCTTTTGCTATATAAGTATCCGACTGCGGCACATATGCCTCCGGCTGGTAATAATCGTAATAAGATACAAAGTACTCTACTGCATTTTCGGGGAAAAATTCCTTCATCTCACCATACAACTGTCCTGCAAGTGTTTTATTATGTGAAATAATCAGCGTCGGTTTATTCAGTGCCTGGATAACATTCGCCATCGTAAATGTCTTACCGGAACCGGTAACACCAAGCAAAGTCTCAAACTGATTGCCTTCTTTAAATCCTTTAACTAATTTTTCAATTGCCTGCGGCTGATCGCCGGTTGGCTGATACTTACTGTGCAAAACAAAATGATCCATATATGCTCTCCTGCTATTATTGACTTCCATTTTATCTTTCCCTTGATTATAGCAAAGTATAAAAAAAAAGTACAGAACAAAATCGAACTTTTGTTCTGTACCTCTATTTTACTTTCGAAAACTATAATAAAGACATCCGTCTTTCATTCCACCCCTGCATTCTGCCAGTTCACTAACTGTCACAAGCTGATATCCTCGCTCCACCAGCGTTGGGATGATTGTCGTGGAAGCATTGGCTGTTGCCTCGTATAAATCATGCATCAAAACAATGTCTCCATCTTTTACATGATCCAGAACCGCCGTCTTTGTGCTTGCCGCATTACGTGTTCTCCAGTCGAGTGTATCGATCGACCACAAAATCATCGGCATACCGGTCTGGCTTTTTACCATATTATTGACGGCACCTCCTGGTGGGCGCATCACGATTGGAGCTGTCCCCATTATCTTCTTTACCGCTACATTTGTCCGGCTGACCTGATTTCTTATCCCAGCGGCATCCGCCCGTGTCAGGATTTTATGCTCATAAGTATGATTACCGATTTCACAGCCCATTCCATATGCCTTCTTTACGGTATCGGAATACATCGGTACACGATTTCCCACGACAAAAAATGTGGCAACCGAATTATTTTCCTTAAGTGTCTTTAAAATGCGTGGTGTATAGATTGACGGTCCATCATCATAAGTCAAAGCAACCATCTTCTTATTTTTGTCGATTTTTCGCAGTAAAACGCCTTTTTCACTAAAATAGCATAAATAGTGGGATATTGTTTTCTTTCCGGTTACCATTTTACCATTTTTCGGAGAAAAATAATATTTTTTCCCATTGATCGTGCGCCATCCGGTCTTGCGCTTTCCGTTGTCTGCAAAATAGTAGGTTGCCTTGCCGACTTTTCGTTTTCCAACATAGGCCTTGCCGCTTTTGCCGAAATAATACTTACTTCCGTTTACGGTCTTCCATGTATTTTTAAGTTTAACGCCATCCTTATAGTAAAACAAATGACCGTTCTCATCACGAATCAGCCCCTGCAATACCGGCTGTGGTTCCTCCGTATCAGGCTCATCCGCGTCCGGATTCTCGTTATCCGGCATTTCTGTATCCGTATTTTCACGATTGGAATCTTCGATATCCGGAATCACCGGATCTGTGTAATTCTCTCCTCCCGCTTCGGCAGCACGGACCGTCTCCGAAGCCGCACTGCTGACCGTTTCAATCGGACTGATCAGTGCCAACGCCAATACCAATATCATAACCAATCCCTGCATGATTTTTCTCATACGTATCCCCCTGTTCCACCTCTGTTTTGCCTGACCGAAATGATACTTATCTTCTGTCGGTCAGATGGTTCGGTGGTTTTCCTCTAACCATCTATGTTCATCATACAAGAAGCGCTCCCGGAATACCATCAAGTTTTGTTAAAGAATTTATTAATATCACTTAAGAAATTTCATGCATATCTTATAGTGTACCCGCATATATGAAAAGGAGGAAAAATTATGCCAAGATTTACAAATCAGGCTCAATTGCGTTACGGCAATTCCGTAACAAATTCAAACATTGCTGTAGGGGAAATTCTTGAAGTACTTTCCATGACCAAGACTGCTGTACGGGACCAATATGATCCAAACGGACCTATCACCTATGTCATCAGCATTCTGAATTCAGGCACACTCCCAATAAACGGTCTTACTCTGACCGACAACCTTGGAGCTTACGCTTCCGGGACAGCCACGCTGACTCCTCTTAACTATCTTGCTGACTCTGTAAAATATTATGTAAATGGGGTTTTGCAGACCACACCAACCGTTACCGCAGGACCGCCGCTCTCCATTACGGGAATCAATGTTCCTGCCGGAGGCAATGCGATCATTGCCTATGAAACACAGACAAATGCGTTTGCCCCTCTACAAAGTGAATCAGCAATCACAAATATCGTCACTGCGGAGGGTGGAGGAATCACTGCCATCACCGCAGAAGAAACCGTCGGTGTTGTCGCCGCTCCAATTCTTGCAATCACCAAGTCTGTCAGCCCGGTTCCGGTTACTGAAAACGGAACTCTGACCTACACGTTCCAGATTCAGAACTCCGGTAATACCGCTGCCGATGCCGCAGCCGGAATTGTTGTCACTGATACTTTCACGCCTCGCCTGTCCAACCTGACTGCAACGCTGAACGGCACAGCGCTTGTACTGAATACCGACTATACTTACGATGAAACGACCGGCGAATTTGCAACTGTCGCCGGACGTATCACCGTGCCGGCCGCAACCTTTATCACAGATCCGGCAACCGGCACGATCAGCACCGATCCGGGAGTCGCCACCCTCACGATTTCCGGAACCATCTAAAATAAGGGGCAGCCTGCGCTGCCCCACAAATTTATTTTCTAAATGGATATCTGTTTTTATCCCCTACAAGCTATCCCTCATACTACAAGCCATCTCATACTGTGCTTTATGCCGTTCCTCAACCAGAGCCTTCGGATAACGGATCAATCCGTGATTTTCATGTGGATCATTGAAATAGTATCCTTCCTCATCATATCCGACGAGCAGCATACAATGCTCGTTTGACCGCCACGTAAATAACGCACCACTGTCCAAAAGCTTCCACTGAGGACCGATGATTTCTTTCTTCATATCAATGCATGCCCAGAACACGACCGGCATATCCCGGTCAATATAGCGTTCGATCAGATCCTGCATCGATGTTCCCGTCTCATCAACCACCGTGTACTGATCTCCAACTGCTTTCTGCAGCGCCTCGCAGATCACCGGCGCGTAGCACCCGAACGAGTCGGCATCATACGGGCTTCCGCAAAAAGCCTTGCGCGGATCCGGCCCGTACATCTGTCCGTCCCGTTCCTGCATCGGCACACACGGAACATAATTCCGAATAAATTCATCCACTGTGATCTCATAACCGAGATACTGCAAAAGCATCGTTGCCGACACGCTCTCGCAGCCGGTCGGATAGGAAACACTCTGATTGATATATGGTACCTCTATTATCTTTCGCATGTTATTTTCTTCTTCTCCCAAAGCATGCTGCTTCCACTCCTGCCTCACTGCCGCATGCAAATTTTCATCATTTACAGCATTGACACATCATTTGTGAAATCATTTTTGATTCTGTATTTTATCACTATATGATTACGCAGCCACGCTTTTCTTCTCGCGCGCAGCAAACACGCGCTTCATCACGGTCAGCACAACAAGTAAGATCACAAGACTGCTGCCCAGCGCAATCCACCAGCTCTGCAATACCCCTGCGATAATGTAACCGATAAAACATACGACTGCAACCACTGCTGCATACTGCATCTGCGTAGTCACATGATTGATATGATTACTCTGCGCTCCCGCCGATGACATAACAGTTGTATCCGAAATTGGCGAAACATGATCACCACATACCGCACCGGCAAGCACCGCGGAAACAGAAATGATCATCATTTCCAGTTTGTCTGCTCCCGGGAACATGGCAATTGCAATCGGCACAAGAATGGCAAACGTTCCCCAGCTCGTTCCTGTGGAAAAAGCAAGAAAGATTGCTACAACAAACAGGATTGCTGGCAGCAAAATGCTTGCGGACGCACTTGAGCCAACGATATTTTGTACAAATGTACCGATTTCCAGTGCATCACCCATGCCCTTTAAAGTCCATGCAAAGATCAGTATTCCAATTGCCGGAATCATCAGCTTAAATCCCTCTATAAAACTGTCCATAAATCCTTTAAAGGTCACAACCTTGCGTGGCAAATACAAAAACAGCATAACAAACACTGTGATCATCGTTGCAAAAATCAGACTCTTTTCCGCATCACATCCAGCAAAAGCACTGACCACATTGTCTGCACCACCAAGAAATCCCGTATAGATCATGGCGCCGATTGCTGATACAATCAGCACAACAACTGGAAGAATCAGATCGATAACCTTTCCTCTTGGAGACACTTCGCTCTCTTCCACCTGTTCAAATTCCTCCGCACCTGTCGTAAACAGATCTCCCTTTGCCGCATTCTGTTCATGCTTTTTCATCAGTCCAAAATCAAAATTTGCAACAATCACAAAAAATACCATTGCAAGTGTAAGAATTGCATACAAATTGTAAGGAATTGTTCGCAGAAACAGCTGAAATCCGGAGATTCCTGCATCTTCCGGCACATAAGAGTTCACAGCTGCTGCCCAGCTCGAAATCGGTGCAATAATGCACACCGGAGCTGCGGTGGCGTCAATGATATAAGCCAGTTTTGCACGGGAAACTTTGTAACGGTCCGTTACCGGCCTCATCACAGAACCAACCGTCAGACAGTTAAAATAATCATCCACAAAAATCAAAATTCCAAGTCCTGTCGTTGCAAGCATTGCGCTCTTTTTCGACTTAATTTTGCTTCCTGCCCACTTACCATAAGCGGCAGAACCGCCAGACTTTGACATCAGCACAATAATCATGCCAAGCAGCACATCAAAGATCAAAATATTCAGATTCATGCTGTCCTTCATGATATCAAACAATGCATTAAATGCATTCCACGGATGAAATCCCGTATACAAAAGTGCTCCTGTCGCCACCCCTATAAACAGGGAACTATATACTTCCTTTGTCACAAGCGCGAGCACTATGGCAAGGAGCGGCGGCACAAGCGACCACCACGTTCCAATAAACATTGAAGCATCCATTTTCAAACCCATCCTCTCTTCTTTTGAAATCTAATAACGACTTAATCATACATGCTTTCGAGCCATATGAAAAGCGATTTTCCTATTATTTTTTATTTTCGTGACTATGCCAAAAAGCCATACAGCAAAAAAGCGCGAAAAAACATTCCTTACGAACATTCTTCGCGCAATTATTTTTTAAAGCTAAATCCTGCTTATCTTAAACTGGCTTACGTCCACAGCACTGTTTATACTTCTTGCCGCTGCCACATGGACATGGATCATTTGGATAAACTTTTGCATGCTCACGCTTCTTCGGTGCATTCTGTACAGTCTCATCCTTGTTGGTTCCTGTAACCTTTGCCACCTGCTCACGCTCTACCTTCTGCTCAACCTGTACGTGGAACAGAAGACGAATGGTATCTTCCTGAATTGCAGAAATCATCTCATCAAACATATCAAATCCTGCCATCTTGTATTCTACAAGTGGATCTCTCTGACCATATGCCTGCAGACCGATACCCTGACGCAACTGATCCATATCATCGATATGATCCATCCACTTGCGGTCGATCACTTTCAGAAGTACGACACGCTCAAGTTCACGGAACTGCTCGATTTCAGGAAACTCTGTCTCTTTTGCCTCATACAGAAGCACTGCCTTTTCTTTCAAATCCTGCTTTAATTCTTTGACATTCTTTACATCTGAAATATTTTCTTCTGTAATTGGCTCCAGTGGAATAATTGGAAGCAGCAATTCGTTGAGTTCGTGTAAATCCCACTCTTCTCTTGGAATCTCTGTAGAAATACAGGTATCTACTGCCTTCTCCACCTGATCCTGAATCATCTTAAAAATCGCATCACGCATGCTGTCTCCGTTCAGTACAGACATACGCTCCTTGTAAATAATCTCTCTCTGATCATTGTTAACCTGATCATACTCAAGAAGATTCTTACGGATTCCATAGTTGTTATACTCGATCTTTTCCTGTGCCTTTTCGATGGCAGAAGTAAGCATCTTATGCTGAATCTGCTCACCCTCAGGTACACCAAGCGCATTAAATACAGACATAAGTTTTTCTGATCCGAACAGACGCATCAGATCATCTTCCAGTGAGATGAAGAACTGGGACTCACCTGGATCTCCCTGACGACCGGCACGACCACGTAACTGGTTGTCAATTCGTCTAGACTCATGACGCTCTGTACCGATGATTTTTAATCCACCGGCTTCTTTTGCATCATCATCAAGCTTAATATCCGTACCACGACCAGCCATGTTAGTAGCGATTGTAACCGCACCATGCTGTCCTGCCTGTGCTACGATCTCAGCTTCCTGCTCATGGAATTTTGCATTCAATACGGTATGAGGAATACCCTCTCTCTTTAACATTCCACTGATCAGCTCGGATGTCTCGATTGTAATCGTACCAACGAGAACCGGCTGTCCCTTTGCATGTGCAGCCTTTACTTCCTCTACAACGGCTTTGAATTTTTCCTTCTTAGTCTTGTATACAGCATCCTGATGATCGATACGTGCTACCGGACGGTTCGTCGGAATTTCAATAACGTCCATTCCATAAATATCACGGAACTCCTTTTCCTCGGTAAGTGCGGTACCGGTCATACCGGCTTTCTTGTCAAATTTGTTGAAGAAGTTCTGGAATGTAATGGTTGCGAGTGTCTTGCTCTCTCGCTTAACCTTTACATGCTCCTTCGCCTCGATTGCCTGATGCAGACCATCGGAATAACGGCGTCCCGGCATGATACGTCCGGTAAACTCATCAACGATCATAACCTGATCGTCCTTTACAACGTAATCCTGATCACGGAACATCAGATAATGTGCACGAAGTGCAAGAATTACATTGTGCTGGATCTCAAGGTTATCAGCATCTGCAAGGTTTTCAATATGGAAAAACTGCTCAACCTTGTGCACACCCTGCTGGGTAAGATTGACAATCTTGTCCTTTTCATTAACGATAAAGTCTCCGGTCTCTTCCTGCTCAATTCCCATGATGGCATCCATCTTGGAATACTCTGGTACATCTTCACCTCTTGTCAGCTGTTTTGCCAAAATATCACATGCTTCGTAAAGCTTTGTGGACTTTCCACTCTGACCGGAAATGATAAGAGGCGTTCTGGCCTCATCGATCAATACGGAATCGACCTCATCGATTACTGCATAATGCAGACCACGCTGTACCAGCTGCTCCTTGTAGATTACCATGTTGTCACGCAGATAATCGAATCCGAGTTCGTTGTTTGTTACATATGTAATATCACAATTATATGCTTCGCGACGCTCATCGTTGTCCATCTCATTTAATACAACACCGACTTTTAAACCGAGAAACTCATGAACTTTTCCCATCCACTCAGAATCTCGCTTTGCCAGGTAATCATTGACGGTAACGATACATACGCCTTTTCCTTCCAAAGCGTTCAAATATGCCGGTAAAGTAGAAACAAGTGTCTTACCTTCACCAGTCTTCATCTCAGCGATACGTCCCTGATGCAGAATAATACCACCGATGATCTGTACTCTGTAATGTTCCATTCCAAGGACACGGCGCGCAGCCTCACGGACAGTCGCATAAGCCTCCGGAAGTAAATCATCCAGTGTCTCCCCCTTTTCAAGACGATCCTTGAATTCTTTTGTTTTTGCCTGTAACTCTTCATCAGAAAGTGCAACCATCTGATCTCTGTAGGACTCTACCTTGTCCACGATCGGATAAATACGCTTTAACTCTCTCTGACTGTGTGTACCAAAAATTTTGGTTAATTTACTCATAATAAAATAGCTCCTAACTCGCATAGAATATTCGTATTGTACCACTTTCTCAATTTTTTCACAACTCTATGGCGTAAACGTTTTATGAACTTTTTATTAACAGCCTGTTGTAAAATGCAAATTCTGTTGCTATAATGTCGGTTACACAAGATTTACCTGTCAGAGAGAGGAGAGAATATTTATGTCTTACTTATACAAAACAAAAGGAACCTGTTCCACACAGATCGAAGTGGATTTGGATGGCGATATTGTAAAGAATGTGAAATTTACCGGTGGATGCCATGGTAATCTTCAGGCAATTCCCCGTCTGGTCGAAGGCATGACCGTAGAAGAAGTGGAGCGACGCATTTCGGGAATCCGCTGTGGCATGAAGAATACTTCCTGCGGCGACCAGCTTGCAAAAGCTCTCCGCGAAGCATACGAAGCTCAGAAAAATGATTAATAATACTATGTAGGCGGGCTTTCATTGCCCGCCTTCTATGATTCTGCAACTACAATTGGCTGAATCTGTTTTCCGCGCATCGCCGCCTCAATCGTATCCGGCAGCAATTCCATCCGGGCAATCATAGAATTCGGTTTGCTTTTATAATTGTCCTGTCCAAATGGCACGAAATATATGTTTTTCATATTCATCAACATACCAATCGTCTTAAAATTAACGCCCAGTGCATCATTAGTAGAAATCGCAATCACTAGTGGCTTTCCATTTCTCATATGTGCTTTTGACGCCATCAGAACCGGTGTATCGGTAATTCCATTTGCGATCTTCGCCGCTGAATTTCCCGTACATGGTGCAATGACCATAATGTCAAGAAAATTGTTTGGTCCAATCGGTTCCGCCTGTTGCATCGTCATAATTCCTTCGTTTCCGGTAATCTCACAGATTCCTTCGACAAATTCTTTTGCGCTTCCGAATCGTGTATCACAACTCTGCGCCTGATAAGAAAAAATGGGAATCACATTTGCCCCCATCTCCTTCAATCGTACAATCTGTTTTCTTGTCTTTGTAAACGTACAAAATGATCCGGTTATTCCATATCCTATATTACAATTTGATAAATCCACGATTTTCCCCCACCTTTGCACTGCTGCAACTGCATCTGATCTATAATTGCATCCGCAAACACTTTCGCACTGCTCTTCGTTGTATAAATTCCCGGCAGCCCCAATGCTGCCACTACTTTTATCTCCCAGCGTTCTGCTGCTACTAAATCCACGCCTCCAGGCCTCGATGCAATATCAATGATTACCGTATCCTTATGCATTTCCTGAATCATTGGTTCTCTTATCACCTGCGCTGGCACAGTATTCACAACCGTGTGAGCGCCATACACTTCCTCCGGACCATAAGAAAAATCCACAGCCTCATGTCCATCGCATCTTGCCGCCCGGCGTGCTTTCGCGTTTCGTGCAAGAACCGTAACTTTCGCTCCCATCGCCGCCAGCAAATCCGCCACACTCTGTCCGCATCTTCCATATCCACAGACAATAATCTTCTGTCCGCATATGGAGTAATCACTGTATTTTAAAATTTCGGCCACGGTTGCCTCCGCCGTGATATAGGCATTTTTCTGCACCACGGTTTCCTCTTTCATGAGGTCAAAATACATGATTTCATGCTGTTGGAAATATTGTATCCATTTATCTGTAAACGCCCCTCCAATTACTGTTTTGTCGTTATTTGTTTCTGTTATCAATTCGTGTTTTAACATATCTTCTATTTTGGGATACCGGTTCAGTTTGGAAACCGGTGTCGGGAAAATAAAGCACCTGCAGTTTTTCACAAGTTCTTCTACTGCCCCCTTCTCCTGTGTTTTATGCCAGTCTAACAATACCTTTTTCCCCGAAAGGTACTCTGCCAGATTCTTTTGTCGCTGATCCGTCACAAAAATTGCGATATTTCCGGTCATAATAAAACGCTCCCTTCCATATAGAATATGAAAGGGAGCGCTGTGTGGTTCTCACTATTCGTATTTTACAGCCTTATGCAGACAGTATATTTTTATAATCTTGTTTCAACAAATATATCATAGATAGCTTTAATCGCCTGTTCGAAATCATCATTGCTTACGCCGATGATAATGTTCAACTCAGAAGATCCCTGATCGATCATCTTTACATTGATATCTGCATGTGCCAATGCGGAGAAGATTCTTCCAGCGGTACCTCTGGTAGACTTCATACCACGTCCTACAACTGCAATCAATGCAAGGTCTGCTTCAAGATCAATGACATCCGGATGGGTCAGTCTGCGGATTGAGCTGATGACCTGCTGCTCCTTGCCCTCAAACTCTGCCTGATGTACAAATACGGTCATTGTGTCAATTCCAGAAGGCATATGCTCGATGGAAATTCCATTTTCTTCGAATGCCTGTAATGCTTTACGGCAGAAACCTACTTCTGCATTCATCATATCTTTGTCGATGCTGACAGCGACAAAGCCCTTCTTTCCGGCAATACCTGTAATTGTATATTCCGGCTTCTGGCATGTACTCTCAACGATGAGTGTTCCGTCTGCCTCCGGATCATTTGTGTTACGGATATTAATTGGAATACCGGCTTTACGTACCGGGAATACTGCATCTTCATGAAGAACAGATGCTCCCATGTAAGATAACTCACGAAGTTCACGGTATGTGATTACTTTAATCGGCTGCGGATTCTCGATGATTCTAGGATCTGCAACAAGACATCCGGATACATCGGTCCAATTCTCATACATGCTTGCGTGACATGCCTTTGAAACGATAGAACCTGTAATATCGGATCCACCTCTGGAAAATGTCTTAACCGTTCCGTCGGCCTTTGCTCCGTAGAATCCAGGAATTACAGCGCGTTCACATGATGCAAGTTTCTTAGACAGAACCTTGTCTGTCTTCTCACTGTCAAAATTTCCTTCTTTATCAAAGAAAATTACGGTTGCAGAATCAATGAACTCATAACCGAGGTAATTTGCCATAATGATACCGTTTAAATATTCACCACGGGATGCAGCATAATCCTCACCAGCCTTTGCCTTAAAATTCTCCGCGATCTTCTTAAACTCCTCATCCAAAGAAAGTTTTAATCCCAGACCATTGATAATGGAATCATAACGTTCCTTAATCTTCATTAACTGAACACGAAACTCCTGATCAGCCTCTGCCAATGCGTAACATGCATAAAGCATATCTGTTACTTTTGTATCCTTTGCGTTTCTCTTTCCCGGTGCACTTGGCACAACATATTTTCGAGACTCATCCGCACGGATAATATCTCCTACTTTTGCAAACTGCTCTGCACTTGCCAGAGAGCTTCCACCAAACTTAACAACCTTAACCATTTTTCTGCTCCTCTTTGTTTAATAACTTTCGTTATTATACTTCTATTCACATATTTTCGTCAATTTTTTTCTATAAAATCATTCGATATATTTTATTTCGTAAGTAATCGTGTCGGTAGACCCGTCAATTTCAAGGACCGCATAAGAAGGTGGAACTCCATAAGGCGGAGAACCAATGCTTCCCGGATTGATATAGGTAATGCCATTATAAGTATCGTAAAAAACACGATGTGTATGTCCAAAAAGAGCCGCATCCACCTCTTTTTCCTGAGCACCATACTGTAGATTCATATATCCGGCTTTTACATTATAAGTATGCCCATGACAAATAAGAATCTTCTTTCCTTCAATTAACAGAATCCTTTCCAGAAATTCCTGCCGGCAGTCACAGTTTCCCGGTACCTGCTCAAATGGAATTCCCGTGCATTTTTTCTGCAACTGTTCTGCATCCGCCCAGCAATCTCCCAAATGAATGATCATCTCCGGCTTCTCCCGCCGAACGGCCAGTATCATATTATTTACGTTTCCGTGGGAATCACTCAATACCAGAACTCTCTTCATATGTATGGCACTCCTTTCTCTATATTTATGCTTTATGCAAAAAGACTCCTGCCGTGGCATCGTTGCCGCAAGCAGAAGTCCCCAAATTCAAATAACATTATATTAGTAACGTTATGCAAGTCTCTTCCATTGTTTACTACACTTATAATATGAATAAAACATGCAATGTTCCGCCTGATCACAGCGGCTCGGTGCGCTCTCGATATTGCACTGGCAATTCACAATTGCATCTGCCTTCCCCCTACAGTTTCCCTTGATCATTACATCGTCTAATACTTCGTCTGACATAATCTATACACTCCTTAGTCATTACTATGTTTTGTAAACCAACGAGACCTATTATACAACATATGGTAGTGTAAGGCTATACGGCAATTCTTACAAATAGGCAGTAATCTTTTGGCAAATTTTTCACTTGACGAAATCACAAAAATGAGTTAGTTCCTCACGGACATTTCTCCTGTTCGAATTAATTCCTGTTTTGAAAAATACATAAAATATGCAAAATTAATGACAATTCCAAAAACGGTCGCAGTCGGAGCTGCTGCACCGATATACACAAGCGAATCCGGCATCATTTTTGACATTATGTATGCCATCGGAAGACGAACGAGAAATGACTGTGCCATTCCCTGAAACATAACAAACAGTGTTTTGTTGTGTCCGTTGTAATATCCGATGAAAGAAAACAGCACGGACGTCACGATTGCCTCCAGACTGAATCCCTGCAGATACTCTGCCGCTTTCATCTGATACGGTACATTGTCCGTAAAGAAGGAAGCAAGGAACTGTCCCCCGAAAAAGGCGGCTGCTGTCATGGCAATTCCGATACAGCCACCAATCAGCATTCCATATCCCATCGATTTCTGTGCCCGCTTCTCTTTTCCTGCGCCGACATTCTGTGCGATAAACGAAGACATCGACTGCATCAGGGCTGACGGAACCAGCATTACAACTGCTACGATCTTATTTGCGATTCCGTATCCGGAAGAAGAAGCCAGCCGGATTGCCTCTGTCGATCCCATACCATTCACAAAAGACAGAAGACACATAAACGAAAACTGAGTCAAAAACTCCTGAAATGCAATCGGAAGCCCCAATGCCAGGAATTTCTGTACTTCACCAGAAAAGCACAGATCACTTTTTTGAATATGAAACGGAAGATCTATTTTCGTACATACAAGAATTGATAGGATCAGACTTACCGCCTGTGCAATTACCGTTGCAAAAGCAGCTCCTGCAACGTCCCAGCGAAAGACTGCAACAAACACCAAATCCAGAACCACATTTACTGCACATGCAATTCCCACAAACAGCAAAGGGAGTCGTGAATTTCCGATTCCGCGGAAGATGCTGCTGATTAAATTATATCCTATAATAAATACAATGCCACCGCCACAGATACGAATGTACACTATCGTTTTGTCCATCGCATCCTTTGGCGCCTGCATCACGTTAGAAAGCTCTGGTGCAAAAACGAGAAGTAATACAGTCATCACTGCCGCAATTGCAAGAAATGTAACGATCGCTCCACCAATTACTTTTCCGAGCCGCTTTTCATTCTTTTCCCCAATGTAACGTCCCATCAGCACTGTCACACCCATGGCCAGTCCATTTAAAATAAAGACAATCATATTGATAAAACTGCTTCCAGTGGAAACCGCCGATATTCCGACATCGGTTCCAAACCATCCGACTACCAGAATATCCACAGCTCCATACATCGTCTGTAAAAGCAATGCGCCAAGAATCGGCATCATAAAACCGATCAGTTTTCTGAAAATACTTCCGGTCGTAAAATTCATATTATCCTGTGTCATGATTTACTCCTCTGTTTTATATTTCAATTCTGTCTATTAAATTCAGATTATATTTATCTACAATATGCATGCATTTGTTATATGATTCCACATCCTGTACCTGACGTTTGCAATGTGCATCCAGTCCCAGGATTACTTTGTTTCCTACTTCACCCGGGATTTTCCAGAAACGTTCCGTCGGATAGTGTTTTTTTCCTTCACCCATACCAAGCATATTGATTTCCAGAGGAATATCCAGCTCTTTCATTTCTTTGCATAAGCGCGTCATTTCCCAGTCATAAACCGAATCCATTCCCTGATAATTCATCAGATCCGGATGTGCCAGATATAGATAGCTGCCTGTTTTCATTCCTTCGATCACAGCATCCACATAATCCCGGATACGGCTCTCATCATCCGTCGGCGTACCGGTATATGGTCCATTCTGCTCGCTTTGCAGAAAATGCTGTCCCATAATCATATAATCACATCCGAGATTTCGGAACAGACGCATCTGCTCCTCATAGTATTCCGGAATGTATTCTGCCTCAAACCCTACATAAATTTTGATATCATTCTTATATTCTGCCGCAAGATTACGGATTGTCGCAACATACTCCGGTGCCTGTTCCATCGTCATACGGATTGCAGACACATAGCCATCCCGAAACGGACATGGAACATGATCCGAAAAACCAAATTCTTTCATTCCCATTTCAATTGCTGCTTCAATATATTCTCTCTCTGTGTCATATGCATGCTGGCAGCGCCAGGTATGCGCATGATAATTTGCCTTTAAAAAGTCCTGCATGATGTTCTCCTTAACCAGTGTCAATACAATGACACTGCTTTTCTTATTGTATCATAGTTTATTTTGTGTGACAAATCAACGAAAATGTATTAACATAGAATCGGAGTTTATAGAATAATACAAAAGAAAAGAGAGGGAAAATTCATGTTTTCATGTCCAAATTGCGGTGGAAATCTGAAATTTGATATTCCATCCCAGCAATTGTCCTGTGAGTATTGCCATGAACTGTTTAATCCTTACGCTTTTGAAGACAAGAAAAGTGACGCGGAAGAGGAAAAATCCTACGAAAGCGACTACGAAGTCACCATTTTTACCTGTCCTCAATGCGGTGGAGAAATTCTCAGTACCGACAATGCAGCCGCGGGATTCTGCAGTTTTTGTGGTGCATCCACAATTCTTTACAGTCGTATCAGTCATGAACGACGCCCAAATTACATTATACCGTTTCAAAAGTCAAAAGAGGATTGTAAAAATGCATATCGCAATATGATGCGCCATGCCATTTTTGCACCAAAAGAATTAAAAGACCCAAAATACATAGATAGTTTCCGCGGTATCTATATGCCGTACTGGGCCTATTATGTAACCCAGCAGGGTTCTTTCCGTGTGAAAGGAAAAAAAGAATACCGCAGGGGCGATTACATTTACAAAGACTATTATGATCTATCCGGTAATATTGACGCCTACTACAAAGGACTGTCTTACGATGCCTCTTCCTCCTTTGCGGATAACATCAGCGAACAGCTGGCGCCTTATGATGTCAAAGGAATGAAAGCATTTACCCCGTCCTTTCTCAGTGGTTTCTATGCGGATACTGCAGATGTTGCCCCATCGATTTATCAGGGAAATGCAGAAACAACTGCACAGGAGCAGACTCTGCAACAGGTAAAAACTATTCCGGACTTTAAGCCCTATGATATTTCAGCAACTATGGGTGAAAATGATTCGTTCCACACCGAAACAAAAGAAGTCGACAGTACTATGTTTCCTGTATGGTTTATGTCATACCGTAACAAAGACCGTGTTGCCTATGTTACGGTAAACGGACAGACAGGAAAAGTTGTTGCAGACCTTCCAATCGATCCAAAAAAATATATTTTAGGTTCAATTTTTCTAGCAATGCCAATTTTTCTGTTTCTTGTAGCTTTTATCACGCTACTGCCTTCTTGGCTGACCGGAATCTCCATGACACTTGCAATTGCCACAATAGTCCTGACTTCCGTGGAACTTTACAAAATCAAGGCAAAGGATTCCGATGCCAATGATCGTGGAAAACAATATCTAAAAGAAGTGTCTGGTACACCGGTTCCTCCTGTCACTTCTTCCAAAGAGCAGAAAGAAGAACCCCCAAAGAGAAAAAATGCCCGCGCATTGTGCGTTATTGCAGCCATTGTTTCTTTGTTAATTCTAATTATAAATCCGGTCTCTGATATATTTTATTATGCCGGTGCAATTTTCTGTCTGGTAGCCGTACTAATCTCTATCATCGATGTCATACGATTTTATAACGTATTATCTACAAGAAGGCTTCCACAATTTGATAAACAGGGAGGTGATGACCGTGCGTAAAACAGGAATTTTAAAATCTGTTACCGCCTTTTTACTGGCATTATTTCTGCTTCTTCCACAGACCGTCATCGTAGAAGCAGTCACAACCGAACACAATTCAGATTCCGGTTACGATTTAATTTTGGATGATGATGCAGATTTTTTAACCGATGAAGATGAAGACTCTCTGGTTGAGATTATGACAAAAATCACCGACTACTGCAATGTTGCATTGGTCACAACAACCAGTCACAGTTTTTACTCCACCGAGGATTTTGCAGCTGATTATTTTGATTCCACTTTTGGTGCACATGCAAGCGGAACCATATTTGTCATCGACCGTGACTTAAATGAAATCTACATTTACAGTGATGGTGAAGCACACAAAACCATTACCAATTCGCACGCATATACCATCACGGATAATACCTATGTTTATGCAACCGAATCCTATGGAAGAGATTATTATACCTGTAGTTATGAAACGATGGAACAGATTCTTGCATTAATGGAAGGCCGCCGGATTGCACAGCCAATGAAATATATCTGTAGTGCTCTGCTCGCAATTATCCTGGCACTCCTGATCAATTATTTCATCGCGATGTTCTATTCAAGACAGAGAAAAATAAATATCAAAAATATTATTTCCGGCATTTATGCCAATGCCAATATCACCAACCCACGGGTTTCTTTTTCTCATCAGACAAAGACATACAGCCCACCAAGCTCCAGCAGTGGCGGCGGCAGCGGCGGTGGAGGTGGCGGCGGTCACAGCGGTGGCGGCGGTGGCCACTCTATTTAATGCCGGCTTAACAGCTTACTGTTCATAAAAACATTTTCAATTCTATACAAAACCCTCGGCAGTATGTCCGAGGGTTTTTAAATCCATTTATAATTTTCAATACTGTATGCGCAAACCTTTCGGATAATGATTTTTCATTACGCCTCCTGCAAGTTTTCCCCAGCCGATGCTATATCCATCAACCGTAATAAGATACCAGCCCTTTTCTCCTTCCGCGGAAAAGGTCTGGCCATTGAGATATGCCTGCACACGAGGGTCTTCTGCCGATAAGTCAATGGTATGCACCACTTCATCTGCAGATAACGCGAGTGCCAGCGCATGCGACGGTTCAAAACGATTCTTTTTCATAGTTCCAAGATGCAATCCCGGTCTTAACACTTTCATTCCTCTGGTTGCCGGCAGGCCTTCCGGTGCCACATATAACTGGTCTCCAAATTTCAGGTAAATCCCCTGCGGCGCATTCTTGATATTTTCTTTGCAAAAATCCAGATATTCCCGGATATCCTTCTCACCCAGAGACTTCTGTGCGCCATTGGCACAGTATCCTTTGTACTCTTTGGATACTTTTCCGTCCTTTTCGAGAACTGCAAGAAAATGCCCCTCCCCTTGAAGTTTGTGTGGAAACAGGCGGATGCCAAACTGCAGATCCTTTGCGGGATGTTTTGTCCATTCCGGTCTGGCAGGTGACATACCTTCATATAATGGTACCTCAACCATATGAAATTCCGGGTGTTCTTCCAGAAAATGACTGACCGTTCCTTCATTTTCTTCTGGTGCAAATGTGCAGGTAGAATATACAATTCTTCCACCAGGACGCAGCATGGATGCCGCACAAGTCAGGATTTCCTGCTGACGCATTGCGCAGTTTTCCACATTTTCAGGGCTCCATTCTTCACATGCTTCTGTGTTCTTCCGAAACATTCCTTCCCCGGAACACGGTGCATCTACCATAATCCGGTCAAAATATGCCTCAAATATTTCTGCCAGAGACTGTGGACTTTCATTTAATACCATTCCATTGCGGATGCCCATACGCTCGATATTTTCTGACAAAATTTTGGCTCTCGCAGGATGAATCTCATTGCTGATCAGCAAGCCTTCTCCCCCCATTGCAGCTGCGATCTGTGTACTTTTTCCTCCAGGCGCCGCGCAAAGATCAAGAATCCGCTCGCCTGGCTGTGCATCCAGATAAGCTGCCGGTGCCATCGCACTCGGTTCCTGAATATAATATACGCCGGCAGCATGATACGGATGCTTTCCCGGTGCATCTTCCCTGTCATAGTAAAAACCATTTTTTTCCCATGGAACAGGCTTTCTTAAAAACGGGCTTTTTTCCATAAATGAAGCGATTGTTGCTTTCTGCGGATTGATACGCAGTGCCTGATATTTCTCCTGCCCATAACTTTCCAAAAATGCCGGAAATTCTTCTCCCAGCATCTGTTTCATTCTATCTAAAAATTGTTCCGGAAGCATCCTGCTCTCCCCCTTTTTTCTATCTGTGCTTCATTATACTGTTCCTGTCCGGCTTCGGCAAGACCAATGGCTCAAAAACTGTACAAGTTCAACAAGAGCTCAAAAAATAATTAAAATATATTGGAAAAATTGCAAAAATATTGTAAAATTAATTGATGTCTATAGCTATATGGAGGTACCAAATTGATACAACGAAAATACATGCGCACACGACAACTTCAACCGGGAATGAAACTTGATCATCCAGTAGTTGACCGGCTCGGTCGCAATCTTGTTGCAAGAGGTGCTGTCTTAGATGAATATATGATTTCCTCTATGATTCAAATGGGAATCATGAGTGTCTACATTCAAATAGATGATGGAATATCCGAGGAAGAAAACACACTTTCTATCTCGCCTGCTGCACAGGAAAACATTGAAAAACTTCGTACGGAAGATCGTGCCAAAGTTACGCTCTCTGCCAGCGTGCGGGAACGTGTTGCCACCGGTATCCAATTTATATATAACAACCCGGAATCCCCGGAGATGAACAAAGCAACGAATTATATTGCAGACAGTCTCATGGATTCCATTAACAATAACAATGCCATCGCCATTGATATATCTGCCTTAAAAACAAGCGATGAATATACATTCAAGCACAGTGTTGATGTGGCAACCATCAGCATGATCGTCGCCAAACAGCAGGGCATGAATACAAATCAGATTCGTGAGATTGGTGTAGCCGGTCTGTTGCATGATATCGGAAAAACAAAAATACCAACCAATATTTTAAATAAACCCGGCAAACTGAACAATCAGGAATTCGAAATCATGAAACAGCATTCACTTTTTGGTTACCAGATGGTCAAAGATCGTCCAGATGTTTCAGAAGAAGTAAGTCTCGCCATTCTCGAACACCACGAAAAAATTAACGGCAGTGGTTATCCTATGGGAATCACACTTGAGCAGATATGTCCTTACGCACGCATTCTTACAGTATCTGACATATATGATGCTCTCGTTACGGAACGTCCATACAAATCGGCATATTCACAGCGAGATGCCGTGGAAATTATCATGTCGATGACACGTGAACTGGATATCAATGCGATGAAAGCTTTCCTGGAAAGTATGATTCTCTACCCTGTTGACAGTATTGTCGAATTAAGCAATGGTGAAAAAGCGCGCGTTGTAAAAAACATACCACACTACATTCTTCGTCCTACCGTCGTTGGCCTGACCAGCGGTAAAGTCTATGCGCTTGGCGAAGACCTCAACTGTGCAAATATCATTATTTTGTGAATACAACTATATATCATAAAATTTGTTTTTTACTCAAATCAGGCGGGAGTGATCTGCATGTTTCCATGCATCGCTTTGATCTTCCACCTGCCAGATGCTGATCTTTTACCTGAAGTTCTCCGGTTTCTACTCCCTGGCAAATCAGCTGTTCAAATAAAGCAGCAAGGCCGCCTGGTACAATTTTTCTTTACTGCCGAAATAATGTAATACCGTCCCTTTTACAAGCCCACAGGCATCTGCGATTTTCTCAATACTGGTCTGCTGATAATCATTTTCACAGAAAATCTGTTCTGCCCTGCGTGATGCCTTGGGCTACCCCTTCTTTTCTTGTCTCCTCAAATACTGTACACATATCCGCATCTCCTTTCTCTGAAATCAAATTGTAATCCAGCTTTTCTGGCAATTCCCATAGCCAGTTTATATCTTCCGTTACTATAATTTGCTAAGTTCATCCATCATCGCCGGACGATTTCTATATTTTATCCTCCATTCTTCGACAATTGTTTCCACGATCGCAGTCCCACCCTTAATACGCTTCATTCTCCGCAACAACGCTACCAGACTTGCATAATGTTTTCGATTTCCGGTGTAGGAAGCCATCTTATTCACTTCATCCTGATATTTATTTAAAATCTGCTTCGGATATTCTTTTTTCAGGACATTTTCATACGTCTGCACTGCATACAATCCAGAACTTTTTAATACATATGCAAGCAACCTGTCATATAGTTTTTCTTCCTTGTACATTCTGTCTATATGTGCATTTGCCGGAAGTTTTTTGAACAGTTCTTCTCTTTTTGTCAACCATTCCTCTTCTGAATATTGTGCTTTCAATTCTTTATAAATGTCTAAATTTCCCGCACTTTGTTCAAGTACCAATTTCCAAAGTTGTTCGATATACGCACTTTTATTTCCCTGTAAACGATAAATCTCCTTTTTCTTTTGGTTATATTCTAAAATCAGCCCCTGATACGCTTTGTCCAATTTGATGCTTTCATCCAACACCTGAAGCACGCGATCGTAGTCTTTTCTTTCAAAATACCGGTCTATGCAATATCTTCTTGCCGCGGAATTGTTCCAATATTTTTTGCATATTTCTTCCAACTGATCCTCTGGTGCATTTTTCTCTTCTAATGTTTTCAGATAAGTTACCGTCCATTTTCCTACCGCATAATCTCTGCTCCAACCGGAATCTTTTTTCTCTGCTCTCTCAATCATTTCTTCCATAAAAGAAAGTTTGTCCTGCTCGTACTCCGGTTCCTTAAATTCTTCCATAATGATCTGTTCAATATACTCTTCCAGATAATCGATAACAGAACCATCCATGCTTATAAATCCTGTGCCTTATACACAGCATAACCTTCATAATAATAACTGTGATCAATGCCTTTCATATACACTTCTCTATCATCAACTTTGTCCGTCAAAGCCTGCTTTAAAATGTATTTTATCTCGATATCTTTAATCGGGCTTCTTTCCATCGCAAGCAGATAATCTTCTTTATCAACAGTACTCCAATCAATGACCTTGTTCAATTCTTTTTTCAATATTAAATCCAGCCATATTCTTGTGCTTCGTCCATTGCCTTCCCGAAACGGATGCGCAATATTCATCTCAACATACTTTTCAATAATTTCATCAAATGTTGTCTGCGGCATTTTCTCAATGTTCTCAATTGCTGTCTTAAGATACATCACTGATGCAAATCGGAAATTACCTTTTGCAATGTTTACCGTTCGTATTTTTCCGGCAAAATCATAGATCTCATCAAATAGGTACTTATGAATCGCTGCCAGCATCTGAAAGGTTCCAACTCCATATTGATTCAGGTATTCATTTTCAAATAATTCAACTGCTTTTTTCTTACTTATCTTTTCTTCCATTCTGGCCAGTTCCGTGGAATCCGTAATATTGAGTTTATTTTCTAAAGTCATAATTATTCCTTTCCGAATACTACAATCTCCATACTTATTCTCTACTTCATTAATCTAATTATAGCAGTTTTCCAGAATTTAGTCTTATAGAATTCAAGATATACCAAAAAACTACTGAACCTGAAACAATCCCTTTTCTATCATATTGTAAACACTCATCGAAAGCGAATTATTCTGCTCATACCAGCCATCCCCCATAATGCAGGCTTTGCAGCTATCCATCGCCGGTATCACCATGCCGACGGTTCCATCCGCCCTCGTTAAATACATCACATATGTAAATGGACAGGCTGACATACCATATCCTTTTTCCGCATTCGCATAGCCTTTTTGAATATCTGCAAGCACTTTCCTGTCTTCACACACATAATGTTTTCCGTCATAATTTATTTCAGCCCGGACGATGTCATAGATATCCGAACGATTGAAATAAGCTGCATTTTTCAAATCATCTGCTACAAATAACGGAAATACTAAATCATAGTCGGCATCCGGATCATATCGTATATACCCAAGCTCTCCCAATGGATTACTATATCCATTTACAATATAACAGGAGTTCTTTTTTCCTGTACTTGTCGTAAAATTTGCCTCAGATCCAGAGTCATTGTTAATTCCCTTATACAAGCCGTTCTCATCAAGGGCATACTTCTTTTTTACAAATGTATTATTTTCGACAGAGTACTCATACATGTTTTCCTTATCCGACATAACATGTAAATATACTTTCGTTCCGTCTTTATTGACCGCTATTTCGCATGCATCATCCCCCTGTGTTTTGTCACAGCCAATCGGTTTTAAATCCACACTTTGTATGTATTTATGATTCTCTGTGTCATAGATAAATAGCCCATAATAATCCGCAAAAATAATTTTATTTTCATCTGCGTAGTATAAATGCGTACCAGCTGCGCCCGGATAATCGTCAAGGTTTATCGTCGGTTTTTGTCCGGCAATTTTCTCCTGCTCTGTGCTTTTATTATCGACTGTCTCTTTCCGTTTATCGGAATTATTTGTATCACCCAAACCATTATGTCGGGTTCCAAAACAGATCACCGTGATGCTGCAGATCAGTATAAGAAGAATTGCAATGCTGATTTTTGTCTTTTTATATCCCATAACTTTTTTCACCCTCTCTTTTACGCTTACCTCTCCGAATCTCAACGGAACAAACATAACTTTTCTACGGTTCGTACTACATTCTAATAAAGTCTGGCAGTAATTTGCCCTCCACAAAGAATCCCGTCCGCTGATCACTTTTTCGTCACAGGCAAATTCCACATCTTTGCAAAACAGATAATATGCAAGCCAGCAAAGCGGATGAAACCAATAGATACTAAGCAGGAAAAAACCTAATATTTTCCATATATGGTCTCCCCGTTTTATGTGCATTTTCTCATGTGCTACGATGTACTCGTATTTATCTTTTTCAATACCTGATGGAAGATATATCTGCGGTCTTATTATTCCCAGTAAAAACGGACGATTAATTTCATCACAAATACGCACATTTTCCTCTACAACAACTGAACAGGAAGTCACTTTCCGCATCACAATACACGAAATAAGCATATATAAGAATAATACGAAAATTCCTGCCAGCCAAAGATAAACACATACATCATAAAAATTTCCCTGCACTCGGGTGGCGGATGGCGAATTTATGTTATTCGCAATAAAATGATTTGTGCCTTCATCCACCATACGCAAACCGGTTTTTACGATAACAGGTGCCTGCTCCTGACCACTGTATTCCACAATCTTGTCACCCGGAAGCAGCCCAAATGAACTATGAATGTCAAATGGAAGTAATAATTTTATCCCAACCAATCCCCATAATAGCGGACATATGAACTTTGGCATTTTTCTCATAAAAACGCGGATAAGAACTATAACCAAAATCATAATTCCGGCAACCATTGCATTATCAAGAATTGCAGCAAATACTTCTCTCATTTTTCATTCTCCCTGATTTTATCAATCATCTCCTGAATCTCGTCAATGTCTTTTTTTGAAAGTTTCTTTCTGCTTGTAAACGCTGCCAAAAATGTCGGGATTGATCCCTTATAATTTTCATTTACAAACTTCTCGCTTTTGGCAAAATAAAATGCATCTTTGGAAATTACTGATGTAACGGTTCCGTTGATATTCTGAAAAATTCCTTTTTCACATAATTTTTTCAGGACGGTATATGTCGTTGATTTTTTCCATCCCAGTTCTTTCTCACAGATTTTTGTCAGTTCTCCGGATGCTATTGGTTCTCTTTCCCATATAATGTCAGCGAACTTTGCCTGTACTTCACCTAATTCAATATCCATGATATTTTACGTCCCTTTCTGGTCTATTCCGAATAGATTGGTTATAGTCTATCTCGAATAGACCGTTTTGTCAATGATTTTTTATTCTAAGCTGTTAAACAAATAGAATACAAATTTTTCTGCAATTATAAAAATAGCGGGAAGCCCTATGGTATAAGACTTCCCGCTATTTTTATCTTGTTCTGTTTCATGTCCACTTTCGCCATAACACCGTATTGCAAAGCACATCCTGGAGCTATATCTCACTATCTCCTGGCCTTGAATTCTTTCTTTACATGACAGTGCTCCTGCTTACCAACCAACTCATTGCCCTCGAAATCCAGTTCAATGATATATGGCATCCAATCTATTATTCTTAAGAAATCTTCACAGCCAAAATTACTGTCATAGAAATTCAATATCGTGCTAAGGGCAGTGCCATGCGTTCCGATCACAATGTCTTTTTCGATGTTTTCTGATAAAATTTCATTCAAAGCTGCTATGTTACGTTCCTGAACCATAGCAAGGGACTCTCCGCCCTCTTCATGATAATCATGGTCAGCCCAGCGTTTCTGGAACATCACATGATTATTTCCATCCGGCCCTTTTTCACGTTCTCTAAGTCTTTCATCTGTTATAATTTCTTTTCCGAAAAAAGCAGCTGCATCTGCAATGGTATCCACGCTGCGCTTGTATGGACTGCAATAAAAAGCATCAATTTTCTTGTCCTTTAAAAATTCCAACACAATTGCAGAATCTTTCTTTCCTTCTTCCGTCAAAGGTCTGGTTCTGTCTTCTTTCCAGTCATGATCCGGCTGCGCATGACGCACAAAATATACTCTTGTCATTCCATCAACTCCATTTCATCTTTCATTTTTACAAATCCATATTTTTCGTACAATGCAGACTTATAGTATGTATAAGATTCCTGCTCCACTTTCGTCATATCTGTATCATCTATCAGTTTATTTGCTGCACGCAGAACAATAATTCTTGTTCTTACCAATTCATTGATATCTTCTATGGTTGCTTTTTTGTATTTGTAATGATGAATCGCCATGTTTCACTTCCTGTAAATGTAAATATTTCAAAATGTCTCAAGTCTTTCGGATGTTTCATTCTGTTTGATAAGCTGTGTAATCTGTTTAATTGCCTTCCTGTATTCACATTTATCTCTAAACATTCACACACTTATTACTTATAGCTTTCCTTAAATGTTATCGTGCCATAAGAACGAATGCTTCTCAATGACAAATAAAAATTATTGACTATCTGTTGCTATTATTTTAATCCTGTCTCCTTAATTTTTTCCAATCTGTAATGTTGTTCATCATCCAATTCCTTTTCCATGAAATTCTGAAAGGACCCAAAATTAGAGCCAGCCTTTCGGCTGACTCTGCTCTACCACAGACATATTACAATTTATTCGGATAATTCTCTAACTGGTGAAAAATACCAACTACATTTACAACGTCTGCTCTCACATCAAAAACAATAATATAATTCATCTGTGTCACAACTGCCTCACGATACCTTTTCCTGGCAAGATATGTATCTCTACATTCTGCAAATTGAAAAGGATTGACCTCCAGCCTGTCATAGATAACATCAATACTATCTAACAGATGCTTCGCTGCCTGTTCATTCTTTAAGCGATAAATCAAATGATACACAAGATTATCAAGCAATTCATCGGCATACTCTGTAACATTTAATTTATAAGCCATACTTTGCCCGCTTTTCTCTGAGTGCTGTTCTGGCATCTTTTACCTGTCCTGCCTCTATCTGCTTTTCAGATATCTCTATATCTCTGTGCATGGCGATCTGTCTCATGGTTGACTCATAAATCTCCATGCTCATAATTACCATATCGCCATAACCATTTTTTGTAACATAAATTGGCTCCTCTGTCTTGTGGCACATATCAGATATCTCCGATGTATTCTTCAAGTCTTTAATTGGAATTATTTGTGGCATATTATACACCCCCTTATTTATGGTCTAATTATACCATAATTATGTCATTTTTCAACTTAATTATGGTTTATCTGGTTTGAACAACAGTCTCATCCCACTGCTTATCATATAGTTCAAGCTGCACTGTTCCTCTTTTAATCCTACTTTATAATTTCATTTCCAATTCTAAGCAATTCCATGTTTCTCCCATTACCGTATACTTTTCTATTTTCTCCTGAGCTACATCCTCAAAACCTACCGCCTTATAGCAATAATAAGCGGATTCATTATTCTCAAAAACACCTAACTGCATAATGCATCTTATTCTGAACTGTTGCATAAAACTCTCTTGTCATCTGTGAATTCTTATCATAATCAACTGCTGTTGCATATATATCTGTGATTTTCTGGTAAAATCTTCTCTCACTTGCTCTGATTT
>ERZ1026854.106-NODE-106-length-62558-cov-6.247940_pt1 | contig 62558 bp, 60 predicted proteins | sample MGYA00380157_ERZ1026854 | MGnify/ENA primary metagenome ERZ1026854 (study PRJEB33269, sample SAMEA4719793) | human gut metagenome | biome: human-associated habitat; feature: organic feature; material: feces | place: Cameroon | collected 2013-10 ...
AAACGAACCCCGCCATGGGGGGGGGGGGCAAGCGCCTCCAAGAAGCTCATGGCGGCAATCGCCGTCCTAGCGGTTGCGTTCGCTGTCTTCGCTGCGATTCCCGCAGTCGATGCCGAGGACGATGCTGCTAAAGGATCCGGTTCAGAGGGAGCGGGTACGAGTACTGTTGCTACCGTATCTACTTTCGAAGAGCTGGAGAAGGCCAATCAGGATAGTAAGATTACTTCCATTATAATCAAAGGAAGCATAACCATCACCAGCGATTTGGTCTTTGAGAAAGATGTGATGGTGGGTCTAGATGGTCTGAAACCTGGCTATCTTTATGCAGATGGTGCAACAGTCACCTTCAACAATATCGCTGGATCCGCGTTTAACAGTCAACTTATGATGACCGACGGATCTCAGATCGTTGTTAAGGGTACCATCAATTTACTCCAGATTGGAGGACTCAACAAAATCGGCGCAGGAGGAGATCCCAACGCCACTCTTTGGGTGATGTCTTCAAGTAATACGGCAAAGAACGATCTAGTATTATCTCAGAACGGAGGAATCGTCACTGCTGAGGGGACCATTGCGGTCGGCGTTGTGCAGCAGGGCCTGATCGAAGTCCCTGTTGGAAAGACACTCACCATCTTGGAGTCATATTTGGTGAACGTTGACGGAAACGGAGCATATACACTGGTCGTCAACGGGAAGCTTGATGCGAAAGTACCTCTCGAGCTGTCTGGGGATCTGTTGGGATCCGGAACAATCAGCGGAGATGTCACCGTTAGCGGAACTGTTGCTACCTATGGACTCAACACGATCTTTGGGAAAGTCGCTGTAGGCAAGGGTTCTACTCTGATCATTCCAGCAGGGAAAAGTCTCGCATTCACGACGAACGGCTCCATACAGGGAACCGAGAAAGCAAACTCCAAACTCTTCCTTTACGCAAGCGTCGCAACCGCCGATGCGAGCAAGGTTATTGAGGATAATCTGACTGTAATCAAGAATGCCAGCGCCCCACAGAATGCAAGCAGTGTTGCTAATGCAGCCGCACTTCTTAACGGAGGGGCTAAGGACGTTACTATCACAGCTACTACTGTCGATCGGGATATCACAGTCCCTGCCGACTCGAAGCTCACTCTTCCTGTTGCCGTCACCATCAGTGTAGGAAAGACCCTCCAGGTGGATGGAGATCTCGCTGGAGCAAAGACCATTATACTGAGCAAAAACGGGAATGAAGCTTCCCAAGTCATTCTGAATAATGCGAATGGATTTGACGGAACCTTCAACGGGCCCGGTGGTGCTTCTGTTCTGCTCAAAGGGGTAAGCGGAGACATCGTGATCAAATCCGGAAGTCTGAATGTCGATGTTTCTGGAATCACCGGAGGAGAGTATGAGGTAACTACCGATAACGTGTATTTCTACGGTAACCTGAACAATGATCTGAAGATCACTGTCAACGGTGCAGATAAGAAAGCAATCCTCAAGGATCTCAACATCAACTCCGGTGCGAAGCTCACGCTCGTTCAGACCAGCGGTTCCTTTGAAGTCAAAGGAAAGGTCTCCGTCTACGGATCCATCTATTCCAAGGAGGTTATCAGCCTCGTTGTTCCGAAGGACAACACTCTCACCGCCTATGCCGGTGCTTCTATCTCCAACGTCAACGTGACCGGAGCTGGAAAGATCGACCTCTCTCTCGCGCAGAAAGATTTCGAAATCGGACAGGATATCTCCTCCAACAAGGACTTCGGACAGCTCGAGAACGTCGTCGTCATCGGAACTCTGACCATCGGCAACAACGCCATCGTCACCGTCGCTGGAGGATTCCAGATCAACGAGGGAGTCACCCTGACCATCGAGTCCGGTGCGACCCTGAAGATCGAGAGCGATGTCGCTGCAGTAAACATCGCCGGAAACATCATCATCGAGGATGGAGCACACTTCATCGTCGAGAAATCCAAGAGCGTCACCGTCTCCGGAACCGTTGAATCCGACGGAGAGGTTCTTGTCAAGAGCAACGTGACCATCAAGTCCGGCGGAAAGATCCTCATCAACGAGGGCGAGACCGAAGAGAACGCTACTGGTGTCGTCATCAAGTACAACTCGACCATCGAAGTCACCGGCGGTCTGACCGTCGAGGCAGATGCTGTACTCGAGGTCCATTCCCAGATGAAGATCAAGGGAATCGAGAACAAAGGTACCGTCACCTTTGCCGGTGCGGTTCTTGCGGACGATTCCGAGATTACACTTGCTGCTAGTAACGCATCTGTCGTTATCAACTCCGTTTCTGGAAACAAGACTCTCACCATCACCGATGAGAAGCTGAAATTCACCAGCACCCTGGACGTCAATGGAACCTACGCGAAGGCCAACGAGATCAAGGTCACTCCTGGTGCGAACAGCGCCGTCTCCGGACTCACCGTTGTCGAGACCGTCAAGACGAGCGTCAATGCTACCGGAACTACGGTCTACAAGAACTACATGGATCTCTCCGGATCCATCGTCGTCAGTGCAGTCGATTCATCATCTGCCGCATCTCCGGTCGCTGTTGCCGTCACCGGTCAGCGCATCACCGTCGAAGGAAAGCTCGACCTCGGAAACGGAGTGACATTCACCGTTGGCAATGTTTCTGCAACCGAGAAGTCCGTCCTTACCGTCTCCGGAACCATCATCGGTGCTCTCAAGTCTACCGGTACAACGACTGCAGCCGAGGCTAAGATCGAGAACGCAGGAATCATCACCGTCACCGGACTTATCCAGGTTCAGGGCGCAATCGGCGGTGCCGGCACGATCAATGCAGCGATGTACGAGACGACCACCGGAACCACCAAGGTCGCCAACTACACCACCCTGAAGGCCGCCATCGAGTCCGGAGCCAAGATGATCACCGTCACCGGAATCGTTGATGTCACCGAGAGCCTCACCGTCCCCAAGGACGTCACCATCAAGGCCTCCGGTGCCACCATCAACGTCGGATCCACCGAGAAGACCGAGGCCGACAGGGCTGTCGTCCTCACCTTCGCCGACGGCGCAATCGCCAACGGCGGAACGTACAAAGTGATCGGAACCCTCGTCTTCGAGAACAAGAAGAACGACAAGGCCGAGAAGATCAGCGATGTCGCAGTCATCGATGAGAAATCCTCCAAGTATACCAACATCTACACTGCCATCAATGGAGCCAAGGCCGGAGAGGTCATCTCCATCTATTCCGACAGGGTCGTCCTCGATGCCAGTCTCACCATCCCTGCAGACGTCACAGTCGACGTCCCCAGCGGAAAGATCCTGAGCCTGGACAAGGGAGTCACTCTGACCGTCGTCGGAACCCTGAAGACCGCATCCAAGCTAGAGACCGAGACCGGCGTTTCTTTCGCTACCAAGGCCTCCACCAAGACCGGCGAGTACGCCGCAGCCATCGTCGTCTCCGGCAAGCTCATGAGCCAGGTCGCCTTCGGCTACAGCGATTACAAGATCTCCGGAGCCTACTTCCAGCTCACCGACACCGCCGGTGACTACTGCTACGTCACACCCATCGAGTACGCAGCCACCGTTGCGGACAAGGTCGTCAACAACACCGTCGAGATCTGGGGAACCGTCACTGCCGGCGACGTCGCGTTCACCGGAACCTCCACCGTCACCGTTCACGTGAAGGGAATGACCGGATCCACGATCACCGTCGCCTCCATCACCCTGACCGCCGCCGACCTGGACTTCAACGGCAAGTCCTTCACCGGTACCGTCAAGGTCGGAGATGCCGCAGTCGCCGCAACCAAGATCACCGTCCTGAAGGTCAACGTCAAGGACGGATCCGAGGACAGGCTGCTCGTCGAAAACGTGAAGTTCGACAACACCGTCGACAAGTTCGAGACCGCCGCCTTCTCCGTTTCCGCCGGAACCGTTTCCGTCAAGGCCGTCGATTCCGCTGCCATCGGATCTCTGACCGTCGCTCAGGGAGCCACCCTGATGTCTTCCCAGACCGAGTTCGCCGTCCCCGCCGGGGTCATCGTATTCGTCGACGGTGTCATCACCGTCGACAACGGACAGACCATCTCCGTCGAGAAGGCCGAGGTCGCCGGAACGATCACCGTTGCCAAGGAGACCGACACCAAGGCCAAGGGAACCTTCTCAGCCAAGAACATGTACGTCGGAATCACCGCCAAGGACGTCACCGGCACCGCTATCACCGGCGCCGCCGCGGTCCTGTCTGGAAACGTCGTCCTGGGAGACGCTCCTGCCTTCGCAGTCGTCGCAGCGGGATCCGATGTCGATGCCGATGCAGTCAAGGCTCTCGGAAAGACCATCACAGTCTACTCCGTCGAAGGAAAGGACTGGATCACCGTCTACGCCAAGGGCAACGTCGCCATCAACGCGATCAAGACCGCACCCGTCACCAACGCTCAGTTCAACAACTGGGTTGATGAGAAGGGTGTAGCCATCGCCAAGAACAACAACACGACCTATGTCGGCAGCAAGAACTGCGCCAAGGTCGCCGCCGATGTCAAGTACGACATCTACAAGGTCCACATCACTCCCTGCGCCGGAGTCGAGAGCATTGCCATCGACGGCAACCTCATCGGTAACTACTTCGGCGACTACTCGTCCGTCGAAGTGAAGGCCGGTTCCCACACAATCACCTACTCGCTCGCCAACGGATACAGCGGAGAGGCCAAGCTCTCTCTCGTCAAGACGGTCAAGACCACCGCTTCCGTCACCGGACAGTCCTTCAGCGTCAGCGGAATGGGCGGAGATGTCTATCTCCAGCTCTCCGGTGTCGAGAAGTCCGGATACGTCGATCCCGTCGTTCCCGAACAGAAGGACGATGACGGAATGTCCCTCACGGACATCCTCCTGATCGTCCTCGTGGTCCTCATAATCATCATGGCGGTCATCGTCGCCATGCGTCTGATGAGGAGCTGACGGTTGGATATTATTCTATAAAGGATAATCTAGTAGCCTGAATAGTAAACATCGGAGGTCTGAGAGGGCCTCCGAACTTCAATTTATCCTTAATTAATATTATTCTATATCAGTGTTTTAAAATTACATATGGTGATTCGATAGAAAGATATGTATCGATGTATGGATTATTTAACGTTCAAATTCTTAATCAATGTATATGGTTGTTATTAATTGGGAATTATTTTTTAGATACAATAGAAAACGATCAATATTATTGAATTTTAGGAAAGTCATCAATTGATTATTTTATATTGTTGAAGTATTTGAAAACCATATTCTATGGACGGATGAGGAATCAATCTCTTATCTTGTTTTAAGATACTTCCCTGATTCGATTCATTAAATGGCTGAATCGGATATCATTTAATTACATATACGAGGTGACTATTTGATTTCTGATGAATTAATAGCAGTAATCGTTGGAGGTATAATCGGTGCTATGCCTGCGATCATTCTTCATTGTCTTTCTTTGAGAAGTAGTAGAAATGATAAATATAATACGATGAAGATTGCAGCATATTTGGAACTGTCTGATGGTTTAACTGAATATGTTGATCGTTGTTCCATCTTGTTGAATACTGAAATAACTCCTGAGAATGTTGGAGATTTACTTTTTAAAAGTCAAAATTATTTATTCAATGTCCAACACAAGTTTAGAAATCCAGTTTTAATCAGAGATGATTTTTTACAAGAAAAATTATCTAAATTGATTGAAACTAATGTTAAAATGTATAATTCGATACAGAATGCATACAATAATCAGGCGAATAGGGCAATTGACGTAGATATTATGAGTACCAATACAATTGTCATTCAAGCTATTAACGAGCATATTGATGATGAGCTGAAAACAATGTTAGATGTGGAGAAGAATTGAAAAAGAAATTTTATGTGTTAGGAGCAGAACCGAACGCTGTATTGAACAAAAATGGAATGACATGTGATCTATCTAGAGGTACAATCAAAATAAGGTAGATGTTAGAGAAATCATGTTTGTTGGTTGATTAAGAAGAGAGAAGCGAAGATGGTTCCATCTTTATAATCGATTTGTCTCGACAATTGATTATGTTTTAAAATATACTAATTCTCTAGTATCTGCATTGTTGAACAGCCAGATGTTTATTGCATAAGTCATTAGAGCTTCGCTCTGGCAGTTCTTACATCGCTGGAATATGTATTGTGCTTTTGATATCATTATATTGCAGTTCGTAGAATTGTAATGATATCATAATTGATGAGAGGCAGGGTTCTGAATGAACGGCTTCGTATTACAACACGGCTTTGATATTTGTTGCCGACATGATGGGCATCACTCTTCTAATGGTTCAATTTGAAGCATCTCATTTCTCACATTCAACAACGACATCACATCATCACGCTAAACACGGTCCCGGCGGTTTTGTGTATTCCTCCGCCGGCCCCTCCTTACATCGGACTCTTCTTCCGGTGGGAAACGTCTTCACCGACGGGGGCTCTCCCCCTCGTCGGCTTCTCCTCCGCAACGGTATAATCCAGCCTCGCCATCACCTGTTCATGGCAGGGCGCTTCAAGGCCGTCGGATTCGACATGGACGGCACATTCCTCAAGACCCGTGTGGACTACGACCGTCTCAACAATGCGGACCGCAGGGTACTGGAGCGTCACGACATCCCGTTCGATAAGATCGACTTCGGCGGAAGGGCCAAGAGGCTCAGGACCCCGATAAAGAACTGGCTCGAGGCCAACGGCCGCATCGACGAATGGCTGCAGATCTACAAGGAGATCGAGGACGAGTGCCTCGATTCCGAATGCGAGTTCGTCTCCGAGGCCGTCCCGTTCCCCGGTTCCGTCGAATCTCTTCCCCTGATCAAGGAGAAGGGTCTGAAGGTGGGTATACTCACCCGTGGAGGTCTGGAGTATGCCCGCAGGGCACTCGGCCCCCTCTTCGATGAATTCGATTTCGTCATGGGGAGGGACTACTCTTTCTATGATGATGCCAAGCCATCTCCGATCGCCATGCGCCAGTTCGCTCAGGGCCTCGGCGTCGATCCGAAGGAGATCATCTACGTCGGCGACAACCTGACCGATTGGCAGTCCGCCCGCGATGCGGGCGCGGTGTTCGTCGGCGTCCTCACCGGTTCATGCACCGAGGAGGATTGGCTGAAGGCCGACCCCGATATGATCATCGTCGACCGCGCGGGCGACGTGGCCGAGCTCCTCTGAAATTCTAAAAGAAAGATATCGGGCCGTCTCCAACCCGATGCAAAAGGTTGTGGAGGGGCCGTAGGCCCCTCCGGTTCACTGGGTTCCGTCTCCGAGCTTGTGGACCCTGTCCAGGGTCTTGTTGTGCTCCAGATCGTCGTATCTGAACCTCTTGAGGTTCTTCTCGAAGGTCTTGTCGGCGGGGAGCAGCTTCTTCATGATCTGCATGAGGGCGCTTCCCATGCTCATGAGGGACTTGTTCATGTCCACTCCGAACCTGGTCATTCCGCAGGTGACGTGACCAGGGTTGACGACGTCGTGGGGGTCCAGGACGGTCTTGATCTCCCTGGTCTTCGCGGCGGTCTCGTGGTTGTGGATGACATCCATCGCCCAGGCGAAGAACACTCCGAACCCGGTGGACCTTCCTCCGTACTCGGCGGCGACGTCGCCCAGGTAGAAGTTGAATCCGAAGGCGAGCATTCCGGTGAGCATCTCGTCGTCCTTGAAGTAGTAGGGCATGAACAGGGCGGTGGACCTGTCGACGAGGACTCCGATGACTCCTCCGGCCTCCATCTTCATCTCCTTGAATCCCTCGTAGCACCTGTCGGTGAACTCTCCCCAGTTGACGGTGGGCACGATGACCTCGGCGGGGATCTCTCCCACTCCGACCCTCCTGGCCCTGAACTCGTAGCACCTCTCGTCCCACTCGTGGTCGGCGATCTCGTTGGCGATCTTCCTTCCACCGGCGGCCTCCGCCATGGCGGTGACAGCGGCCTCCTCCATGTCGTTGTGCTTGGCGTCTCCCTGGAGGGTGACGAGCCACAGGTTCTTCACATCGGGGGCGTGGACGCCGGCCTTGTGCTGGTTCTCGAAGTGCAGGTAGTCGGACCATGCGACGTGCAGGGGCTTGACGGATGCGTTGGCGACCAGGGCCTGCATGGGCTCGTTCATGTCCTTGAGGGCATCGAACTCGAAGGCAAGGGGCCTGACCTCTCCCATGGGGTGGATCCTCATGGTGAACGTGGCGATGAATCCCAGGGTCCCCTCCGCTCCGGAGAAGAACTGGTTCAGGTTGAAGGATGCGCGGTACGAACCAATATCATCCCAGCCGGTGGTGACGATGCTTCCGTCGTCCACGATGACCTCGGCGTTCAGCACGTTCTCTCTGGCGGAGCCGTACTTGTAGGATCCGATACCCATTCCGTTGGTGGAGTACCAGGCGCCGATGGTTCCCGAGGGGAACGACGAGGGGTAGGATCCGATGATGTAGCCCTTCTTCATGCAGGCTTCCAGGAGGTTCTTCCAGGTGCAACCGGCCTGGACCTTCACGTACAGGTCCTCCTCGTTGATCTCGACGACCTTCTTCATCTTCGAGGCCATGTCGAGGATGATCCCGCCCGCGGTGGGCATGCATCCGCCCAGTCCCCAGGAGGCGCTGCCCCTCGGGACCACGGGGATGCCGTGCCTGTAGGCGAGAGCGACGACGCCGGCGATCTGCTCGGTGGTCTCGGGCCTGACGATGACGTCGGGCACGTTGTTGAATGCGAGTCCGGCCTCCTTGGGGAGGGGGGCCATGTCGTGGCAGTACAGGATCTTGTCCATGCTGCTGGTGGTGACGTTCTTCTCTCCGACGATCGCTTTCAGCTCGGCGATGATCCTGTCGTCGACGGTCCTGGACAGCTTGGGCTCCTTGACCTCCCTGCCCATGAATCCGCACTCGATCCTCCTGATGAATGCCTGGGTGTCGGCGTCCCTGTACTTGCTGGGGCACCTGAGGCTGGACCTTCCGCCGTACTCCTCGGCCTTGTCGGAGGCGAGCTGGTATTTGTCGCAGTCCTCGACACTGGTCAGCTTGACGGCGACGGTGCTCTTGTCGGGGACGTTCCCGGCGATCTTGAAGTCGGCGATGTCCTTGGCAGCGACGATGAACGCATCCATGTTCCTCAGGGGGACGTACATGGTGGGCGCGGTGGGGCAGACGCAGGCACCGACGGCGATGTTGCCGAACTTGTCGTCCGCGACGGACTGGTCGGCCTTGGTGGCACCGATCTCGGCCATGATGGCGTCAGTAGCCTCGATATCGACGTTCACGAACTCCTCCTCTCCCTGGAACGCCATGACGGCGAGGTTCCCGTTGAAGGAGATCTGGAGGGGCTTGACGGAGGGCTCGTGGGCGATCCTGACGAAGGCCTCCTGCATCTTGGCGGAGTCCGCGAACTCGTAGGCGACGGCCTTGGTGACGCCCTTGGGGTGGAGCTTGAAGGTGACCTCGGAGACGATGGCCAGCCTGGCGGAGGATGCGCACAGGGTCTGGATGAGGTTGAATCCGCTCATGTAGTATCCGATGTCGTCGAATCCGGTGACCAGGAGTCCGCCGTTGGAGTCGATGGCGCAGATGTTGTAGACGCTGTCCTTGACGGTTCCGTACTTGAAGGATCCGATTCCGGCATCCTCGGTGTAGATCCAGTCCTCGACGGTGGGGCACTCCCCGGCAGGGATGACTCCCAGGGTGTATCCTTCGTCGTCGACCGCCTTCATCAGAGCGCTGAACTTGCAGCCGGCCTGGACCTTGACGGTCATGTGCGTCTTGTCGATGTCGATGATGTTCGCCATCTCGGACATGTCGATCAGGAGGGCGCCCTCGGTGTGGCTGCTCTTCCTGGACAGGGGGTACACGGAGACCCCGTGGGACATGGCGCTGGCGACGATCTTGCCGAGCTCCTCGTTGTTGGAGGGCTTGGCGACGACGTCTCCGTCTCTGTTCTCGATCTTGGCGGTCCCGATGAGGGACGCGATGTGCTCGATCTCCTCGGGGGTGATCGCTTTCACGCCGTTGATGCTCTTCATTTGAGATAACCTCCGCTATGCGCGGTGTTTACGGAGGGTCGCAGGCGGTCGTTCGTTATAATGGTTTCCCGCTCGGAAAAGAAATGAGATTGTATGAGATTAATCCGGCGGCCTCCGTCAGTCTGGCAATCGATTCCGGATCGCAGGAGAACAGATGCGTTTGACACTTGCAATCGGAGCATCCGAAGCCCTTCACGGAGGGGGTCATCCCGCACTCGCCTGCCATGCGGGCGAGGGTGCATTCGGGGACGGGGTCGGGATAGGATTCGAGGGCGCGGACGTCGTCCGCTTCTTTGACCAGGTAATCCACATGCCACTTCAGGGTCTTGTCCCTCCTCAGGTGCCTGGACAGTCTCTGGTCCAGACCTGCCATGGCGCTGCCCGTATAGCAGTATGTTCCTTTAGGGAAATGGAAGGTGCCGAGGGCTCCGACGCGGATGTCGCGATCGGAACCCAGGGCGATTACGAGGACGTACGTCCCCTTTCTGACGTTCATGCCGACGAGCGCTTCCTGTCCTCGTCCTCGACCTGCGAACGGGTCTTGATGCGGACGACGATGCTGCTGTCGTCGATCTTCGACGGGGAGATGTCGGCTATCTCGCCGAGCTTCCTGCCGTAGACCATGACGTTCTCCAGATGCTCCCTGTGCTCCGCATAGGGGATCTTGATCCTCAGTCCGTCCAGGTGCAACACCATCGGGGCGGGCCTGAGGCACATGTCGATCGGCTCGTATCCTTCGAGGATCTGCTTGATCTCCGCAGGATGGACGTACAGCGGGTCCTCCTCGAGGCTGCGCTTCTTGTCCTTGAGGATCCTCTCCATGGCATCGACGATCTCGTCGAGCTTCGCCCTTTCGTCGACGCTCCTCATCCTGGACGCTTTGCGTCCGACTCCCGAGATGATGGCATCGCAGGTGTCGTCCACGCCCTCGGGCATGGGGCCGGAGACGAGCAGCGTGGGGACGTGGATGTCCCTCATGAGCTCCGCTTTGGTCTCGACGCAGGATTTGAAGTTTCCCATCATGAAGATGGCCCCGTCGTACTCGTCGACGATGCACCTCTCGGTCATGGATATCTGGGAGGTGCTCTTGCCGCGCCCCCTCGCCAATCCCATGACCACCGTGACCGCACCGTTCCTCCTCAGGATCTCGGCGATGTCGCAGATCGGGTGGGGCATGTGGTGCCTCCCCAGGGTGGGTCCTACCACCGCAATCTCCGTACCCGCGAGGGGGACGTCCCTGACCTCTCCGCCGATGTCCTTGCACACGGCTTCCACAGCGGCGCGGTCCTCCTCGGGAACGGACATCACGACGGTCAGCATCTGGGAGCTGCGGTTCTTCTGGAGAACGACCCCTCCCACATCCTCGATTATCTCGTACAGCTCGTCGGAGCGGTAGACCCCTCCGTCGTACATGAGGACCTCAAACATCCGCGGAACCTCCCATGGCGATGTGCTCCTTCCTTCCCTCTTCGACCATCTCCGGCAGGAGGATCTCCTCCGTGGCGACGACGGTGATGACGTTTCCGGACATCAGGGTCTTCCTGTTCTTGATGCCTTCCGGCATCGTCCTCCACAGGGCGCCCATGATCTCCCTCCTGTCCTCCTCCCCGGAGGACACGACGATGCTCGAGACATCGGATTCCTCCGCGTTCGCGACGACGAGATCGAACCTGGTCTGCTGCTCCACCGCGCTCCTCCCGTACCTTGCGAACAAGGAGCTCAGGATGTCCGGGGCGTAGCGCTCCTCGGTGATGGTCACGTGGACCCCTCCGACGTCCGTCCTCACCGTCGATACGTCTCCCACGGATTTCGGTCCGGGCGCCGCCTTGAGGGCGATCGAGAAGATGAACAGGGGGACCTCCGGCTTGAGGATCAGCCTCACCCTGTCGATGAGGACGGCCTTGTTCAGGTCGCTCATGATCTCATCGAAGAGCCCGGAATACGCCTCGGTACCGTACAGGTCCGCTCCCACTACCTCTATTTCCATCGGCATCCCTCACAGGAATCCGGAGCTCAGCAGCGCGCCTCCGACGGCTCCGATGTACTGGGAGTCGTGGGGGACGATGGGCTTCTCGCCTAGGACCTCTCCGACCTGCGTGACGAGACCGGAGATCAGGGACGTTCCGCCGACCTGGATGATCGGGCGCCTGACGTCGATCTCCTGGAGCTGCTGCTCGTAGACCTGCTCGGCGACCGAGTGGCATGCCGCTGCCGCCACGTCTTCGAAACTCTTCCCCTCTCCGAGGGTGGTGACCAGGTCCTGGATACCGAAGACGGAGCAGTAGGAGTTCATCTTGGCGTTGCGCCAGTTCCCTTTGTCTGCAAGGGCGCCCAGCTCGGTGACATCGATCTTGAGCCTCTTGGATGTCATCTCGAGGAACCTTCCGGATGCTCCGGCGCAGATGCCTCCCATGGTGAAGTTGTCCGGGACCCCGTCCCTGACGGTGATGGCCTTGTTGTCCATCCCTCCGATATCGATGATGGTGGCCTCTCCCCTCTGCCTGTCGGCGAGCCATACGGCTCCCTTGGAGTTGACTGTGAGCTCTTCTTGCACCAGCTTCGCATTGAAGTGCTCGCCCAGGGTGAATCTCCCGTATCCGGTGGTTCCCATGGCCTCGATGTCCTTCAGCTCCACTCCGGCCTGCTTCATGGCGTTCTCGAGAACGAACGTCGCCGACTTGACGACATCGCCGGAGGGTGTCCAGTCCTTTCCGATGATCTTGTTGTTCTCCATGATGACGGCCTTGGTCGTCGACGATCCGGAGTCCAGACCGGCGGTGATGCCGGTCTGCCTCTCCCTTGCAAGGAGCTCCTTCCTCGTGACGATGGTGACCAGGGCCTCCATCCTCGTCAGCAGCTGGGAGGCTTTGAGCCTCTCCGTGAACGAGTAGGTGACGACAGGAAGTCTCGTGTGCTCCTGGATGAACCTCCTGAGCTCGTTCCTGACCAGGGCGGCCTCGGCGCACCTGAAGCAGGTGCTGATGAAGACCGCGTCCGCATCGTACTTCTCGTCGGCGAGAGCGGCGGCCCTCGCGATCATCAGCTTGAGCTGAGGCGAGCGCGGACTGAATCCGAATTTCTTCACCGCTTCGTCGATATCCGCGGCGGACACGTCCGGGTAGACGATCCTCGCTCCAACCGATCTCGCGGCCTTCTCTATCTCATACTGGACGCTGCTGTACTCGGTACCGCAGGACAGCTGTGCGATCTTGATGGTCATTCCAATCCCTCCAGGAACTCCTTGGCCTGGGCCACGAAGTTGGTCGCCTGCTCGTCGTCCTCCGGGTAGGTGGTGTGCAGCACGGGGATCCCGCGCCTCTTCAGCAGGTACTTCACCATGAGGTTGGACCTTTCGCACCCGACGCATCCGAAGCTGTAGGGGCAGTCCTCCATCACGATGGCCGCATCGGCCTCCTCTATGAGGGGGCCCCATAGGGCGAGCCTTCCTCTGATCCCCGAGGGTACCTCGACCCCCGCGTACTTGAGTCCTTTGACGACGTCGTCCAGGGTCACGTTCATGGGAGGCATGTCGACCTCCAGGTTGTCGACCCTCTCCTGGATCGCGGCCATCGCGCTGAGGGGCTCGTGTCCGAACCTCTCGACGAGGTCGTAGAGCACCAGGCTGTTGGGCGGATCTATGAACACCTTCATTGCTGAGCCTCGCAAATCTTCTTGAAATCGTTTACGGGAATGCGTTTCCTCTCTTCGGGAGCCTTGTATACCGCTCCCTTCTCGACCTCTTCGAGGCCGTGCTGTATCCTGGGGAGGAGTGCCCACTCCTCCTCCAGCTGCGCGTAACCGGGCCTGGTCCCGTGCTGCGCCCTGCATCTGACGGGGTCGCTGCACCTGTAGGCCCTGATCTTGGAGAAGACCTCGTTGCGGTACTTCTCCCTGACCTTGGACAGGATGGTCCTGACGTTCGTCGCGGATCCCTCCACGAGGCATCCGTAGCATGTCTCCTTGACCGTGGCCTCCATGCCGAAGGAATGGATCATGCGGACCAGCTGGTCCGGCGTGAGCATGGATCCGGGGGATATCATGAACAGTCTGGTCTCTCTCTTCTCGCTCATAGGTCCTCCTCCGTGATGTAGATCGTGTCCTCCTCCTTCAGGTCCTTCATGAGCCTGTCGAGGTCGTCGTCGAATCTCCCGACGATGTTGGTTCCGTATCCCTCCTCGCCGGTGGGTCCGAACTCCTTGCTGTCCTCCAACCTGATGCCGATGAGACCGTGGTGGGGCCTGGCCTGGTTGGTCAGTCCGATGTCCCCCCTCCTGACCTTCTTGAACGGGTCCTGGGGGTAGAGGTTCTTCCCGCGGTTCTCGTCCCCGTAGAAGGTGACCATCGGGAGGCCCTCGAATGTGAACTGCACCTTCATGATCCCGACGGGCTTGTGGCTGAGGCCGGTGACCTTCCTGAAGTAGTGCAGGCTGATCGGATCCTTCTCGGACAGCTTGATCTTGAATATCCTGTCCCTCGGGACCCCGAAGATCTCCGCCTTCCCGGCCTTGAGAGCTTCGAGCGTTCTCTCGGGGGTCTGTTCGGCGATGATCGCATCGTCCGATGTGTCCCCTGTGCGGGTGGCTGTTATCCCCGCCTCCTTGAGGAACCTCTCGCCCTCGGCCTGCGTCATACCGACCGCCAATGCTCTCGGCGGTTCCGTAACAACGGTGACCTTGCTGTCCGCCGGAGCATAAGCGAGCATCGCCCTCCCGTCGGTCACGGTGCCGGCGTGGTTGTGGACGTCGGAGAGCTGGCGCCTCTGCTTGTACAGGTAGAGGCGGCCCATTCCGAGCCCCCCGTTCCTCACCGTCACAGACCCTTCGTCCCTGACGCGGATGTCCTCCGCGGGGATCTCGACGTCGAGGTCCTCGGAGCAGGCGGCGTAGCTTCCCGTGCACTCCGTTATCTTCAGGACGCCGGAGTTCGAGAGGATGAGGACATGCTCGGCCGAGACCGGGGATGCGTGGTCCAGGGAGATGCCCATGTAGGTCTCCACCCTGTACCCCTCCTCCAGCACGAAGGAGAGGTCGTCGGTGACCTTGACGTTCTCCGTGCTGGTCTCGGACATGAGGGGGCGGATCGATTCGATCCCGTCTCCTTCGCGGATCTCGTCGAGGATGTGCCTTCCGACAGTGATCCTCCCGATGATGCCGGAACCGGCCCCGTAGGAGCCCTTGTGGTTGTCCCTGGCGATCATCATGTACGTGGTGTGGTTATCGAATCCGCCCAGCGCCAGGAAGCAGTCGTAGGTCCTGTACCTGTTCTCCGAGCGGTCCACCTCCAGGGAGGTGGGGAAGCTTCCGAATGAGACGATGTCGTGGGTGACCCACCTCGAGGTGAGCGACGGATCCTTCTCGGTCTGCTGCCTCCATATCTCGGCTTCGGGCGAATCGTTGAGGCGGAGCACCATGGTGCCCCTGGGCGTGGAGATCTCGAAGTCCCTGGTGGCCTTGACCAGCTTCTCCTCGGAGAGATGCACCGCTATGAGCGAGCCCTTCACATAGGGCTCCCCGGCGATGGCGGTCTTGAGCGTCGCTCCCGCCCTCAGCTTCTTCTCCTTCCCGTTGACGATGACCTTCATCTCGAACCCTCCGGAAGCATGGACTGCACCTTAGAGACGATCTCGTCCAGCTTGTCCTGGGAGCATGTGACTCCCCTGACTACGCCGGTGACGATCTCCACGATCTCCCCCTTGGTCTGTATCTTGTCGTCCGGAGGCATGACCCTGGAGGTCTTCACTCCGATGGCGGCGAAGTCCTCGTAATCGACGGGGCACTGCGCCACGATGATGGCGGGGATGTCCACGTTCCTGAGGATGAGCCTCGCCTTGTAGATGATGTGCAGGCGCACGTTCCCCAGGTGGATCAGCGCGACCTTGAACTGCTGTATGCGCTCGACCTCGATGGGATCCAATCCGAAGTAGGATCCGGTGGTCATGTCGGGAGCATCCGCCGGGACACCGGAACCCGCGTTCACCACGAGCACGCTGGTGTCGATCCCCTCCTCCCTGAGGGCGTAGGTGATCTCGCAGACCGGCTTGGTGATGTGCCTGCGTCCGGGTCCCATGGCGATGGCGACGACGTCCTTCCCGGACTCGGAGATGGTGGCCCTCATGGCCAGCCCTCCTCCGACTCCGAGTCCCATGGACTCTCTGCATTCGACGAAGCTGAGGTGCCTCCCCATCTTCTGCTTCAACGGTTCACTCCCCTTCGGGAACGGGCTCCATAGCGAATTCTTCCAGGACGTCCTTGGGATCGCCGATGGCGACGACCCTTCCGTTCTTCATGAATGCGGCGCGGTCGCAGCAGTTCATGACGAAGTCCATGTCGTGGCTGACCACGACGAAGGTCTCTCCCAGGGTCTCCCTGGCGCGGATGACGGACTTGGCGACGATGGTCTTGGTGATCGGGTCCATGGTTCCTGTGGGCTCGTCGAGGATGATGATCTTCGGCTCCTTGATGAGGACCTGGGCGAAGGCGATCCTCTGCTGCTCTCCGATGGACAGGGAGTCCGGGTAGGCGTAGAGGACGTTGTCGATGCTGGCCTTGTCGAATCCGACGCTGACGAGAACCTGGATGGCCTTCATCTTCGCGAGCTCCGCAGGCATCTTCATGCCGATGCAGGTGCTCAGGTTCTGGAGGATGGTGTCGAACGGGTAGAGGGTGTACTCCTGGTGGAGGAATCCGATGTACGGGGTGGCCCTTCCCTTGCCCATGAATCCGCTCTCGGACATGTCGATCCAATCGTCTCCGATCTTGATCTTGACGCTTCCGGATGTGACCGGGGTCATCCCGGCGATCATCCTGGATGTGGTGGTCTTGCCGGCTCCGGAGTATCCGACGAGGGCGAAGATCTCCCTCTCTCTGATCTCGAAGGAGACGCCGTCGACCGCCTTGACCACTCCTCTGACGACGGAGAAGTAGTGCTTCTTGGCATCGTCGAGGACGATGAGGGGATCTCCCAGGATGCCCTCCTTCTTGACGCTCTCGAAGTGGTACTCCTTCATGAACTCGGCAGCGACGTCCTTGGGCTCGCCCTGCATCTTGACCTTCCCCGCGTCCAGGAGGGCGGCGGAGTCGGCCATCCTCTCGATGGCCTCTGGCCAGTGGGATGCGAAGACCATGCAGATGCCGTTGCCTCTGACGTAGTCGATGAGTCCCTGGTGGACGGTCTCGGCGGTGGTCGGGTCCAGCGTACCGGTGGGTTCGTCGGCGAGGAAGAACAGGGGGTTCTTGGCGAGCTGCCTGGCCATGACGACCCTCTGCTTCTCTCCTCCGGAGAGGTCCCTTGCGATGTGGGTGGTCCTGTGCGTCATGTTGACGAGCTCCAGGAGCTCGATGGCGCGCCTGGTCCTGGCCTCGCCGGTGATCTTCTCGGGGATGGCCTCCATGACGTTCTCCACCACGCTCATGTCTCCGAAGAGGGCGAACGTCCTCTGCAGCATGATGGCGGTCCTGGCCTTGACGGCCTGCCTGAGAGGGTCGTCCGGTTTCAGGGACCAGAAGTCCACGGAGAGGGTCTCGGTCTCGCCGCCGCAGTCTGAGCAGGGCTTCCCGGCGAAGGGGAGGTCCAGGTTGCCGCATTTGCAGCAGCGGTTGACGTTGTAGATGACCTTGCCCTTGTCCGGGGCGTACTCCTCGCTGCCTCTCAGCATGTGGATGAGCACGCTCTTCCCGGCAGCGCTCTTCCCGATGAGTCCGAGGATCTTCCCGGTCGTCAGTTTAGCGCTGAAGTTGTCGAGGACGCACCTTCCGTCGAAGGATTTCGAGACGTTCTCGATTACAAGGAGTTCCGTCGATTCTTGAGCCATGCCGGGCCGATTTCCTCTGTTCTTTTAAACCCTATCGTTATTTATCGCGATATAAGCCAGCGTTAACAGGAGTTCCGCCGTCGAACACGGTTCGGAACCGTGCGATGACGTGCGATGATGCCACGGAATCGCTGGTAGGAGGGGTCCTTATAAAAATGACCTGCCGCCGGAACGGGAAATTGTATCCTCTAGACGGGGACGCACCCATCCATCGCGCTCCATCGACCCAGACCTCCCCGTGCAACGCCGTCCCATAAGATTAAAAACATGGATGAACGATTCATCCATCATGATTCAGAGGGCGGGCAGGCTTGGGGGACCTGTACCCAAGTTCAACGACTATCACGTATGGAAGGCGATGCAGAGCCTCGACGAGCAGGCACCCGTCGGAAGGAAGCGCCTTTCGCAGGAGCTCGGCATCGGAGAGGGCAGCACGAGGACCATCCTCTCGCAGCTCCAGGACCATGGATTGATCACCATCGGCAAGAGCGGGATCGTCCTCACCGACAGGGGTTCCGATTTCAAGGCCACCTATCACATGGACGTCGCCCCCGTATCCATCAGCGACCTCACCATCGGCGACAAGGACTGCGCCGTCCGCGTGCCCAGAAGGGCCAAGGATGTCAGGTTCGGTTGCGAGGAGAGGGATGCCGCCATCAAATCCGGAGCCACCGGAGCGACGACTCTCATCTGCAAGGACGGCAGCCTGATCTTCCCCGGATCCGATTACCCGGTGGAGGAGGACCTCTCGAGCAAGGTCCGCTCCCTTTTCACGCTGAAGAACGACGATGTCGTCATCATCGGCACGGGACCGACCAGCGAGATCGCGGAGGTCGGTGCCGTGACCGCCGGATTGGCAATCATGGGCGGGATGCAGTTCAACCGCGACCTGAAGGACATACTCACCCCCAGGAACTCCGGGAACGAGCTCATCTCCCTCGCATTCGCCGTCCACGACCTGGTGGGCGGTCTCCCCGTCTGCGCCAAGTCCAGGGACAATCTGGGCATCAGGATCGAGAACGGAGCCGTCATCGACAACGCCTACGACGGTCCCGTCCTCGAGGAGGTCATGAACGCAGGGACCACGATTCGCAAGATCACCACTTCCGGTCCCTACAAGGGGATACGCGTCATCGTGACCCCCATCGAATTGGACAATCGTATTATAGCGGTCATCGGTGTTGTGGATATACGCTCGATGGCGGGAATAAACAATCTTATCAGGTTAAGGAGTGACGACAATGAGTGAAGACTGCAGGGTATGCGTCGACGCAGGCGTATGCAAGATGAAGACGCTCATCACCGCCAAGGACAACGGCATGGGGCTCATCGAGATCGAGATCAAGAGCGACTGCCCGAACATCCTCAAGATGTCCTGGAAGCTGGAGCCCATGAGCCCCTATGCGGAGGTGGAGGCGCCTTTCGACAAATCCTTCGTATACAAGCTGGCCGCGGAGGCCATCCCCCATACGGCATGTCCCGTCCCTGCGGGTATCATCAAGGCCCTGGAGGTCGCAGGGGACCTCGGTCTCAAGCGCGACTCGTCCATCCGCTTCCTCGAGGACGGGGAAGAGGTCGACATCAGCTGAACGATGGATGACACGTCCGAGGGAGCCAGATACGGCCCCTTGGACGAAAACTCTTTTTATTGTCTCGACACTAATCGGAGCATATGACCACCGATATCGATGCTCCGGGCGATGTTCCGCTCGAGATTGTCCGCGCTCTGAGAGGGGTCGTTCACGCATTTTATCTCGATTCCGAGATCTTGGAGCAGGTAAGGGAGGAGGAGGCCAAGGTCCGCGCGATGGGCAACATCGCAGTGAACAACGTCGGCTTCTCCGAGGCTCTTCTGAGGGAGTCCGTCATCTGCATAGTCAAGGACCCCAGGTTTAGGCCTCCGCCGGAGCCCACCGTCATCCTCGAATCCGGAAACGGGGAGATCATCGGAGAGGAGGTGTTCCCGTTCACCGCCCACAAGTACGCCAACAAGCAGGATGTCGTGTGGCTGTCGGACGGATTCGTCATGTTCCCCACCGTCAAAGCCGACGGAGGGGAGACGTTCACCATGCCTCCCGTCTCGTTCCCCGAGCTGAACCCGTCCAACGGATGCAAGGATGTCATCTCCTGCAGCCCCGCGCCCACATGCGACCTGATGATCAGGAAGCACTACGGCATGGAGGACAACCCGAAGCTCGCTTCCGTCCTCGTAGCATTCAACAGGCTCAAGCCCGGAGAGGAGGCGCCCGATCTCGATCCAGCGATCGCCAGGATCAAGGAGAAGGAGAAGCGCACCGAGGACTTCATCCAGTGATCGTCCGTTCCGGGCGGGCACATACAAACCTTTCCAGCCGGGTGACATCCGAGTCGGAGAAATCGTGTATACGAAACCGACGGTTACAGCGAGGCTCCGGCCTCGAGTCGCTCTGATGGTCGAATCGCCCCGCATTCGGGCACGATGAACGATATAGTGCTAGTTCTCCGTCCATCTCAGGTTCAGAATGCCGGGTTCTTGAGAATCGGGACGGAGTGGGTCCGGCAGGCCCACTCTTTCAGTCCCTGTGTGTTTCAGACCTTCACGGTCATCAGGTTCGTGTCGGTTATGGTGTCGATGCTTCTCAAGCCTCCATTGAACCTGGGTTCGGCTTCGAAGATGTAGATTGCACCTGCGAGTCCGTAGTGCAGTACGTATTTCCATTCGGTTCCATCCTTGTCGATGACGGAGATCTTCTCGGAGATCACAACACGCTTCCCGCGGAAAGTGTCTGCGATCGTTTGCGTCTTCTCTCCATGGGCGATCTTGTTCCCATCTCCTCCCTGATAGGATATGAACGAGTCGTAGTCGATGATGCTCAGATATCCGTTCTTCGTCCTTATGTCCAGATCGCCGCAATCGACCTCTCCGTCTTCGGTGAATCCTTCTATCGCCCTGACGGATTCCCTGTTGCTTCTCAGGATCGACCGATCCTCCACCTTCAGCGAATCCCCGTCGATGGAAACAACGGTGCGGGTTGTGCGGGCGTCCGCGGACACATCCTCGTATTCCCTGCCGGTGGTGTATCCGTAATATGTTCCCGCGGTCAGAGTCTGTTCGGACATCTTCTTTCCGATATCCATATTCGTGTCGAGATAGACCCCCGATCCCCCGTCGGTGGCGTATTTGTGGATTATCATCCCGGAATCAACGGCGACATAGATGTCGAATTTCGTGCCGCTGATCTCCTTCGTGATGATGTGGCAGTTCTTTTCGAATCCGTCGTATTTGCATGTCCCGGCGCGGGCATCGGACGGGATCTCCTCGGTCCAATAGACACCGCCGAGGTAATCGTTGCGTGTGGAATCGACGGTTTTGGTCAGGTCGCTTGTCCAGTCGCTGTCGAATTTGATGTAGTCTCCGACCGCGAGGTCGGTTCTGACGACATCGATGTCCAGTTCGTCATCATCATCAAAGACGATCATGGTGAAGGCTACAGCGGCAATCACGGCAAGGATCGTCACCGTTGCGATTGCCATTTTGATGTTCATCATATTTCCTCCTGTGAAGAGTATCTGAATATGCCTATAACAGTGATGCAGTCAGACATACGTCAGAGAACGGGCGCGATACCAGGATAGTGGTACAAGGGGCCGTTTCGGGTTACGGGTGGCCGGAGATCAGCACCGGGTCTCCTGCACATCGGAAGTACGGAACGGGTACCAAGGTCTTGATTCCGTCCCATCTGTGGATATGATCGCCGAGACGATGTTTTCGACGGCAACACTCGCGTTTCAGGCCATTTCAGCCACTTGTACAAAGCGACCTATGCGTCGGAGTTGTCTATCGGGTGTGGCGTCACATTGCGATCTCGCGGTTCCGATCTCCAGTCTCATTTCAGACAACATAGATTCCAATACGAGCGAGATAGTCGTCAAATCGGATTTTTTTGTTTGGCAGTCCATATATATCGGAGTCCGATGGGACAGTTTCGACCTTCGTGTCAAATCCGGAGACGTGTGAACCACAGCAAGCCATGCCAATGGTCGGAAACGGGCGGAGCCGGTTCGGAGCTGAACAAATGGAAGAACTGAGACTGCCGTGGAACGGCAAGGAGGGTTTCATCTACGGAACCATCATCGCCGCCATCACATGCTTCATAATGTGCGAGTTCAACATCTTCAAAGGAGCAGGAGAGGTGACTATGGAGCTCTTCGTCAACGGGTTGATCTCGCTGCCGTTCGTATGGATCGCGGTGATGCTCCTGATAACGTTCATCGTCGGACCCGTTGCGAACAGGTTCGTCAGGACGTTCACTGTGCCTTCTGATAGCTTCTATCCCAAGATCGTGTTCAACATCATCGCCTGCGTGCTCATGATGTCCATGACCATGACCATCGTTGGGCCGTCCATCGGACACATCATAGAGGGCAATCTGACGATCGATGTGATCACGAACTGGCCGGTCAACTGGCCGGTCAACTTCTGTGTAGCGTTCTGGGTCGAGATGCTGATCGCACAGCCTACTGCAAGGGCCGTTATGAAGCGCAAGCACATCCGCATGATGAAGGCGCAGAAGCAGACGGAGGGAGCCTGAGATGATAGTCACCATAGGAAGACAGAACGGCAGCGGAGGACGTGAGGTCGGAAGGATCCTCGCCGAGAAGATGGGCGTCCCCTGCTACGACAGGGAGATCGTCGAGGAGACCGCCCGCAGGAGCGGGAGATCCATCGACGAGGTGGAAAGGCAGGAGGAGGTCGCCCATTCCGAGAGCAGGCTCTACTTCGGAGGAGTGCCTCCTGCGAGCCACATGTTCGAGGAGCAGGCCGCCGTCATCAGGGATCTTGCTTCGAACGGACCCTGCGTATTCGTCGGAAGGAGCGCGGATTACATCCTCCGCGACAGGGACGACATCGTCAGCGTGTTCATCACCGCTCCTGTCCCCGATAGGATAAAGAGGTCCGCGGCCCGCAACGGGATCTCCGAGAAGAACGCTTACGAGCGCATAACGACGAAGGACAGGGCCAGGTCCGAGTATTGCAGGAGATACACTGGGAGGGTCTGAGGAGACGCCTCCAACTACAATCTGGCGGTCAACACGGGGCCTATTGGCGTCGACGCCGCGGCCGAGATGGTGCTGGAGTACATCCGCAGGATGAGCTCCTGATCCCCCGTATAAGAGGGTTCTCAAACACAGGGCCGCAAGGCCCGTTCATTTCATCAGACCCCGGATGTCGGGTTCCTGGAAGATATCGGAGAAGTAAGGGGGTTTGGTAAATGGTTTGTGGAGGCGAGCGCTCATCCACCTCCGGAAGGCATGAACTCGGAGACATCGACGTCTTCGGCCTCCTTCCGGATGTCCTCAATGGCCTGACGGCCACCATCGTAGGACCTGCGCTCTTTGAAGGAGACCTCGATGTATTCCGAAGGATCGGCCGGGATCAGCAGCGAGGCATCGTAGTAGAGGTCGGTGAAGTCTAGCCTTACCCAGACCTTTCCGTCCCTCTCCCTGATGTCCGTCACCTTTCCGACGGTCGACGTCGGGGTGTATTTGAGCAGGTCTCCTACCTCCATCTTGATCAGCCCTTGATGACTGCGCTGCGCTCGCCGGCAGGCTGGAACTCCCTGAGAGCTCCGCGTCCGATCTCCTTCGTCACGTTGGCGAAGTCGAAGACAAGCGAGGGGTCTGCGAAGGCGACCCTGACGAACGGGTTGCAGGTGAAGGCGTCTCCGCGAGCGACGTGGGCGGCCTTGGGGATACCGGTGTATCCGGAAAGGTGTCCGACGTTCATGGCGTAGTTCGGGTAGTTGGGTCCACGGACCTCCATGGGGAGACCCTCATCGGACCTGTACGCGAACGAGTTGGCGGAACCGCACTGGTCCTGCAGGTCGAATCCGTAGAATCCGAGCCTTCCGGTCCTCTCCTTGTGCTGGAGCATGGACAGGTACCAGCAGTTGAGACCGACGTCAGCGACACCGGTCGCCATGGCACCGGCGATACCGGTGGAGGCGGCTGCGACAGTGGCCCTCTGGGATCCACCGAAGTGGGTTTCCATGACGGCGGGGTACCTCTCGTACATCTCGAGAGCGTAGGAGTTGACGTCGTCGGCCAGCTTCATGACCTCATCCATGTTGGCGGGGTCCAGCTTGCAGAAGCCTCCGTACCTGGATTTGATCTGGTCGATGGCGTAGTAGACGTAGTCCTCGAGGATGTTGTCGGTGTAGGCCGCAGTGGCGTACTGGGTGAATCCGACTCCACCGGACATGTATCCTCCCAGGTAGACCTGGTCGAAGACGGCGGCTCCGAGCGCGACGGCCTCGAGGGCTCCGCGTCCGGGATCGTCGGGGTAGACACGGTCGGACTGAGCGATATCTGCCATGTATCCGAAGGGTATTCCTCCGGGCTCGTTGGGTCCCCTTGCGCGCCTTGCGGGCATCATGGTACCCATGTTGAGGGACTGGTGCTTCGCGGAGTATGCGAAGTCGGCGATGGCTGCCTCTCCTGCTGCGAGCTTGTAGGAGGAGATGAAAGCCATGGAGATCTGCATGGCGGCGTGCCTGGAGACGGTAGCTCCGTCCATGAGCCTTCCGACGATGGTCGGGACACGGACAGCCTGCATCAGGGTCTTGCCGATGGCCTTCTTCAGCTGCTTGGCCTGGTCCTTGGGGAACAGCTTGTTGATGTCGATGACGAACCTGGGGTCGATCTCGTCGATCAGCTCGTCGTCGCCGGAGAAGACCTTGACGTAGGAATCCCAGACGAGGGCGGGGTTGATCTCAGCCATGTGCTCCTGAACGACTGCTCCTCCAGGCATGGTGTGGTTGACGGTCTCGAGGTACGCGTTGATGGTCTCGGGAGTGACCTCCTTTCCGAGCCTCCTCTCGATGGTCTGGTGGGGGCTGTCGAGACCGACGAGGATGGTCCTCCTGATGTCGTCCCAGGCCTGCTGGATAGCACAGTTGTTGACGCAGTGCAGATCGTCGGCCTCGGCGAAGATGTCGGTGTGGCTCAGCTGGTAGGGCATCCAGCTCCTCTGTCCGAGGGGAACTCCGATGTCCTCATTGAGCATAGGGATGCCACGCTTCTTGGCAATCTCATCCGCGGACTTCTGGAACTCGACCTTGGATTTGGACTGCTTCCAACCACCGTAGCAGTAGTACTTGGTGGTCATGTCGGTGGGCTCTTCCTTGAACTTCTTCTTGCATGCTTCCATGAACAGCTTCTCTTTGCCTGCCATGGTAATCACTCTCCCTTGACCTTCCACGGCTGGTAGCCGCCGAGGGTCCTAAGCTTGTGGATCCTGAGGCCGTACATGGTGACCTCTTTGTCATCCCTCATGTCGACTCCGTCGGCCCTGAAGATGGTTGTCCTCTTCTTCAGGTCGGACATGGCCGCGGGCTTCCCGACGGATATTCTCCTGTCGAGGGGAATGGCGACCTGATCCTTGACGTAGACGACCTCTTTCTTCTGGTCATCCCAGACGTACCTCTGCCAGCCGTCGAACATCAGTCCGTGCTCGTCGAGACGGCAGGCGTGTCCGTGAACGGTTGCTCCCCTGATACCGGTGAGGGCGGGGTCGAAGGTCTCATTGTCGATGAACTCCTTGGCCATCTGCTCGAGGTTCCTCTCGCGGACCTCGATGATCTGCCTTCCGGAAAGGGTTCCGGTGTCGATTCCCCTGTACCTGGAGAGGTACATCCATGCCCTCTGGTAGGGCGAGATGGGGGCGAAGTAGACGGAGTCGGTGAACTGGATGTACCTGACACGGTCTCCGTGTTTCGCTCCCTCGATGGGGACGACGAGCTTCCTGATGGGGCAATCGGGCTCCTTGCCCTCCTCTATTGGGGGGTGGATGGACTTGTAGTCCTCTCCGGGGTTCCTGTGTCCCATGATCCTGACGACATCATCCATGGAGACGTCGCGCAGCTTCTTCAGTTTGACTTTGGGGTCCATGTACCTGCGCCTGTTCTTGGCGGGGGTACTGGATCCAGGATAGAACTGCCTCTTGTATGCCATTTTATGCACTCCTGTAATCATGTAGAGTTGGTCTGTATTTCGAGTATCTCCCAACCTGGAGGCTGTAGCCGTGCTCGATGTTCTCGTCGCAGGCCGCCTTGATAAGCTCCAGAATATCATCAAGCTCGTCGTCGTCCTCCACCTCGAGTTCGATGTAGAAACCTCCCACGAGATAGCGGAGCTCGACTTCCTGGCCACCGACATGGATGACCTTGCGCTCGGTGTGGTTGTTGGGTAGCCCCTTTCCAGGACCGCTGTTGATGGTCTTGGGGAGACTCTCGCCGGTCATGTTGATCTGCCTGATGCCCTTGATGGTATCGAGGGCGTTCAGCACCTTCTCCGTCGTCTCAGCACTGAGGAGACGGTTGGTGATGATCTGGACCTCGGGAAGAGGCACACCGGCGTAATCCGCTGCGGGGGCTGTGTAACTCGACATGCATCACCTCAGAGTTTCTTCTTGATCTTCTTGGCCTCTGCAGCGACGTACTGCATGGGCTGCTTGAACTCCTCGATGTCTCCGAAGACCTCTTTGAACAGGCCGGAAGTGGCCTCGGCAGAGAAGGTCTGGGTTCCACCGTCGAGACAGTTACCGGCGGTAACGGCGGGGATGAGGACTCCCTTGGCGTGCCTGGTAACGACGTGGTTTCCGTGGAACAGTCCGGGTCCGCCTCCACCGTAGATGGAGTGGGAGAAGAAGGACATACCGACTCCGACACCCTCCGCGCGACCGTAGTCGACACCGGGGAGACCGGACTCGTGCTCGAGCAGATCGTTGTAGTACAGGATGGTACCGGGGACACCCTGGGCGGCCCTGGCGGCTCCGACGTTGACCATGACGGCGGCGACCATTCCGGTGGCGGCGTAAGCGTTCCACAGGGGGAGGTCGTCGGTGGTGTAGACCTTGTATCCAGAAGGCAGGGTCTCCTTCACGCGGATGACTCCGTCCTCGAGGGCCCTGTCCATGAGGGACTCGATAACGGTTCCGACGGTTCCGGTCTTTCCGTTCTTCTTGACGATGGAGTACAGCATGTTGTTGGCGTTGAGTCCCTGGTAGGCGAGGCTCAGGAGGCCGCCCCTCTCGAAGTTGCCGATGAGGTCGCCCATCTCGAAGGATCCGCACTGCTCGTAGATGGCGGAGAGAGCGGTTCCCTGCATGGCGTTCCTGTTGACGAGAGCGACGACGTGGTTGGCCATGATGTTCCTGAGAGCGAATCCGGCACCCTCGTTGTTCTGGGGAACCTCGAGGATGGACTTGACGTTGGCGCCCTGGAAGGTGATGGTCTGGGGGTATCTGCCCCAAACGGCGGCCTTGACCATGTTTGCCTTGTACATGGGGATGTCGAACATGTCGATGATGGCCTCGGTGGTGGCTGCAGCGACATTGGTGAATCCGGTGGTGTACTCGACTCCGGCCTCCATCCTGACTTCGGGAACGACGGCGACGAGGTTCTTTCCTCCGGTCTTGACCTTGACAACGGTTCCGTCGTCGTCGTAGACCCTGAGAGTGTCCTCGATGACCTTCGCGAGTTTGTCGGCATTCTCGACGAGCGGGATGTCGATCTCTTTTCCCTGGATGATTACGCCTCCGCCGGTCATGCTTCCGGTCTTGAGAGCCTTCTCAATGCCGGCCAGGCTGACGGCGCACGTCCTCTTGGTCAGGGACACGATCTTCTTGATCGCGTTGTTGCGCAGCGGACTGATGGCTTCGAGCGGCACATCTTTAGCGATGCGCTTGCCGTTGTCGTCATACAAGTCGACTACGTCCTCGTATTTTGGCATTTCATACCTCCTTGTTCTATAGACGGCCCCTCTCGGGACCGCTTACCCCTTGCAAGCACGGGAAGCCCTTCTCTTGATATAAAACGATAGGACGAATGTGGTTTTTCCATTGATGTTCGGCGTGCCAGACGTCTGAAAAGAAGAGGCCGGAATCCGCCGGGGCGCAGTTCCGCCCCAAGTCAAAGTATTTAAAGGGTTTATATGGACGTTGCTGGATGCATACCCTTTGACAGTATGCGGTATATTTGGTATTACCAAATCTCGAACTCGTAAGATTCCGGCTCAATCGCGCTTCGCTTTGATCATGACGGTCTCGGCGTACCTCTTCAGATGGTCCGCGAAGCCGGGGATCATGCGGTAGGGGATCCCGACCGCCATCTCGTCCGCGGCCATGTCGGTCTTCTTCCTGCAGCCGAAGCATCCGAGGGAGATGTTGGGGGCATCCGTTGCGATGGGGACGGCGACGACGTCCTCGCAGCAGCACTGGAAAGGCGAGGTGGAGAACGAGGCGCGGCCTCCCTTCTCGGCTGTGGAGAGGGGGACGACCCAATAGCATCTCTCGGGGATGTCTCCGATGACGACCACATCGGGAACGAAGTCCGCATCCTTCAGGGGGCAGACGACCTCTCCGACGGTCTTGAACGGTACGATCAGCCTGTCGGCGATCATCTTGGCGGCGGCCTCCTTGGAGTCGTGCATGCCGATGCCGGCGTGGAAGTCCCCTGTCGCGACCTTCTCGGGAGTGGGCGCCATGTTGAGGGCGGAGGCTCCGACCATGCAGTTCTCGCAGGCGAGAGGGAGCTTGAAGGATTCCCCCTTCTTGGCCCTGAAGACGGCCTGGCAGTGGCTGAGCTGCGTCACGGGCTCTTCGTATCCAGCGGGATACTCCTCTCCTTCTCTGATCAGCTTGACGGCAACGGGCTCTCCCCTGAGCTTGAGAACGTCCTTCAGGGTGTTGGCGTAGTCGAGATTCTTATCGAGGATTTCCGACATGACATGAAATCGATGGGTCCTGTACTTAATCGAAATCATGACAGGAATAGTAGGATTACAAAGAAAAAGTGGCCCGAAGGCCGTTTGGGTCCTCAACAACACGATTGGGTGTCGGGGACGGTCGCGACGATGGCCGCCGATGCTCCGGCGTTCTCATCGATCGCATCGAATGCGGGGACATCGGGTACGATGACGCAACCTGTCTCCTCTGCTTCCTCTTCCTCCTCGGGCTCCTCGTAGAACACGTTCACGTAAACGAACGCGGCGACGAGGATGATCACGACGCCGGCGAGGAATGCGACGTTGATAGCCTCGGTTCTGTCCATGGTATCACTAAGACGCTTCCGGTCTTCGGAACGGGCTAGTTGATATCACTATAAGTAATTTAGGAGTATCTAAATAAATTTAGATATATAGAAATTAGCGGTTTCGAATAAGAATCGGGGAGGAACGCATCGGAATAATGGAGAGAAGAAGGGGAAAAGGTGTTTGCCGCCCTTTCGGGCGGACCGCATCACTCGCTGATGCAGCTGGCGGGGCACTCGTCGATGCAAGCGCCGCAGTCGACGCACTTGCCGGCGTCGACGACAGCGATGTCATCGATGGTCAGGGCGCCCTCGGGGCAGACGTCTGCGCAGGCTCCGCAAGCCACGCACTCGGATCCGTTGATAGTAACTGCCATGTTTGTTACCTCTGGGTGGGTGATTTCGCGGATTCGTATATAAATGCTACTCAAATGCTGTTAGGAAAGGCGAAAAATCCTTAAAATCCTGTAGGATCTCCTAATACATCCAACTCCCTGAGCCAGAAGCACGAAATCATTCGATCGCGAGTCGATATCTGCCCGGAATGTTACATATTCAATATAAGGGGAGCCGAAAGTCCTCAGATGATCTGCGACGAGACGAGGTCCTCGACGACGTCTAGGAAACGCTCCTTCTGATCCGGAGGGATCGTCGCACCGGCGGCTACGCTGTGCCCGCCTCCGAAGCCTCCAACGAGCTCCGCGGCCGTCTTCATGACCACGGAGAGATCCAAGCCCCTGTCCACGAGGTCCCTGTTCGCCCTGGCGGAGACCTTGGTCCCGTCGTTGGAGTCCGCGAAGGCTATGATCGGTATGTTGCGCCTGCAGTCCGCCGACGAGAGCATCATGCCGGCCACTATCCCCACGACGGTCTCCTTTATCTCGGAACCCGCATCGAACCATTGGATGAAGCGCCTCTCGCGGAGCAGGTGGTTCTCTCTGATGTAGGTCAGCGCAGAGGATATGTGCTTGCGGTGCTCCGCCCTGTTGTCCTCCGCGGTCCTCAGTGCGCCGGTGTCACCGTGGCACACCTTCAGTCCCGTGGGGGCGTCGTCGTAGCGTCCGCAGGAGTTGAGGATGGTAGCGAACTCCTTGGCATCCCCGAGTCCCGTCTCGGAATCGTACCTGGTGATGCGGTACATCTCCCCGATTGCGTGGGGTGCCTCGTCGCCGAGCCTGTCGAGGATGGCATCCACCGCCCTCTCATGCTCCTCCGGGGTCAGGTCCTTCCAGCTCCTCCACTTCGATCCCTTCTTCGCCTGGATCCCCAGGGAATCAAGGAGCTCGAAGCATCCCTTCGGGCTGTCGCTCACCCCTGGGATGGATGGATTGGAAGCGTACTGCAGGTACTGGTTCAGCGGTCTGGTGTATCTCCCGAAGTAGCGGAGGTCCTCCTCTGCGACGACATCGCCGTTGGCCACCGCGTCCTTCAGGACCTCGGTGTTCAGGCCTACCAATCTCTGATAGGAGGAGTCTTGGAAGTCACCTACGGCACCCACCACGCCCAGGTATGCCAGGTCGATGTTGGCCGGGTCCACGGCCCTGGAGAGCAGGTACGTCATCCCCGCTCCGCAGACCTCGAACGAGCCGTCGATGCCGTAGCTGTGGGGATTGAGATGATGCATCGCGCAGTAGCTGTCGAGGATGGTCTGCCTCCCCCTCCATCTCGGGTCCGGGACATGATGGTCGGTGATGATGAGCCCGTCCTTCTCGAATTCGGACAGGTAGCCGCTTCCGAGGTCGCAGATCCAGACGATGTCTTCATTCGAGGAGTTGACCGACGAGATGACGTCCTCGGTGATCTTCTTCTCGAAGACGACCGTGTGATCGATCCCGAGGCGGTCGAGGGTCGAATCGGCTATCGCTCCGGCGGATATCCCGTCGGCATCGATATGGGTGACCACCCTGACGCTCTTCGCGTCCTCCAGCGCCATGGCCGCGGCCTTCATGTCGCGGTCCAGGCGGCGCAGGTCACCAGACGAAGCCTGCATGTTCCCTCACGAGTCTGTCGTAGATCACGTCGGCGATCGTCTCCAGGTTGACCGTATCCGCGCGGTTGTACTCCGTGAGCATATCCAGCGCGTCCCTGTCGTCGTGGCGCTCCCACATCTTCCACAGGCGGACGGCATCCGCGCCGTCCATGCCGTCTATCTCGTCGGCCCTGTGTATCCCCAGATCGATCTCCAGGGGCTTCAGTCCGCCTCTGTATCCCACCTTGCGGGAGGCGAAGCGCAGATCGAACTGCGGCATGTCGAGGTCTACCGTGGGGAAGCTGTTCCTCAGAACAGGGACGTCGAAGCAGCTCCCGTTGAAGGTGACGAGAAGGTCCGTACCATCGAGAGCATCGGAGAGCGTCTCGGGGTCCAGGTCGATCCCGTGGGTGAGGGTGACCGTCTCCTTCTTCGAATGGACCGTGACGACGGTCACCAGGGAGTCCCTGCTGAGTCCGTCCGTCTCGATATCGAGGTACTTGGCGTTGCCTTTGAAGTCCCCGAAGAGCCTCCAATGCTCTCCTTTAGGGGTCATGTCCGCCAATGCTCCGCATTCCCCCTCGTCCATGAGCTCCATGGCCTGGGTCAGAACGACGTCCGCGTTCTCTTTGGCCACGGGCTTCATGGTGGATACCCTCTCGGACGAGACGAAATCGTCCCATGTCCTGACTCCGGATTCCCAGATGGCCTTCTCCTTCTTCGGGCCCACGGAGGGCAGGAGGACGAACGTGTTGCGGATCACGGCGGGGACATGCGCGCACGTCTATAAACCCCGTGGATGGGGAACTCCGCGATCCGCTGTGATCGGATTCGGTCACACGATATGGAACGCGGAGAGCCAGATCCGATAAGGTCATCCATCCAACAACCGCTGCCTGTTCCTACCACATGGCTTGGTAAGGGCAGTCTCCTTTAAGGCGGTGGAGAGCCTCCTCGGAGTCGCATGAGCTGCGCATACTGCGGAAAGGAAATCCCTGTGTTGTATCCGTTTTCGATGTGTCCCAACTGCGGTCAGCCTATCGACCGCCCCGCGGCCGCACCCGCCAAGAGGTTCGGCGCAAACTGAAGGGATGACCCGTCCCTCACGAAGGGGGACGGCGACCGTTTTCTACTTCCTAACCAATCGAGCCGGCAGCCATGAGAACACTGGAGATACGTCCCGGAGTGCACATAACCAACGACAAGTGCCTCATCCTGGACGAAGGCCCGACCGTCGTCATAGGCGATCTGCATCTCGGCTACGAGCACGCCCTGGAACAGGACGGACTCTACCTCCCGAGGATCAACACCGGTTCCATCCGCGATGCCCTGAACGACATCATGTCGAGGTACGAGCCGGAGTGCGTGGTGCTCCTCGGTGACGTGAAGCACGATTTCAGACGCGCGGGGAGGGAGGAGAGCAACCAGGTCCGCGGGATAATCGATCTGATCTCCGAGGATGCCCAGGTCGTCGTGGTCCGCGGGAATCACGACAACTACATCCAGAACATCGTCTCCGACATGGGGATCATGGCTGTCAGCCATATCGACATCATGGGTTATCGCCTGGAGCACGGCCACGAGGATTCCGGGGTGAGGCCCGTCATCATAGGGCATGAGCATCCGTCCGTCAGGATCCCCGGCGCCGTGGGCGGGGGGATGAAGATCCAATGCTTCGTCCATGCCGAGAAGGAGGGTGTGATCGTCATCCCGCCCTTCAGTCCGTTCTCCTCGGGGAACGATCTCGTGATGGACGACGACTGCGTCATGGCACCCGCCCTTAAGGCCAGTGATTATGCTGATGCCAGGATCTACGGGGTGACCGACATGGGTCTGATGGACCTCGGGACCCTCCGCAGCCTCTCCGATGTCAAGGTTTGACACAATAATATTGGATTATACATCCAGTATACCGACTCTATACACTGGCTTCTTCGCTGTTGGATATCTATTGGATATTGGTTACAGCCTTGCGCCGTTTCCTTTAAGAACAGTAACGGGATATCGCTCATCAGGAGAACCTATCATGACAATGACTCCTAGAGAGAGAGTACTCGCAGCAATGAAACATGAGTCCCTGGACAGGCCCCCTGTCGCCATCTTCACCCAGTCCGCCACCCTCGGACAGATGGACACCGTCGGTGCCGCATGGCCCGAGGCCCACAAGGACGCCAACCTCATGGCTAAACTCGGATGCGCCCAGGCCGATGTCCAGGGCTTCGAGTGCGTCAGGGCACCTTTCTGCCTGACCGCCGAGTCCGAGACTCTGGGCGCTCGCGTCCAGGTTGACAAGAAGGACGCCGCCCCTATGATCAAGGAGCACCCCTTCCACTTCGACCCCATGATGGGAGAGTACCAGGACCCCGCTGACATGATGCCCGTCGAGGACTTCCTCAAGTCCGGCAGGGTCGCCGTCGCCATCGAGGCTATGGGAATCATGGCCAAGTCCCACGGCGAGAACTACTGCGTCGTCGCCGGAAACACCGGTCCCTTCACTCTGACCGGTAACCTCGTCAACACCGAGAATCTCGTTTTCGGAATGATGATGGCTCCTGAAGAGGTCGACAAGTGGGTCGACGCCGTCAACCCCTACGTCACCGCCTACACCCACGCCCTGATGGACGCCGGTGCAGACGTCGTTCAGTGCTCCGAGCCTTCCGGATCCACCGACATGCTCGCTCCCGACATGTTCGAGGAGGCCGCCGGAAAGCACGTCAAGACCGCTCTCAAGCCCAAGGATGGAAAGTACACCGTCCTCCACATCTGCGGAGACACCCTGCCCATCCTCGACCAGATGGTCAACACCGGCGTCACCGGAATCTCCATCGAGGAGAAGGTCGCGCCCGAGGATGCAGCCGCCAAGGTCGGTGGAAAGACCGTCCTCGTCGGAAACGTCGGATCCGTCAGGCCCCTGTTCCAGGGAACCCCTGAGGAGGTCAAGGAGGCCGCTCTGCGCTCCGCCAAGGCCGGATTCAACGTCATCTCCTCCGGATGCGGAATCGCCGTCGCAACCCCTGATGCCAACATGGAAGCCCTTGTTGCCGCCATCAAGGGAATGGCTTGAACGTCTGATAATCAGCGATCAACAAACCTCTTCCCGCCCTCGCGGGCGGGTTTCTCTGATTCTTGTGTCGATGCGTCATGGTTGTATGCGCATCGCAATGTCGATCCCAGCATCCGTCATCCGATACTCTGTATAGAAAAAGAAGAAGGGGGCCGCGGACAGCCGCAACCCCCGTTGTGTTTCAGTCCTTCATCAGGGTGTAGAGGACGGCCTTCTGGGCGTGGAGCCTGTTCTCGGCCTGGTCGAAGATGACGCTCTGAGGTCCGTCGATGACCTCGGCGGTGATCTCCTGTCCCCTGTGCGCGGGGAGGCAGTGCATCACGATGCAGGTGGGCTTCGCGATGCTGAGCAGATCGGAGTTGATCTGGTAGTCGTGGAACAGCTTGATCGCGTCCTCGACGGGGGTCGCATCGCCCATCGACACCCAGGTGTCGGTGTAAAGGACGTCCGCATCCTTGCAGGCCTCCTTGGGCTCGTGGGATGCGATGATCTTGGAGCCGGTCTTCTCTGCGATCTTGGATGCTCTCCACATGATCTCGGCGTTGGGCATGCGGACCGCGGGGCAGCATGCGACCATGTCGATCCCCATGATGGCGCAGGCGTAGAGCAGGGAGTTGCACACGTTGTTCCCGTCTCCGAGGTAGACGAGCTTCTTTCCGCGGAATCCTCCGAGCTTCTCCTTGATGGTGACCATGTCGGCCAGAGCCTGGCAGGGGTGCTCGAGGTTGTCGAGGCCGCTGATGACGGGAACCGTGGCGTATTCGCCGAACTTGTCCATCATCTTGTAATCGAAAGCACGGTACATGATGCCGTGGACGAACCTGCTCATGACGCGGGCGGTGTCCTCGATGGTCTCGCTGTGGACCCCCATCTGCATCTTGGATTCATCGATGTAGAGCGCGTGTCCGCCGAGTTCGGTGATCGCGACATCGAATGAGATCCTGGTGCGGGTGCTGGGCTTCTCGAAGATCATCGCGAGCGTCTTGCCTTTGAGGGGGTCGCCGTGATGTCCGCGTTCTGCCTTCAGTTTGATCGCGAGGTCGACAAGGGAGGGCCACTCGTCCTCCATGTCGGAAACGGAGATCAGATCTCTCTTCGCCATGGACCCTGCATGGAAGCGAAAGTAGATAATTCTGACAGAATTGGATGTTGTCCCAGTCGACAAAAGCTTAAGAAAAAGCTTAAGCTTAAGTAGATAGCACAAGCTTCTGTATATGTTCAGGGTGTGAGAATGTGCCTCTTCCAATCAACATAGAGAATCTAATCAGGGGACGTAGCATCGAATCCAGCCGTTTGGAGTACAAGGAGGGCTGGAATCCGGAGCGTGTTCTTCATACCATCTGTGCCTTCGCCAACGATATCGAGGAGTGCGGAGGAGGGTACATAATCCTCGGAATACGCGAGGTGGACAGTAGACCGGACAAGGTTGTAGGTTTGTCAGATGCGGAGATCGGACGTATAGAGAAGGAACTGTTCAATCTGTGCAATTTGATGGAGCCGCGTTATGTCCCGATCGGTTCCGAGGAGGAGTGGGAAGGGAAGAGGATCTTCGTGATCTGGGCGCCGACAGATCGCAAGCGTCCCTTCAAATGTCCTGTGAGGTTGGGAAAGGATGGAAAGACATCCGAGAAGGCATTCTTCATCCGTCATCTTTCCAATACCGTTCGGGCCAACGCGGATGAGGAGCAGCAGTTGCTCTTCCTGTCGAGACATCATTCGTTCGACGATGAAGTCAACAACACCGCCTCTATCAACGACATCGACATACGTCTCATCACGAGATTCCTGGACACAGTCGGAAGCACTATCGCTCACGGGGAGCGTTCCAAGATCGAATTGCTTCGCGATATGCGTCTGATCGAAGGGCCCGATGAGGCTCCGCGTCCGTTGAACATAGCGCTCATGATGTTCACCGAGGATCCGGAGGTCTACTTCCCGGGGGCTCGCATAGAGCTGGTCTACAAACCCAATCCTGATGGCGAATCCATGGAGGAATACATCATCAGGGGCCCTTTGAACGATCAGCTGAAGAGTGCATTGGCGATTCTGAGAAGGAGCTTCATCAAGGAACGGATTCACAAACCGGATGGACAGGCCGAGGCCGCTCGTGTCTTCAACTACCCCTATCAGGCCCTCGAGGAGATCCTCGCGAATGCGATCTACCATCGGAGCTATCAGGTCAACAGTCCGATCATCATCGAGGTCACGCCCGAGGAGATAGAGGTTTACAGTGTTCCGGGCCCCGACAGGTGGATCTCCGATGACGATCTGGACAATCTGAGGTTGAGATCCCGTGCTTATCGTAACATCCGCCTGGGGGATTTCCTCAAGGAGCTCAGGCTTACAGAGGGCAGGAATACGGGCATTCCCAAAATTATCAGAGAGATGACCAAGAACGGTTCTCCTCTTCCGATCTACGAGACCGATACGGACAGAACATTCCTCAATGTCCGCATTCCGATCCATTCGGATTTCCTGACACCATCCGATGAACAGCTGAGCAGAGAACGTGTAAGGCGCAACCCGATCGAGTTGAAGAATGACATCCTCGACCAGCTCCGTTGGAACGGATGCATGTCTACGGGAGAACTCGCGAAGGCGTTGAACTATTCCAAGATAACCGTCGCAATGCGCCGTGCGGTCAGCGAACTGATGGCATCGGGAGAGATCGAGTTCAAATATCCCGATAACCCGCGGCATCCTCAGCAGAAGCTATGCATCACTCGTCGTGTTACCTCTTGACGATGATGCACACGACATCCTGATCGTCCACGACGTGGTCCATACCGACGGTCTGACCTGGGAATTTGGCGCTCTTGCCCCAGATCATGGCGTAGCGGAAGTTGTTCTTGAAGTCGCGGTGGATCAACTCGCAGACATCGCCGATGGTGTTGCCCCTCTTGACGATGAGCGGGACATCCATATCCGCCTCCTGGCCCTGGGGCTTGAGGTAGATGCGGATCATATCGATCGTATCGTAGAGGGCCTGCTGGAGGTCCTTGATCCCCTGCCCCGTTGCGGCGGAGATGGGGATGCAACGGTAGTCCTGATGCAGATCGAGGGCGGCCTGGAGCTCCTCGGGCTTGGCCAGATCGACCTTGTTGATGGCCATGATCGCCTTGATGTAGACGCGGTTCCCCGCGAGGACGTCGAGCATCTGCTCCACGTTGATGTCCTCACGGACGACGACGGTGGCGTTGATGTGGCCGTATGCCGCGGTCATATCCTTGATTGTGTCGACATCGATCTTGGTGAGCTTCAGGGTGGGCTTGACCTGGATTCCTCCGTGGTCGGAATGGGTGATGACCACATCGGGCTTCGTCTGGTTCAGACGGATGGCGGCGTTGTACAGCTCCCTGAACAGGACGTCCATCCTGGGGTTGAAGACGTCGCAGACCAGGAGGATGACATCGGCGGACCTCGCGGCTGCGATGACCTCCCTCCCGCGTCCCTTTCCGCGGGACGCGTCCTTGATCAGTCCCGGCATGTCCAGGATCTGGATCTTGGCGTGGTTGTAGAGCATGATCCCGGGGACGACATCCAGGGTGGTGAAGTGGTATGCTCCGACCTCGGATTTGGCGCCGGTGAGCTGATTGAGGAGCGTGGACTTACCGACGGAAGGGAAGCCTACTAGGGCGACGGTGGCGTTCCCTGCCTTCTTGACGTAGAATCCTTTGGTCGATCCCTTGGAGGAACGGCGCTTCTCCTCCTCCATCGCCAGCTTGGCGATCTTGGCCTTCAGCTTGCCTATGTGGCTCTCTGTGGCCTTGTTGTATTTGGTCTTGGAGATCTCGTTCTCCAATTCCTGAATCTGCTCCTCTATCGTCGCCATTACGTCCACCCATTCCCCGATACGTATTTGGCCTTTGTCACAGGCCCTGTTGGAAGTACAGCTCCGCGTACGTCTTGGATGCTCCGGAGACAGCCTCATCCGGACCGTTCCATCCCTTCAGTGCCTCGCATGCGGCTCCGCTGATGGCGCCGATGCCCTTGGAGGTCCAGTTCCTGGCCAGTCCGTCCAGGGATGCCTCCGGGACGTCGGTCATCCCGGCGTCGATGATGCCACCGAGGATGTCGGCGGCTGCGATCATCCTCTCGATGTCCTTCACCGCTGCATCCGGGTCGCCCTCGTCGAACTGATCCGCGAGATCCGCGAAGACCTCCGCATCGGCGATGAAGCGGTCGACCATCAGTGCCTGGTTGGATATCGACGGTTCCGCCGAGAAGTAGTCGCAGAGCAGGTTCAGGAGGGTCTTGGCCATGGCTTCCGCATCCGAGGGGCTGTTGACCATCCTGACGGAGCTGGAGACGGCTTCGGAGATGGCTTCGATGAGAATCGACGGGATCGAATCCGTATCCCCGGGGATGACGAGGCAGGGTGCGATGTCTATGAGCCCTCCTTCGTATGCGTTCCCCTCGTACACGGTCCTGAGGATCCACTGGGCGATGTACTCCGCCATGGCGTCCTTCATGGCCCTGGCGGCATCGTCGTCGCAGCCCTCGAGCGCTTCGGAGAACGATGCCCCCGCCTCCCCGGTCCTTCCCTCCATCAGGAGTCCGACGGACTCCTTGACGAGGGGATACCAGGGCTCGTTCTCGTGCGAAACCGCCCCTGCGCCGTTGACCACGATGTCCAGGAGCTCTGCGGACTCGCTGTCCAGGTATTCGGCGTCCTCCACTTCGGACGCATCGATCTTCAGGCCGCAGTACATGCAGTATCCGAGGCCCTCGGTCTCGTCCATGAGGATTCTGCCCCCGCATCCGGGACAGGTCAGCACGATGAATGTCATGCTCCCCCCGAACACTCCTTCTTTTAATAGGTGATTCCACGGACTTGCGGAGCGGTTTCGGATAAAGCCTTTAATAGACGCCTGTATGGCAAAACCGATGACAGCGACTGCGGATGGCAGGAAATCGTTCATCGCGGGGGTCCGCGACGATTTCAAGGCCCTATCCACCAAACAGGTAATCGGAATCATCGCCGCTATCGCCATCTCCCTCATAATGGAGGTGGCCGGTCTGGGATCCATATGCATAGGATTCCTGCTGATAGCCGTTGTTCTGTACATGATCCCCCATCTGCTGGGGGTCATGTCCGTGAAAGTGAAGGCGCTCGTCGGAGTGGCCTTCGTTGTGATCGCCGTGATGGTCGGAACGTTCGCCTATATCGGAGTGCCGGACGACTACAGCTCCCTGATCGACGAGGAGAACAAGTCCTACAAGGACATGAGCATCACCTACGACGAGACCGAGGGCGTGTACTACCTCGACTTCAAGGTTAACCCCACGGCAGCCGAGATCGGCGATTCGTGGGACGTCCTCGTGCGCTACGGGGATATCACCATGATCTCCTTCGGACTGCTGGCCAATCCGAGCGATTGGAACGATATCCGTCTGACTCCGGCGGAACTGACCGATGCCGGATCCGGATGGATGTCCGGAAGGGTGGCCCTCGACAAGCTGAGCGAAGGGAAGTTCGAGTATCTCGCCGTGGGTCTGGAGAAGATCGAAGGCGACACCAAGAAGATCGACACCTACATGTCGTTCACCTACGACACCGGGACCTCCACCATGCAGGTCATGAAGATGTGCGCCGTGGGTTCCGCCTACATCACCGGACTCACCGCTCTGATGTTCTTCCTCATCCTCGGATTCTCCGCTCTGATGAGGAGCAGCGCTCAGAAGACCCGCCGGAAGATGGAGGCCGAGGGCAGGCTCTACCCCCAGGGATACGGCCTGTGCAAGAAGTGCGGCGCAACCGTCCTCCCCGGAGAGGTTGTCTGCAGGAAGTGCGGCGAGTACATCGAGGTCCCCCAGGAGATGAGGGCGAAGAAGGTCGACTTCTTCACCTGCTCCGATTGCGGCGCCGAGGTCCCCTCCGATGCGAAGGTCTGCCCCAAGTGCGGAGCGAGCTTCGACGAGGGCGACGAGACCGAGGTTGCCCACCCCGACGGAACCGTGGACGTCTCCACGGAGACCGTCGCATGCCCCCACTGCGGAGAGCAGGTCCCCGCCAACGCGGACTGGTGCCCCAAGTGCGGAACCAAGATCAAGGATTGAGAAATCTGGAAACGGTTTACGGGCCCCCGCGGGGCCCGGGAAACGATTTTCAACGATCGGGGCGACCCGATCACTTCTTCCTCTTGCGGAAGGTCACCTTGGAATCCTTCATCTCGATGACGGAGTCCTCCAGCTTGTTGATGAGGTCGGAGCAGGTCTTCACGAGATCCCATCCCACCTCCTTGCCCATCACCGCACTGCCGTTGATGAACAGCCTGGCGCTGATGCTGTACTTGAAGTTCCCTCCGTTGTCGTTGTACCTGGAGACGTGCATCGTCAGGGACTCGGGCTTGTAGATCTTGGAGACCTTCTTCACCATCTCCTCGATGTCCGCGTAGATGGCGTCGGTGGCCTCTTTCTCGTTGTCGTCGAGTCCGCTGATCTGGACGAACATCATGTCCCTCTCGCGGCAGGCGGAGAGCAGCTCGATGATGTCGTACTCGGTGATGACTCCGACGAGCTCCTTGCCCTCCATGACCGGCAGGGTGGAGATGTTGTTCTCCGCCATGACGTCCACGGCCATCGCCACGTCGTCGTCCCAGTTGATGGTCTTCACCGACGTCAGGGCGATGGACTCGACCGTGATCTGAGATCTGGAGCTCTTCTCCAGGTCTCCGATGGTCTTATTGTCCTTCTTCCAGTTGTTGTCGATGATCTCCCTCATCCCGATGATGCCCACGAGTCCGTTGGCATCGTTGACGACGGGGATCGTCCTGTAGTCCTCCCTGATCATCAGGTCGAGGGCGTCGTCCATCAGGTCGTTGACCTTCACGGACTCCACCGGGTTGCTCATGATCTCCCAGACCCTGATCTCCTTCAGGGCCTTGATGTCCCTGACGATCTCGATGAGCCTGTTCCTGTCGATGATCCCGGTCACCTTCTTGCCGGTGACGATCGGGAGCTGCCTGCAGTTCGTAGATACCATCATCTCGGCGATCTTCGTGATCTGCATGTCGACGGTCACGGTCGGGAGCTTCTTCACGAAGTTCTTGACCTTGGCGTCCAGGGTCACGCTCTTCTTCCTGAGGATGGATGCGTAACTGACCATTCCCACATACTCGCCGCCGTCGATGACGGAGACGTCCTGATTTTTGGATTCCCTCATTATTGACAGGACATCCGCGATGCGGTCGTCCGAGGATACGGTCGGGAATTCAGTAGACATGATCTTCTGGACCGATATGCCGTCAATCTGCGATCTCAGCATGGCCAGCTTCTTCAGGTCTTCTAGGTCTTTTACGCCCAATTTCACACCTCTGGATTATGAATCCGACTGTCACACATATAACAGGTTTGCCCGAAGCTGCGGATTCCGGCGAGGAATCTTCGGAATCCTCCAGAAAATTGGTAGTATGTACCGAAAAATGGTAAGAGGTTTGATGCTGGCCGTGAGTATTTTATACTCAGAGCTCGGCGAAGGGCTTGCCTGCGATCAGCGAGTCGATGACCGACGGGACATCCTCGGCCTTTATGCGCTTCTGGGCCTTGGAATCCCTGTCCCTGATCGTCACGGTGCCCTGCTGCTCCCCGGAGAGGGAGTCGTAATCGACGGTTATGCACCAGGGGGTTCCGACCTCGTCCATGCGGGCGTATCTCTTCCCGATGGTTCCGGAGCCGTCGTAGTATGCCTCCACGCGGTGGGAATGGACGCCTTCGTAGATCTTGCGGGCCAGGTCGTCCAGGCCGTCCTTCTCCATCAGGGGGAAGACGCCGACCTTGATGGGGGCGACCTCGGGCTTGAGCCTCAGGACGGTGTAGTCCTCGGCATCGTCGTGGGAGTAGGAGTGCTCCAGCACGGTGTAGAAGATCCTGTCGAGTCCGTGGGAGGGCTCGATGACGTGGGGGATGACGCGGTCCCCGGTGACCTTCTCCTTGACCTTGGCGACCTCGAAGAACCTGTCGTCCAGGACGATGTCCTCTCCGTCCACGGTGATGGTGAGCTTCCCGTTCTTGACGTCGGCGGGGGTCTTGCTCTCCATCGCAGCGGCGATGTCCTTGGCCTTGCCTTTGAACTCGGGTCCTAGGGCCTTGTGCTTGGCCCTGACCTTGTCGACCTCCATCTCCCTGGGCTCGTCGAACCTCTTGAAGTGCGTGAGGTCGGCACCGGAGTACTCCGCGTGCCTGGAGAGGTCCCAGCAGCCCCTGTCGGCGATGCCGGTGATCTCCGTCCATCCGTAGGAGAGGAGTGCCTCCGCATCCCAGCAGTCGGCGGCGTAGTGGGCCATCTCGTCCTTGTCGTGCTGTCTGAACCTGAGCCTCTTGGGGTCGACACCGAGCCTCACCAGGAGCTGGCGGGTGGTGTAGACGAAGTAGGCGAGGACGCGGTTGGCGATGATGCCGTCCTCCACTGCCTTCCCGACGGTGGTGGTGATCATGCCGACGCCGGTGTTGGGCACGAGGTCGATGGTCTCGTTCTCGATGTCCTTGAACCTGGGCCAGTCCTTGTCCTCGGGGTCGACGAAGAGCTCGACCTCCATCATGTTGAACTCCCTCATGCGGATCATGCCCTGCCGGGGCGCGATCTCGTTGCGGTATCCCCTGCCGGTCTGGATGACGCCCATGGGCATCTTCTCCCTGTTGTAGCGGTAGAGGTTCTGGTAGTTCACAAAGATGCCCTGCGCGGTCTCCGGCCTCATGTATCCGACGCGGTTGGAACCGGGTCCGATGTTCGTCTTGAACATCAGGTTGAACTCGTCCACCGGTCCGAGGTCGCCGCCGCACTCGGGGCACTTGACGTTGTGGTCGACGAACGCCTGCTCCAGCTCCTTGGGGCCGAGGACGTCGGCGTTCTCGAAGAACTCCTTCACCAGGTGGTCGGCCCTGAAGGGGGCCTGGCATTTGGTGCAGTACGTGATGTAGTCGGAGAACTCGTCGACGTGCCCGGAGGCTTTGAAGACCTCTCTGGGGTTGACCGTCTCCGAATCGATCTCGATGAATCCCTCGCGGCCCTTGTAGATGGCGCGCCATACATCGACGATGTTGTTGCGCAGCGAGCAGCCCAGCGGTCCGTAGTCGTACATGCCCGCCACTCCTCCGTAGATCTCGAAGGAGGGCCAGATGAATCCCCTGCGCTTGCAGAGGGACATGAGGTCGTTGGCGTTCGCGCCTGAATCGTTTGAATCGCTCATTTGGATCCCGTCAGGGCGCAAAGCACATCCACATCATAAATCATGCCGAGGAGTTCGTCCTTGTTTCCATGGACGGGGACCTGACCGTAGTCGTTGGAGATCATCATCCTGGCGACCTCCGACAGGTTGGTCTTCTTGAAGACGGAGTAGGGGTCGCGGATCATGACGTCGCTGACCTTCCTCTCGTCGTTCAGGTACTTGTCGGTAGCCGAGTAGAACAGGGGCAGGACGTTCCTGGCGCCCGCCATGTTGCCTATGTCCGCGATGCCGAGCTCCTTCAGCGCGTCCGAGTTCTTCACCTGGTCGCTGAAGAGATCCCTGTCGGTGAGGATACCGACGAGCCTTCCGTGGTCGTCCATGACGGGGACCGCGGAGACGTCGCTGATCCTCATGGCGGGGATGGTGTACGAGAGGGGCTCCCCCTCCCATGCGGTGACGCAGGTGGTCCTGATCACATCCTCCGCCACCATCTCGGTCTTCATGTCCCTGATGGTCTTGAGCAGGTCGGTGGGGGTCACTATGCCGATGAGCTTCCCGTCCTCGACGACGGGGAGCCTGTGGATCCTCAGGGTGCTGAACACCTCGGCGACCTCCTCCACGGGGGTGTCGGGGGTGGTGGTTATGCAGTTCTTCTTCATGATGAGGGAGAGCTGCTCCTCCTCGAAGTTCCTGAAGATGTCCCTCCTGGACACCACTCCCATCAGCTTCCCGTCGGCCGCGCGGATGACGGGGAGTCCGGTCAGGTTGTTCCTGACCATGATGTTGATGGCATCTGTACGGGACCCCGGGACCTCCACGACGATGGGGGCCGGGGACATTACATCGGCTACTGTCTTGCTCATTTAGTTCGAAACCTCCGGGGATCTTACCACCATTACGGGGCATTGGGATGCTCTGACGACCCTCTCTGCGACGCTTCCCATGAGGAGCTTCGACATCCCGGTCCTTCCCAGGGTGCCCATGACGATGATGTCGTACTTGGGGGACTCGTCGAGGATGACCTTGACGGGGGTGCCCTCCCTGATGGAGAGCTCCACGGGAACGCCTTCCTCGGTGCCCAGGTCGCGGACGTAGTCCACCGCGGCCTTCCCCTCCTTCTCGAGGGTGTTGTAGACGTTCATGACCGCCGTGTCCATGGGCATGTTGGTCAGGATCGTCTGGTCCAGCACGTAGAGGGCGGTGATCTTGCCGCCGGCCAGCTTGGCCAGCTCCATCGCCTTCTTGACCGCGGCCTTCGTGTATTCGCTTCCATCGGTCGGCACGAGTATGTTCGTAAATGCCATTTCTGAACCTCCGCTTATTCCAGACTAGTCCTTTGGCCGCCGTTCCTCAGCGCCTCCCCGACATCCATGTTCTGGCTCGGGAGCACCGTGACGGGACCTGGACCTGTGCTTACTTGATGGGTTCTGACCGCATTTAATATCTTCCCACTTACGCGCGTGAGCGCGCGAAGCGCCTGGCAGGGGTCCCCTCCCTGGTCCTTCAGGACATCGTACAGGACCGATGCCTCGGACACCATGTCCGGGCGGCAGAGCATCCCGTTGTCCGTTCCTAGCGCTATGTCAGCTCCCAGGGACAGGGCTCTCGCCGCGGGGGAGGTCTTCCCGAAGTACGCGTTGGATGTGGGGCAGAGGACGATGGGCACCTCCGCCTCGGCGCATTTGACGATGTCGGAGTCCGTGGCCTCGCACATGTGGACGACGAATGCGGGATCCAGGGAGAGTATGAAGTCGATGTCCTCGCGGATCCTCTCGCTCGCATGGATGGCGAATATCATGCGTCTCTCGCGGACCTCGTCGGCTATCCTCTCGATGTAGCCGCGATCCATGTCCGAGATGCTCGAGATCCCTATCCCGTCGGCCGTCTCCAGGATGGAATCGATCTCCTCGGGATCGAACTCAGGGGACAGGGGCCTTCCGAGGATGACCGCATCCGGGACGCTCCTTCTGAGCATCCTGCACCCTTCGGCACCGCCCTCGCGGAAGTCCGCGAAGGTCCTCGATCCGTTCCTGCGGGAATCGTTCCCGAAACGGGCCATGTCCCTTTCCAGGATCGATGCGGGGGTCTCGCGGAGGTATCTGTGCTTCAGGCCGTCCGGCGGAGCCACCAGGTCGGACAGGGATATCCCGGGCGGGACGGACAGCCCGTAGTCGGCGCAATGGGTGTGCATGTTCACGGTGTCCGCGAGGATGAATCCCCTGACGTCCGGTTCGACGGGGCAGTCCCCTGTGCCGATCCCGGTGATCCTGCCGTCCTGCGCGGTGACCCACCCCTCTCTGAGCCCCATCCTGTCCGATAGGATGCCTTCCGCGGCGAATTTCCCTGATCCGATCCCTGTCATTCCATCGACCTCTGCGTTGTCTGTATCGGTAAACGGCTCATCCGCTAAAAGCCGTCTCCGGGATGCGAACGGTCCCGGTCGATAGGTCACGGCCTCCTGCCTCCCTCGCATCGTTCCGTCACGGAAGAAGCAGGAGACCGCTTCGATGCGTTTACGAGGAGTCCTCCGGGTCCTTCGTCTTCTCGGGGACCTGGAACGTGTCCACGGTCTTCGATACGTCGGGTTGAGTGTACTCGGGGAGCATGGACAGGCAGCTCTTCGGACACGATTCGACGCAGTAGCCGCATTGGATGCACCCCATCCTCTCGATCGTGACGGTCCTCGAGGATCTGTCGGCATGGATGGCCTTGGTCGGGCACTTCTTCCCGCATATGTTGCAGAGGATGCAGTCCGACGGATCGAATCCCACATGGCCCCGGGTCCTGTCGGTATACGTCCTGGGCTCCTCGGGGTAGTTCCTCGTCGCAGGCTTCGAGAACAGGTTCCTCATCAATCTCGGTAAGAACTTCATGACGGCCATGCTCATCTCTCCGTACAGCTGATACACGGGTCTATGGTCAGGACCAGCATCGTCACATCCTGCAGCTGGCATCCCTGGAGGGTCTTCACGAGCGCAGGGATGTTGATGTTGGTCGGGGTCCTCACCCTTGCGCGGCTCAGATACTTCGTTCCATTGCCTTGGACGTAGTAGAAGCCCTCTCCTCTGGGCTGCTCCACCCTGAATGCGAAGTCCCCCTCGGGCACTGGCCCCTTCACGGGGACGCAGAATTCGCCTCCGGGGATGCTCCTTATGGCATTCCTTATGATGTCCATGGATTGGATCAACTCGTCCACCCTCACCATGCATCTGGACCAGCAGTCCCCTTCATCGCGGAGCACGGGTTCGAAGCCCAGGGACCTGTACACCGGGTCCGCCGATCTGACATCGTTGTCGACTCCGGATCCGCGTGCCACCGGTCCGACGGCGCAGAGGTCGATTACATCCTGCTTCGACAGAACGCCCGTTCCGTACATCCTGTTCCTGATGGAGGAATCCTTCATGAACACGAGTCCCGTCCTCCTGACCTCGTCCTCGATCTCGTCGCAGACCCCGGAGACCTTCGCAAGCATCTCCGGAGACACATCCCTGCGGACGCCCCCTATTTTGCAGAAGGACATCACGACCCTCGCCCCCGTTATCTCCTCGAACACGTCGAGGACCTTCTCGCGTATCCGCCAGCAGTGCATGAACAGGGAATCGAATCCGAACGCATCCGCAAGGAGGCCCAGCCAGAGGAGATGGCTGTGGACCCTGGAGAGCTCCAGGAAGATGACCCTGAGGTACCTCGCCCTGTCGGGGATCTCGATATCCATGAGGCCCTCCATGGCGCCGGTGTAGCCGTAGCTGTGGCCGAAGCTGCAGATCCCGCAGACCCTTTCCATGATGTACGTCATCTGCTCGTAGTCATGGTTCTCGGCCAGCTTCTCCAATCCCCTATGGACGTATCCGATGGACGGCACCGCTCTGATGACGGTCTCGTCCTCCAGCTCGAGATCGAGGTGGATGGGCTCCGGAAGGGCCGGATGCTGCGGTCCGAAAGGCACTATCGTCCTCTTCCCCATCAAGCTCCCTCCTTCTTCTCGGCACCCTTCCAGGGCGTCTCCGCGGACATCCTGAAGAAGTTCCCCTTGTAGTCCAGCCTGCTGTCTGCGAATCCGACTCCGAACAGGTCGTGTATCTCGTTCTCGTAGACGAACGCGGCCCAGTACTCGGAGGTTATGCTCTCGACCGTTCCGCCGAACGGGACCACGGTCCTGTAGCAGACCATCTCGTGATCCTTGTCGAATGTGTATATCAGCTCGGTCTCCCCCTGTCCGGTGACCCCGCATATCTGGACCATGCGGTAGCCTTCCGAATGCAGCTTCCGCGCTGTTCCGAGGACATCGCCGTACCCGATCTCGATGAATTCCTGTTTCATTCCCTACCCTCCTTCATCTGCTTCCGCTTCTCTTCCAGAACGGTCAGTCCCTTCACCACCCCGTCTATGATTGATTCCGGTCTCGCGGCACAGCCCGGGACGTACACATCCACGGGGATGACCGTGTCGACGCCGCCCAGGATGTTGTAGCACTCGCGGAACACGCCTCCGGAACAGGCGCATATGCCGATGGCCACCACCACCTTGGGGTTGGGTATCTGTTCGTACAGCTGTTTCACGACCTCCTTGTTCTGGTCGTTCACAGCACCGGTGATGAGCAGGATATCGGCCTGTTTGGGATCCCCGGTGTTGATCACGCCGAATCTCTCCACATCGTACAACGGTGTGAGGCATGCCAGAACCTCGATGTCGCATCCGTTGCAACTGGATGCATCGTAGTGGAGGATCCAAGGCGATTTCGTTGAATATGACATCTTTCGACACCTCACAGATACAGGACGATCGCGACGTTCAGAAGCCCGAACACGACGGCGACCGCCCAACCGCTCTTGAGCGCGGTCTGCCAGGTCATCCTGGCGAATCCGTTGTCTATCACGATCTCCAGGAGGAAGACCAGCACGGCTGCCAGCAAGCCCACGGCGGTCCAGAGCAGACTCCCGTCCAGGAAGAACAGCGCCACCATCCCCAGGAGCATGATGTTCTCGTACCAATGGGAGATCTCGATCATCGCCAGGGTCCTTCCGGAGAATTCCGTGGTGAGTCCTCTCACCAGATCCTGATGGGCATGATGCGACATGCTGAGATCGAACGGGGATTTCCTCATCTTCATGGTCAATCCGAACACGAATGCCATGAGGAATCCAGCCATCATCACGGTGGGGACGGATCCGCTGCCGACGATGTCCGATACGGAGAACGACCCGGTCTCGAGATAGAACCCTATCGCGGTCAGCAGGAAGATCGGCTCGAACGACATGGCCGCATAGAGCTCCCTCTGGGCGCCGATCTGGGAGAAAGGCGATCCGGAGGAGTATGCCGCGAGTATCAGGAACGTCTCTCCGAGCGTGAGTGCGAATATCGTCAGCAGGAGGTCCTGTCCCGAGAAGAACAGGATACCGGTCACGATGACGAAGAACAGGTAGACCCCGACGTACAGGTCCTGCACATGGTTGGAGGATATCTGCTCCTTCTCCAGGAACTTCCGGACATCGTAATACGGCTGCATGACCGGGGGTCCGCGTCTGCCCTGCATCCTTGCGGACAGTCTCCTGTCCACTCCGGACAGGAGGCATCCGATGACGGGGGCCAGAAGCACGTAGGCCAATGCGATCAGCATCCAACCCGTGCCGCTCATATGAACCAGCCTCCTGCGATGAGGACGAGCGGTACGGCTATCGCGAGGGCGGTGACGGTCTCGCCGATCCGACGTATCCTGTCTTCTCCGAACCAGGGGGTCATGTACCAGTTCCTGAGGTCCACCTCGATGGTGGCTCCCATCGAACCGGTGTAGGACGAGTCGTCTATTCCTGTTCCCGAGAGATAGTTGGGGACGATCCTCCTGTTCGATCTGCCGAAGAACGGTACGATTAGCAGTATGAGCGCCAGAAGCATGAGCAGCAGGATGATCTCGTTGTTGCACGACAGGGCCGATACGAGATCATCGGGGACGAATCCGAAGGATGCGGTCAGCCAAGGGATGACGGCATGATCGGATACAACAGAGAACAGGGCGCAGACCGCGACGGAGAGCGCGGTCAACGTTCCGAGGACGAACCATTCCTGCCGATGGACGGTGCCTTCCACATTCCCCTTCCCGGATGCGATGACGGCCAGCTTGCCCATCCACTTGGTCCAGTAGAACGAGGTCACGGCGCTTCCGAAGACGATGCACCCTATCACCAGGATGTACCCGCTGTCGACGAATGCCGTGAGCGCCGCCCACTTGGATATGAGCATGCCGAGCGGGGCCAGGAACATCGCCGCGATCCCTATGAGCATCATCCTTGCGAGCCTGGGCATCCTCTCGAAGAGGAAGTCCATGCTCTCGATGTCCCTGCTTCCGATATGATGCTCCGCGGTACCGACGCATAGGAACAGCAGGGATTTGGTGATGGCATGGAAGATCATCAGCATGATGCCCGCCCAGGCGGCTTCAGGGGTACCTATGCCGGCGCATGCGACGATCAATCCGAGGTTGGCTATGGTGGAATAGGCGAGCACCCTCTTGGCATTGCTCTGCGAGATGGCGGCCATGGACGCCAGGAGGAAGGTCAATCCTCCGACGGTCATCACCATGTATCCTGCGATGTTCCCGTGGAGAAGGGGCGAGAGCTTCAGCAGGATGAACACTCCCGCCTTGACCATGGTGGAGGAATGCAATAGCGCGGACGTAGGCGTGGGTGCGACCATGGCACCGAGCAGCCACGTGTGGAAAGGCATCTGCGCCGACTTGACTATCCCGGCAAGGCAGAGCAGGGCCACGGACAGGAGGATGAACTTCGCCGCGGGGTCGGATGCGAGGAGCAGATCCAGCTCCAGGAACCCGTAACGGTCTGCGAGCAGGATGTTGGCTCCGAGGAACGCGATGCCTCCGATGAGGTTCAGGATGAGCTGTCTGAACGAGTTGTTGACGGCTTCCCCGGTCCTCGTATATCCTATGAGGGCGAACGAGCACAGGGTGGTGATCTCCCAGAAGAAGAACAGCCATGCCATGTCGTTGGACAGGACTATGCCGAACATCGCGCTGAGGAAGACGAACATCAGGAAGAAGAACCAGGGTCTGCGGTCCTTCTCATCCGGATGATGCGCTTGGAAGTCCCTCATGTAACCGACGGCATAGACCGTGATCAGACTTCCGATGATCCCGATTATCAGGATCATCACGATGCTGAGGTCGTCGATGTACATCGTGTGGGTCACATCCACGTCCCCGGCGAGACAGAACTCGAAGTACAGCGACATCGCGATCTGCACGGTTCCGAGGACGGATGCCGCGTATTTCCCGTGCTTGATTCCGAGGAATACGACAGCGATGCCCAGGGCGACCTCGGTCACGAACATCAATTGGTTTATCAGTTCGGATTCCAGATCGAACATCTGGGGTTTTCCGATATAGCTACAGGCCACCAGGATCGAGGCTGCTATGATCACCGCTGCCGATATCTCGGTGATGGCCGTACGCAGACGGTCGTTCTTCACCACCAGCAGCAGGCATGCGGCCATGAATGGATAGACCATCATGAATAGTATCTCATTCATCTCGGCTCACGATTTCTCATCGAGGCCTGTATATAAAACATGGGGATTTTTCGATTCATGTGGGACCGAAGTATCTGTCTCAACATGCGGAGAACCGCACCCGGTCCGGTTCGGTTGAATTGGCTGGCGTTTCCATCCGCCGCAGGATTTGTATATAACATCCTGCTGCGCCCGTTACGACATCGATACACACATCTTGAAGAAACTCGTGTTGCTCGATCGGATATGCTGTTTCGGGGTCGGATCCCGGGTTTTTTCAACTCGGTGCTCGATGTTCTTTCCTCCAAGGCTAAAAAAGCAGAGCCTGCAATGTCCGGGGCAGGTGAAGCATTATGCCTACCGTGAACAAGAGCGAATGCGTCGCATGCGGAGCTTGCGCCGACGTCTGCCCTCAGGATGCCATCCTGATCGAGGACGTCGCCGTGATCCTGCAGGACAAATGCGTGGATTGCGGTGCCTGCGTGGACGAGTGTCCCGCCTGCGCCATTACCGAGTGATCGGAAAGGGCGGTGGTTGAACCACCGCCTGAAAACCCCCTTACTGGTTGGACCAGTAGGGCTTCTTGACGAACTTGTGCGCCATGAGGACCGCGGTGGTGGCCTCCCCCATGGCGGTTGTGATCTGCTTGAACTTGCCGGGGTAGCTCACCACATCGCCGCATGCGAAGATCCCGGGGCGGCTGGTGGTCATGTCGAACCCGACCTTGACGAGGCCGTCCTCGTTGAGGTCCAGACCCCATACCTTGAGGTCCTCCAGATCCGCGGAGATGCCGATGTTGATGACCGCCAGGTCCGTGGGGACGACGATCTCCTCGTCGTTCACCGACAGGGTCACCGATTCGACGTGGTCCGTTCCGTTGATGGACACCAGGTTGGCGTTCATGATGGCGCGGACGTTGCTCTCCTTGAGCTGGTTCACGGTGGACTCGTCCGCCCTGAACTCCGCCCTCCTGTGGACGATGGTGGTGTCTGTGACGGAATCCGCGATCAGCGCCATGTCGATGGCGCTGTTGCCGCCTCCGAACATGGTGACCTTCTTGCCGACGAGCTCCTCCTTCACCGGGAGGATGTACGTCACGCCCTTGCCGTAGAGCTCGTCCTCGCCGGGGCAGCCCATCTTCTTGGGCTTGAAGCTGCCCATTCCGATGGCCACGATGACCGATTTGGCGTGGTATTCGCCGGAATCGGTCTTCACTATGAGCTCGTTGTCGCCGTCGAGGATCTCCTGGACCTTCTCGTTCTCGCGGATCTCGCATTCGGCGGACTCGGCCTGGGCGTAGAGCTTGTCGGAAAGCTTCCTCGCCTGGATGGTCTCGAATCCGGGGAAGTTGTGGATCCCCTTCTCGGGGTAGAGGCTGACCAGCTGGCCTCCGACGCGTCCGGAATCGAGTATGAGGGTCTTCATGAGCTTGGACCGTGCATAGATCCCAGCGGTAAGACCGGCGCACCCAGCACCTATAATGACAACGTCGTAGCACATTAGGGCCTCCGAATTGAGTAGCCCTATAAAAAATGGCAGGTCAAGAAAGTTCGAAGTGAGCTCCCCGTTGTTCTACTTCCTCAGATAATCGGCACGATTTCTACGAAATTCGTAGCAGTCGTATCACCTTTGCTACATAGCCGCCACGATTCGTCCATGGGGTTAACAGAGGTTTCGACCGACGTCATATTAAAAACCGTACAAGCGGTTCCCCTCACTGGGCATAACATGACGACGGAGGCAGAGCTCGGCGAGATCTACACTGAGAAGCTGATGAACATCATCCTCGACGTGATAGACGATATCATAATCATCCACGATTCGCAGCACACCATCACCTGGATGAACAGGGCAGCGGAGAAGGCGTTCGGAATCTCGTCCGACGAGGTGATCGGAAAGAAGTGCTACTCCCTCTTCGGGAACACGACTCCCTGCAGCGACTGCACCGTCGGCAACACCGGATTCGGTCCTCTCAGCCCCACGGTCCGCAGGACGATCCCCCGTACGGGCAAGAAGTACGACTGCTCGACGATCCCCTTCATGGAGAACGGGCAGATCAAGCTGGTGGTTCAGCACCTCCGTGAGCCCCACGTGGACGGTCGAGTTTAACTACGGGCAGGAGGATGACGGGTCCATGGACATAGACATGATGTGGTTCGTTCCTCTGATCGTCGTCTCGGCGGTCTACCTGGCAATCCTGGGAATCGCAAACCGCAAGAAGAGTTCCGAGTGAGAACATGATACCGGAGCCCGTTCTGAGAATCCTGAGGCATCCGGATTCGAACAAGGTCCTGTCCGTCGTATCGCCGGACGGCTTCCCGCACTCCATCGTGCTGGGCGCCCTCATGGCGGACGACGAGGACAGGATATACGTCGGAGAGGCCTTCATGTGCCGTACCGCGAAGTACCTGGAGGAGTCCCCCAATGCCGAGTTCCTGGTATGGAAGGGGAAGGACGGCTACTCCATCAGGGCCGTGGCCGAGAAGAGGGTCACGGAAGGTCCCGAGTTCGACAGGATGAGCGAGCTGCTCGATAGGAAGGGGATGCACACGGTCGCCGTGTGGACCTTCAGATCCGTCGAGGTCTGGGACGAGAGCGCCTCCAAAACGTCCGGCGACAGGGTCGTGCGATGGACATACCGCGCACGAGACGGGTCACACGCATCGTTCTGATGGCGTCGGCCGTTCTCGCCCTGGTCGGACTTATAATCTACCTTCAGGGGAGTACGCTCCCCGGGGTTCTGCTTCTCATAATCGGCATGGCTGTCGCGATGATATGCTCCACGATGCTGAAGTTCATGAGCTGGTATGATTACCCCTGGCTTCTGAACGGCAAGGGCAAGCGCGAGCGATCGCGGTTGAACGAAGTAAAAAATCGAAGATGTTTCGCCTGGGCCCCAGAACGGGGCCCGAATGGCTCAGTACCTGCTCCTGTCGGCGGGCTGGTGCTTTCTGAAGCAGTCCCTGCAGTAGACGGGCCTTCCCTGGGTGGGCTTGAACGGGACCTCGCACTCCTTTCCGCAGTCAGAGCAGACTGCTTTGAAGAATTCCCTGGGCCTGTCGTTGTCCCTGTCCCTGTAACCTCCGTATGCCATTTCCATATCTCCTTGGTTAACAAGGTATCCCAATAATTCTCGCACCCTTTCGGGGGCTGAGGTTACGTGAACGCCTTAACCGTCCCTAATCGTTACGTTGTATATAACCCATCAGTTTCCTACCTATTTCCTGTCCGAATAATCGCATCGGACGATTCCGAACCTGTTTCCATCCATCCCTGCATGGTGTCGAGCGGTCGCGTGGGTCAGACTTCTGGCACCGGATTCACCACCATCTCTTTCGAATTCTGGTAGAAATCGTATCATCCGCGGCTCCTGTTGTTCGGTCGAGGTCCTGAAGATGCAACTGGGATCGCACGGGCGTCTTCGAAAGATACTTATCATGAGTTATGAATACACAATCAATATAGATTCATTATATTGAATACATATAACGAACCACTACCAAACCGGGCAAGGAGGCAGGTGAATGTGGAAGAGGAGCAACGACGAGCGGCCGATCATGATCGGTATGGACTTCTTCGACAGGATACGCGAGGAAGGCGGATACTACGTCGATAAGACAGCGCTCATCGACAGATTGCTCGAGAGGAAGGGCGTCTATCTCTTCACGCGCCCCAGGAGATTCGGCAAGACTCTAAACCTCACCATGATTGATGCCTACTTCAACGTGAGGTACAAGGGGAACACATGGTTCGATGGTCTCCGTATATCCGAGCTCAGGCCCGATGATCTGATGAAGAATTCGTGTACGGTACTTCTTCTATTCATGAAGGATCTCATGGCGGGTACATTCGAGGCATTCCTCGATGGGATGAGACAGAAGATCTCGGAACTCTGCAAATCCTTTGCTGAACTGAGCGAGTCCGACAGGCAGGATCCTGCCGATCGGTCCTTGTTCCGCAGACTCAAGTCGGGTATTGCGTCTGAAGCAGATCTGAGATGCTCTTTGTCGCTCATCACGCGTATGCTCTCGGTCGAACACGATAGGAAGGTCGTTCTGCTGATAGATGAGTATGATAATGCAGTGAACGAAGCAGGATCCGAGGATATGAGGAAAAAGGTCCTCGAGTTCATGTCTGTGTTCCTGTCCTCTGCTCTGAAGTCCAATCCGTCGTTGGCTTTCGCCGTCGTCACCGGTGTTATGCAGATAGCCAAAGCCAGCATATTCTCGGGTTTGAACAATCTCTACATGAACAGCGTCTTCGATGAGGGTTTCGACGAATACTGGGGTTTCACGGAGAACGAGGTCCGCAGGCTATGCGCTGATTTCGGAGATGAGTCGAGGTTCGAGGAAGCCAGGGAATGGTACGATGGATACCGTTTCGGTTCTGCCGATGTATACAACCCCTGGAGCGTTCTGAACTATGTAGATTCCGGTTTCAAAGCGAAGTCGTATTGGTCCAACACGGCCACGAACAGCTTCCTCGACAGACTGTTCCGCAGAGCCGATATGAGCTCGATGGAGCGTCTCATCGATCTGGAAGGCAGCGGCATCCGTGAGAGGCTGAAGACATCGATCTCATACGAAGAGGCGGATATCTTCGAAGATTCTCTTTACACCGTGATGGCAATGACGGGCTATCTGAAGGTGGTCCCCGAGGAGAATGATGTCTTCAGGCTCTCCGTCCCGAATTCCGAGATCAGGATCCTGATGGCCGCTCGCATGGAATCGTTGGTCAGATTCGATCCCGGATCTTATCAGGACTTCTGCAACGCAGTTCTCAAGGGTAGGATCGATGATATCGAGACCATCCTCGGGAAGATCCTCCGCCAGGGCAGCTATTGGAATCTGAGGGATGAGGTCTCCTACGAGCTTGTGATAATGACCATCCTGTACGGCATCGCAGGCAGCTACGATGTGAGCACCGAGAGCGAGGCCGGCAACGGCAGGGTGGATATCATCCTGAAGCCGAAGCGTCCGGGCATCGTTCCGATGATCGTAGAGCTCAAGAAAACCGCCGAGGAGAAGGATCTGGAGGCGGACGCCTGTGCCGGTCTGAGGCAGATCCACGAGAAGAGATACTATCTCGGGATGAATGGGACGATCCTGTTGTACGGCATCTCGTTCCTAGGAAAGGTCCCTTTCATAGCTCACGATAGGTTGGACACGAGTTCGTGTTCTCGCGAATCTTTATAACCTTTGGAGTACGAGAGATATGTATGGAGGTGACCCGCGTATGGTGAACAGCATCGACGGAAGGCCGGTGATGACCGGGGTTGATGATTTCAAAAGGGTTCGTAGCGATGGCGGATACTACATAGATAAATCCGCGCTGATCGACGATATCATTCATACGGCGGTGCAGGTATGCCTCTTTACCCGTCCGAGGAGGTTCGGTAAAACCCTGAACCTCAGCATGTTGGATGCCTACTTCAATGAGAAGTATACGGGAAACACATGGTTCGATGACCTCCGTATATCCGAGCTCAGGCCCGATGATTCGATGAAGAACTCGTTCATCGTGATCACACTGAGCATGAAGGATCTGAAGACGAACAGCTACGAAGACTATCTCTGGAAACTCGGAAGGAAGATAGGCGACATCTATGATTCGTTCCCGGAGCTGGAGCGTTCTGAGAAGATCAGCAATAGGCAGAGGGCATCATATCGCGACATATCCATGATGTCCGCGGATGAGAAGACGCTTCAACTCTCCCTGTTCGATCTGACAAGGATGCTCGAAGCCGAGTATGGGAGGAAGGTCATCCTGCTCATCGATGAATACGATAACGCCGTCAATGAGGCCGGAACGGAGGAGTTGAGGAAGAAGATCCTCGATTTCATGTCCGAGTTCCTATCTCCGGCTCTGAAATCCAATACCTCGTTGGCTTTCGCCGTCGTCACCGGTGTGATGCAGATAGCCAAAGCCAGCATATTCTCGGGTCTGAACAACCTCTATGTGAACAGCGTATTCGATAGAGGATTCGATGAGTACTGGGGATTCACGGAGAACGAGGTTCGCAAGCTATGTGCCGACTTCGGAGACGAATCGAAGTTCGAAAAGGCGAAGGAGTGGTATGATGGATACCGCTTCGGCATCGTGGATGTGTACAATCCCTGGAGTGTCCTGAATTACGTCAAAGCCGAGTTCGACGCGAAGCCCTATTGGTCCAACACGAGTTCGAACTCCATACTGCACACGATGTACGAGAACGTGGATCTGTCCAGGTTCGGCACTCTGCTGGACATATACGACGACGGTATCGAGGTGGATCTGGACACCACCGTCACCTATGCGGACAGCCTGTTCTCTGAGAGGGTCATGTATTCCGTCATGGTCATGACGGGTTATCTGAAGGCGGTCCATGTAGCCGGCGATTCATATGTCATCTCGATCCCCAACGGCGAGGTCCGCAGGATCGTTTCGAAGATGCTGTCGGACGATGTCGGCGCGGAATCCAAGGGATTCCGTGAATTCTCCAATGCGGTTCTGAAGGGGGATGTTGACTCCATGGAGAAGCTTCTGAGGGAGATCCTCTGTCAGGGCAGTTATCTGAACTTGAAGGATGAGAGCTGCTACGAACTGGTCGTGATGACCGTGTTGTACAGCATCGCTTCCGATTACAGGATTAGGACGGAGTCGGAGAGGGGCAACGGCAGGGTGGATATCATCTTGGAACCCAAGCATCCGGGCATCGTCCCGATAATCATCGAACTCAAGAAATCCGCCGAGGAGAAGGATCTGGAGGCGGACGCCCGTGCCGGTCTGAGGCAGATCCACGAGAAGAGATACTACCTCGGCATGAAGGGAACGGTCCTGCTGTACGGCATCTCTTTCCTTGGAAAGATCCCGTTCATAGCTCACGAGCGGTTCGAGATCAGGCCTTGAAGCCGGACGCATCCTTCAGCGGATCAGAGGTCTCCGCCGCAATCCGGGCACATCCATATGCCCTTGTAGCAGACCAGCATGCCGCCGCATCTGGGGCATGTGCGCGAACGGGCCTTGGTCTCCGGTTCGAGCACGTGCTTCGTCGCCAGGTCGTCGTTGGCCCATTTCAGAAGGGCGGACAGCTCGTGGTACCTGTCGTCCTTGTCGGGACCGTAGTACTGGAGGTTGTCGGCCTCGTTGTAAAGGCGGGTGCGCATCCTGCGTAGGGCGCGGACCACGTTGTTGTATGTCGAGAACTTGACGTCCTTCCGAGGCAGGATGTTCTCCCTGTAGCGGACATCGAGATATTCGACGGAGGTATCGAGGAACTTCTCGAACTCAGCCTCGTTGGGGTAGACCGGCATGCTGAGGATGAGGTCCCTGGTGGCCTCCAGCTCCGGGTTCCTGGCGATGACCCGTTCGATCACGATGCGGATCTCGTCCCTCATGCTCCCTCCGACCTGTCCGTAGATGCGTCTCAGGTGGGGGACATCCTCGGAACGGGCTATGCCCGCCATGCGCCTGGCGGCTCTGAAGAACTCAGGGCCGTGCTCGTGGTCGAGGATGTCGAAGAGCCTCGGTATCGCCTCGTCATCCTCATCGAGGGCGGTGAGGTATCCGAGACAGGCCATGCCGACCTTGTCCCCGGAGGAGCGGCCGAGGCTCTCGATCTCCTTCCTGACCCTGCGCTCGCGCACATCCGTGAGTACGAGGATCAGCTCCGCGCTTACGCGGGGATCCTCGAATCCCAGATACGGCCTGAGGACGTCGAGCTTGGCCGGGTCGTAGTTGTTGGTGAGCCATCTGTCCTCCGAGATGGCGCCGGGGTATCCGTCCAGAATCCTGTCCACATCTCTGAGGAACCTGTCGAGGTATTCGAAGTTGGAGACGGTCATCGGACGGGGCCCCGCTGACGGGTTCAGAGATCCCTGGAATCCAGGGCCTTCTTGAGGATGGCGGCCTCCTCGTTGGAGAGGGTGACGCCCTTGCCCATCTTCTCGTGGTCGGGGGACCACTCCCTGATATCGTACTTGGGGTCCCTGTCGTTCCAGCTGATCAGGTTGAGTTCCTTGGTCCATCCTTTGGACGACTCGGAGAGGACCGCAATCTTCTCCACAATTTCGTAGACGATCTCGGGCATTGCTTATCGGGCGCGAGATGTTCCCTTTATTTTATAAGGGAATCGGAGAACCTGCGCCCTCGCCATCGGTTCCATCGCAACCCTTATATCGGTCCGACGCGGAATACAAAGACCACGGTTTGATGTAATTGGCTCGAAATACAGCATCGTCGGAGAGTGTTGACTGCAGATGATCGACACCCTGACAATTATCTACATTCTGCTGATCGCACTGCTGGTTGTCTGTTCTGCGTTCTTCTCGATGTCCGAGACCGCGTTCACCAGCGCCAGTCAGGTCCGTCTCAAGAAACTGGCGAGGGATGGGGACAAGAGGGCCGAGAGGGCCGTCGCCATCCTGGAGGATTACGACAAGTTCCTCACGACCATCCTGATCGGTAACAACCTGGTCAACATCGCGGCCACCACCATCGCGACCCTCACGTTCGCCATCCTCCTCGGAGAGGCCACGGGATCGATCGTGTCCACGGTGGTCATGACCCTGGTCATCCTGACCTTCGGGGAGATCACCCCCAAGACGCTGGCCAAGAGGAGTCCCGAGAAGTATGTTCTCCGCATCGTCGGCATCGTCCGCGTGCTGGAGGCATTGTTCTCCCCTCTGTCCTGGCTCTTCGGGAAGCTCACCCGCTTCATCGGCGAGAAGGCAGGCGGAGAGGTCAACAACACGATGACGGAGGACGAGCTCGAGGTCATGATCGACGAGATCGAGGGCGACGGAGTCATCGAGAAGACCGAGGGCGAGCTGATCAAGTCCGCCATGAGGTTCGACGACACCCCCGTCTCCGAGGTCTACGTCCCGAGGATGGACATCGTCGCCATCGATGTCGGTTCCTCGGCGGAGGATCTCGGAAGGCTCATCACGGAGACCGGATTCTCGAGGATCCCCGTATACGAGGGGAGCATCGACAACATCGTCGGGGTCGCCTACGCCAAGGAGTTCTTCTCCCGCAGGTTCAATGGCGAGACGTTCACGCTCAAGGAGATCACCAAGACGATCAAGTACGTCCCGGAGACCATGAGCATCGCCACGATCTTCAACGACTTCCAGAAGACGAAGATCCACATCGCCGTCGTCCTCGATTCATACGGGGGAACGATGGGGATAGTTACGCTGGAGGACATCCTGGAGAACCTGGTCGGGGAGATCTGGGACGAGAGCGATGATATCGAGCAGGAGATCGAGACCCAGGCCGACGGCACATGGCTCGTCAAGGGCAAGGCCAACATCTACGATATCATGGAGAAGATCGGACAGGAGTTCGATCCCGGGGATTACGAGGACTACTCCGTCATGGGATACGTCTTCTACAGATTGAACAGGGCCCCTGTCAGAGGGGACAAGATCAGATGCGGCGGAGTGGACATCACGGTGAAGACCGTGAAGGGCCGCAGGGCTGTGGAGTGCGTCTTCGTGGACAACGGGACCGCTCATCACTCCGGGGAATCCTCGGAGTGATCCATCCCCGTCAGGAACTCCTTCAGGTTCCTGACGGCAACATCCTTCCTGGCAGGGTGCGACTGCACCTTGCCGGTTATCGCCATGACGTCGCCGTGATGGGCGGGTTCGTAGATCCCCTGCACGGCCTTCTGCTTGTCCAGCCTGATGTAGAACACGCAGTCGTCGATGCGGTTCTCGATATCGTCGAGGATCCATTGCCTCACGGGTTCTCCGAGGTTGACGAACAGGTTCCTGTACTGCCTCTGATGGGTCAGATGGGCCTCCAGGATGGTCATGACGTTGCCGTGCTCTCCTACGGATTCGTCCTCGGAGTACTCGTCGGCGTCGCCGAGGAGGATCTCCATGGCCTCCTCCAGCAGCTCCTTTCTCTCGGTCGCGTAGCAGAAAGTCTGGACTCTCATCCAGTGGAATGTGGTGTTAGGCATGTTGTTCCTCCTCCGATTCTACAGGGATGCGTGCGAAGAGCGTCTCGTGGTCGTAGGATGAGATCGTGACGACCCTCATCCCTTTGATCTTCAGCGCGACTCCGTACTCCTCGCCCACGCGGGCGAAGTTCTGATGCTTGACGCCCCTGAGGCTCCAGTTGGAGTAGCTGCGGATCTCGCCCAGCTCTCCGCACCTCTTATCGAGGATCATGTCGCGGGTGAGCTCGTAGGTCTTGAACAGGTATCTGATCGCGATCCTGTCCGATGAGACCTCTACGCCGAGGGAAGCCCAGAACGCCGCTGCTATCACTATGAGGAACAGAACGGCGGTGGTGCCCAGCATCCACGCGGGCAGATCCGAGTTGGTGACGGCCATGCACACGAGGGTCGCCAGCAGTATCGCCGAGAGCACGTAGGTCAGCTTCCTCGGGAGGAGCGGGCCGCTCTCCACGTATGCAGATTCGTCCATGAATCCGCCAACAGAGTGAAGATAGATAAAGGACAGCGCTCGGAGCACATCCAGATGGCCGACCGGAGATCGGAACCGCAGTAAGGTTTATATGTGAGATAATTATGCTGAGGTTTGCGCGGTCCCCTAGCTTAGCCTGGTTGGAGCGCCCGGCTGATAACCGGGAGGTCTTGAGTTCGAATCTCAAGGGGACCACTCACTTTTCCATTCCATCTCTTCAGCGTGAGCGATTCACGATCCCATCTTCACGAGGACCTGTCAACGGTCTTCAAGGGGAGTTCTTCGGAGAAATGATGAAGGTGCGGGCTTCCGCCCGCGTTTTCAAGCCGTTTCCGGCTCGTACATGTACTTGCGGCACAGGGGGATGAGGATCCCTCCGAGCCCGTTGCCGATGATCACCAGCACGATGAAGACCAGCGCGTCGAACGAGAACACCCCTGCGGAGCAGAAGTAGAACATGTCCGCGATGGAGTGCTCGAATCCCGCGAGGATGAACACGGGGACGCAGAAGAAGATCGCGAGGAAGCTCTTGCGCTGCTTGTAGAAGTCCACCGCGATGAACATCAGGATCCCGCACATGAATCCCTTGAACAATGCCCTGTACCAATCCAACGCGAGCTTCGCGTCCACGGCGGGTCCCGCCGCGTCGTAGGGCATCATGAGGCCGACCAGGAGGCAGCCCAGGAAGTTCCCGATGATTATGACGACCAGCCCTAGGAGATACGAGGGGCCGTTGTCCACGGCGTATCCGACCTTCCCGGTGTACAGGTCCAGGCCGAACGCCACGACCGTCATGAGTCCCACCGAGAACAGTATGGCTCCGACCCACTTGACGTCGCAGGCCATGTAGACGCAGCCGCCGATGGCAATCGTCACACCGGCCAGGAACGCCCTGATGAGCGACCTGCCGTAGCGCGCCCTGTCAGAGGCTGTGGTAGTAGATGCAGATGTCATGATATGCGTCTCCGATATCCCGGAACCCTTCCGGGATGATGCCGACGAGTTGGAATCCGAGGCTCTCGTAGAGGTGCCTCGCGTTGGAATTCTCCTTGACGACGGCGTTGAACTGCATTATGCGGTATCCGAGACGTTTCGCCTGCTCCATGGAGTCGGAGACGAGGGCGCGTCCCGCATGCATGTTCCTGCAGTCCGGGTCCACTGCGTAGCTGGCGTTCGCGATATGCCCGCATCTTCCGATGTTGTTCGGACGTATCTCGTACATGCCGACGATCCTGTCGTCGGCGACGGCGACGCCGCAGTGGTCGAAGGAACCGAAGAATTCGCCGGCCTCGTCATCCGCCACAGGTTCGTCTTGTGGGAATGCCTGGCCGTCCATGACGACGCGGTTCCAGATCGCCGCCATGGCCGGGATGTCCTGTTCGATGTAGGGTCTTACCCGAACTTCCATGGTAGTGGTATCCAGATTCCTACATAAAGGGAGCAGTTCTTCCATCCAATCGTCGGAGGTCCGATTCTTTAAACTCCAAGCTAGGTGACATGCGAGTTGGTGGATTCCGAATAATAGCTATTACAAACATTACAGACAGCTGTTATTATACGCACAACCCGTCCCT
>ERZ1026854.107-NODE-107-length-62493-cov-6.086838_pt1 | contig 62493 bp, 53 predicted proteins | sample MGYA00380157_ERZ1026854 | MGnify/ENA primary metagenome ERZ1026854 (study PRJEB33269, sample SAMEA4719793) | human gut metagenome | biome: human-associated habitat; feature: organic feature; material: feces | place: Cameroon | collected 2013-10 ...
AGAGACAGCTTTTAGAATTAATACACAGTTTAAACATATTTCCTGCTTATAATAGTAATTGGATAGATGAATAACCACTCTCTATCTCCCCCCTCAAAAAGTTAAAAAATACAGCAGGTGATCAGATTTCACCTGCTGTGTTTTTGTCTGCATTATTCACAGAGTATTTCTTATAAAGTTCCATTGTTTTTTCGATGCTGCGAAGTCCGCTCACGGAATCTCCTGCTGACAGATTGGCCGCCGCAGTAGATGCACCAATCTTCAGAGCTTCCTCTACAGGCAGTTTCTTATAGATTGAATACAGAATTCCGGCACAAAAAGAATCTCCCGCTCCAACTGCTCCGACAATGTATCCTTTTGGAAGTTTTAAGGATGGTTCTTCATAATATCTGCCATCACTGTCCACCGCACATCCTACTTCGGGTGCATGGATAACACAGCATTTGCCAACACCAAATGACAGAATACGGCGGCAGATTTTCTCCAGTGCCCCCGGAATCAATTCACCACTCTCCTCTCGTGGAGAAATTCCGGCGATCATTCCACCTTCTATCTCATTTACGATCAGATAATCCACATATTTTAAAGCCGGAACGATCAGTCTGTGCATTTCTTCCTGATCTTTGAGACTTGCAACATCCATCGCTGTCTCGATTCCCTTCTGTTTCATATCGTGAAATGTCTTTCCAAGAGCCGTTCCATATGTTTCGTCTGGAGCATTCATCGCATCAAGAAGTCCACCATATCCCAGAAGCACAAGTTCTGCATCCAGCGTATCCAGATGCAGACAGTTCTCATCAAAAAGCCTGCATGCTCCTCTGTTATGAAAAAATGTTCTTTCTCCAGTTGCTTTTACCGTCATTACATCAGAAAAAGAAGTAACTTCTTTCTCGGTTTCCTGGATCAGGGAGGTATCAATTCCAAATGCAGACAGTTTTTCTTTCAGAAATCTTCCCTTATCATCTTTTCCGGTAAGACCAACACTCTTTACTTCTATAGATGGATCCAGGATTTTTACTCCAACAGCCGTATTGGAAACACATCCTCCAACCCCATAAGACTCACTGGAAATGTCCGCCAGCATCCCTTTATCCGGATAATAACTGATCATCTTGATCACATCTGCAACTAAAGTCCCTGCAACTGCTATCCCTGCCATACGTTCACACCTCCAGTTTATTTTTTACCGCCGGAGCAATCGACATATCTGCTGCATAATATGGAATCATCGTTGCCTGTGCGGCATGATAAAGATCCGGTTTGCCTGGCCATACGGTCTCCATTACCCTGTTATTCTTATCCAGCTGGTGGAACCAGGAACCATTCACATGATCCAGAACAGCCTCATCAATATACTGCAGAAATTCCGCATAACAATCCGCATACTGCATTTTACCGGTAACCCTGTACAGAGTTGCCGCTGTATTCACACCTTCTGCAATCGTCCAGTGCATTCTGTCATGAACAACCGGGTTTCCTTTCCAGTCAGTTGTATAAACAATTCCCCTCGCGCCATCAGCATTCCAGCCATCCGCTACTGCACGCTTAAAAAGATTTTCGGCTGCTCCTATAAATGCATCTGCTTTTGCTCTTTCTTCTCCACAGTAGGTGGAAAGTGCCCACTGAGTGATCAGTCTTGCCCACTCCAGTCCATGCCCCGGAGTTGCTCCATATGGCTTAAACGGATCGTCTGGCTTTTCTTTATTTTTCTCAAGTTCTACACCCCAGTCTGCGGTGTAGTGTTCCGGAATCCGCCACTCATTTGCCTCCGCCCATTCGAGGACACGTTTAATGATACGGCCGGCTCTTATCCTGTATTTCTCATCACCGGTCACATCTGCTGCAGCCAGGAACGCCTCTACGGTATGCATGTTGGAATTCAGACCGCGATATTCATCCAGAACTGTAAATTCTGTATTCCAGGTGTCACGGACCAGTCCTTCTTCTTCATCCCAATAGCGAAGATCAAACAGTTCTTCAGCTTCTTTAAGAAGTTCCTCTGCGCCATTAATTCCTGCACAGATTGCGGATGAAGCGGCCAGGATCACAAATGCATGTGCATATGCAAGTTTCAACGGCATAGGTTTATTTTCAGCAGTCAGCCCAGTGTACCATCCACCGTTTTCTTTATCTTTAAGTTCACCCTTTAAGGCTCTGACTGCCTCCGATGCAAGCTTTTTTGCACCTGGAACTCCCATCAGATATGCGATGCTGTAGACATGTGCCATTCTGCTTGTGCAATAAGATTCTCTGTTTTTCTCTTTCCATGGGCTGCCATCATTTTTCAGATACCAGGCACTTCCGCCCGGTGAAGGAAAATTTTTTCCAAATTCAAACAGATCATCTCTCATCATTTTCATAAATGCACGATTTTCTTCTGTGTCGATCTGATATTTTGCAAACATTATACTATCCCCCATAGTCTTTGTCGCCTGTTACTTATTTCTGAACACTTTCATCTTTTTAATCGTGGCCTGTTTGACAGCTTCCACCATCATAGGCTGAAGATCCGTAAGAAGCACAGAACCATTTGCATATCCGTCATGTGCTGCCTTTGCAGCAGCCATATTAATGTCTGTAAAAATATTGACTTTGCTGATACCCTCATCAATTGCTTTTCTGAAATCATCGTCTGTAAGACCTGAACCGCCGTGAAGGACCAGACTTGTATCGATTGTTCCTGCAATTTCTCTGATTCTCTGGAAATCGAGTTTTGGTGGCAGTTTATACGCACCATGTGCTGTACCAACTGCTATTGCAAGCGCATCAACACCAGTCTTTGTAACGAAATCAAGTGCCTCACCCGGTTCTGTATAAAATGCGGATGGATCGGTCTCGTCTTCTGCAGAAGTCGGATTATTTCCAACATGTCCCAGTTCACCCTCGATCGTTGCGCCATAAGAATGCGCCAGTTTTGCCATCTCCGCTACTTTCTGTACATTTACATCATATGGATCTGTAGAGCAGTCATACATAATAGAACTGAAGCCCAGTTCCAACGCTTTTTTACAGGTTTCTGCATTGAGACCATGATCCAGATGAACGACCACCGGCACACTTGCACGTTTTGCCATTGGAATGAGCATCTCTGCCATCTCTTCCAGAGTTGCCACCGGAAGAAGAATTTCCGCTGTTCCAATGATCACGGGTGACTGTGTTTCCTCTGCTGCCGCAATAACCCCTCGCGCAAACTCAAGATTACAGGTATTAAAAAGTCCGACTGCGTAGTGATCCTCTCTTGCCGGTTTCAAAACATCATTTAAATTCACTAACATCTGCGTTCCTCCTTTTCAAACTGGATGCATCCATGTCCTTTTATTTTTTCTCTGAGATCGTGATGCTCCATCTGTTAAGATATTCTTTTCCTCTTTCCAGCGAAAGAAGATTCTCCTGTTTTTCCAGATTTTCCACAATGTCCTTGCGTGACGGCAGAGAACTCCATGGCTCAATACACATATAATCCACTTCTACCCGTGGCCAGTGCCAGAATCCCAAATAATCCATATCCGGAAATGCAATTCTGATTTCTTTATTGCCCTTCTCACTGTAAAGTTTTATTTCTTTTGGCATCTCCTTCAATACAATTGAATCATTATCAAAAAGACTGTGTCTCAGATTCAGATATCGTCCATTTTCAAGCACTAATGGTTCATCCTTTTCCAGTATGAAGCAGTCATCAGACAGCATGATCGAACGTGGTTTTGCACCTTCACCAAAATCAATACGATAATCTTCAAACTTTAATCCATCTTCAAATGGAATATTGAAGCCCGGATGTCCGCCGATTCCAAAATACATTGTTTTGTCATCTGTATTTGTAACATGGTAGGAAATGCTGATCTTCTCATCTTCCAGTTTCCATGTGATATCCAATATAAATTCAAACGGATACTGTTTTCTGGTTTCATCTGAACTTTCCAGTCTCAGGGTCAGTTCAGCTTCTTTCTGATCGACCAGTGTCAGTTCGGCTGTTGGCAGAAATCCATGAACATCCATCTGATATGTTTCTCCCCGATACTGATATTTTTTATTGGTCATCCTTCCTATGTAAGGAAAAAGATTTGGTCCTCTGTCTGTCCATGTTGCGGCATCCCCCTGCCAGAGATATTCTCTGCCCTGTGCGTCTTTAACTGACCGGAATTCTCCCCCTCTGGATGATATTTCCACTGTCAGTTTCTGATTTCGAATTATATAGTTCATGCTTTACCCTCCTTTATTTTTCAGTATATCATGCCATTCTGCCTGTTTCTATCTTTTTATTGCAATTCCATCCCCATTCTTTTATAATAGAAAGTAACTTGATCGGTAACTTTTCAGTACCTTTTCCATTACCTGCTGAATTGTTACCTTAATTATTAAATTGAAAAGAAATGAGGAATTTATATGAGCGAAAAAACTGTCGTTGTTGCTCTTGGACACAAAGCTCTGGGCACAACTCTTCCTGAACAGAAACAGGCTACCAAAGCCGCTGCCAAAGCAATTGCTGATCTTGTAGAAGAAGGCACTCATGTTGTTATCTCCCACAGCAACGGACCACAGGTAGGTATGATCCATACAGCTATGAACGAATTTGGCAAGGCGCATCCTGACTATACATTTGCACCAATGTCTGTATGCTCTGCTATGAGTCAGGGTTATATCGGTTATGACCTTCAGAATTCCATCCGTGCTGAACTTCTCTCCAGAGGAATCTACAAGCCTGTTGCAACAATCCTTACACAGGTTGTCATTGATCCTTATGATGAAGCTTTTGGTGAACCTGAAAAAATTATCGGACGTGTTCTCAATGCTGAAGAAGCAGAAGCAGAAGAAGACAAGGGAAATTTCGTTACAGAAATTGCAGATGGGGAATTCCGCAGAATCCTTGCAGCTCCAAAACCGCAGAAGATCGTAGAGCTTGAAACGATCCGTACCCTCTCTGACGCAGGACAGATTGTAATTGCAGCCGGTGGCGGTGGAATTCCGGTTATGGAACAGGGCATCGATCTTCACGGTGCAAGCGCTATCATCGAAAAAGATTTTGCAAGTGAACTTCTTGCCGAGGAACTGAATGCAGACACACTGCTCATTCTTACAAGTGTTGAAAAAGTCAGCCTCGACAAAGACACTGACAAAGAAACTTATCTGGATACTCTTTCTGTAGAAGATGCCCGTAAATATATTGATGAAAATCAGTTTGCAGCCGGCTCCATGCTTCCAAAAATCGAAGCAGCCGTTGCTTTTGCAGCCAAAGGTGAGGGACATCGTACGATTATCACCGACATTGCTCACGCAAAAGAAGGATACAAAGAAAAGACAGGTACTATTATTAAATAATTGGAGTACTTTTAACATGGAACTAAAGAACAGAACTTTATCAAATTTTGCTGAACTGGTTCAGACCGGTGAATGCAAAAAATTCAAGGGTCGCCTGAAGGTTGGGGTAGACCTTGGTACTGCAAACACGGTTCTTGCTGTTGTCGACAGCACAAATCGTCCGATTGCAGGTATTTCCGCACCATCTCAGGCTATCCGCGATGGCGTTATCGTGAATTATTATGAATCCGTTCAGCTTGTAACCAAACTTAAGGCTGAACTGGAGGAAAAACTTGGCACAGAACTTCCTTATGCCGCTGCCGCTATCCCTCCTGGAGTTTCTGAGGGAAGTGTCAAAAGTATCGGCTATGTTCTGGAAGGTGCCGTATTTGAAGTAACAAATATTGTGGACGAGCCTACTGCTGCCGCTGCTGTACTTAAAATTTCAGACGGTGCAGTTGTCGACGTCGGCGGCGGAACAACTGGTATCAGCATTCTCAGAGATGGCAAAGTCATCTACACGGATGATGAGGCCACCGGTGGCAGTCATATGACGATGACGGTCGCAGGCCACTATCGTATTCCTTACGAAGAGGCCGAAGTATTAAAAACAACACCGGAAAAAGAAGATGAGATTTTCCCTGTTATCAAAGCCACCATTGAAAAAATGGCGTTTATTACAGAAAAATTTCTGAAAGGATACGAAGTTCCTGCAGTTTATGTGGTCGGTGGTTCTGCAAGCTTTAAAGAATTTACAACCGTATTTGAGAAGAAACTGAATCTCCCGGTTTACCGCCCGGTTCATCCGCTTCTCGTAACCCCACTTGGAATCGCATATAATTGCGAACTTCCGCCGATAACACCTAAGAAAAAACAATCATAATTTTAAACAGCCGGCACACCATATCAGGTATTTCTGATACAGTTGTGTCGGCTGTTTTTTCCAACGTCATTATTATTCTTTTTTGAATGCAGCTGTCTGACTGTGCTTTGTACACTTTACATGGATTTACGTTCTGCAATTTCCGCCATCTTGGCTTCATTCAGACGCGTATCTCCATGCACACGGCTGTAGGAAAGATATCCGTTCATTCGGTCGATCTTTGTCAGGTTACGAGAACCACATATCGGACACACATCCATCTCCAGTTCCTGATGTCCACAATCATCACAATATGCAAGAGAAAGATTTACTCCTTCATAGTATCCCAGATCCATTGCACGACGGATCAGTGTGCGGATAGCTTCTTTATTGTACCCGATCGGGTAACGTACATACTGAATCTTGCCTCCATTACAAAGTTCCCAGAATCGTCCTTCCAGATCCTGCTTCTCGATTGGAGTCACATCCTCGGTAACATGACAGTGGAAACTGTTGCTGACATAAGGTCTGTCAGAAACGCCCTCAACGATTCCGTACATCTTACGGAACTGCTCTACCTGCAGACCACAGAGACTCTCTGCCGGTGTACCGTAGATTGCATACAGATATCCATCTTCCTGTTTAAACTGATTTACTTTATCATTGATATATTTCAGTACTTCCAGTGCAAACTGTCCGTCTTCACGGATAGACTTGCCGTTGTACAGTTCCTGTAACTCATTTAATGCTGTGATACCAAAGGAAGCTGTCATCGGCTTCAGCAATTTGCCGATTTTTTCATTTGGTTTCAGATGTCCGCCATAAAAACCACCCTCGCAATATGCAAGCGGATTTGTAGATGCACGCATCTGTCCCAGATATTCATAGGTACGGATGTGCAGATTACGAATCATCTGCAGATAAAAATCCAGTACTTCATAGAAATCTCTGCTCTCAGCTCTTGCCTTCGCAAGGATCATCGGAAGATGAAGACTGACTGCTCCGATATTGAATCGTCCCACAAATACCGGTGTATCTTTATCATCCGCCGGATACATTCCACCACGTTCATACCATGGACTCAAAAATGCACGGCAGCCCATCGGACTGATAACCTTGCCATACTGTTTGTACATGCTGGCAATATATCCCTTACCTGTCAGAGACAGCCAGTCCGGATACATTGTCTTGGCTGAACAATCTACACCTGCTTCAAAAATATCTTCACAGGGTTTTCCCGGTCCATGAAGATTTTCATCATACAGAAAAACAATCTTAGGGAACAATACCGGCTTCTTATGGTCTTTTCGTCCCTGACCGCCTTTGTGTACTTCCAGGAGGGAAATATTACACATCTTTTCAAACTGACCGGTTCCAAGTCCCAGTGTAACTGTGACAAATGGATAATCTCCACGGGAAGAACCTACTGTATTAAGCTTATACTCAATACCCTGCCATCCCTGGTCAAAATCTCTGCGAACCTTATCCAGTGCATACTCAATTGCTTTTTCTTCTCTTCCGCTCCAGCTCTCATCCGCATATTTCAGGAATTCGCTGACATATTTATCATAGCTTTTCTGTGCATATGGTCCAAGAATCTTATCCACTTCCGGCACTGTAAATCCACCATACTGCTGTGCTGCTGTACTCAAAATGATGTCTCCCATGACATCAAATGCTGTATCCAGCGTCTTTGGTTCATTATACCAGACATTTCCCATCTCGAAACCGTCTTTTAATACAGATCCGACATCAAACAGACAGCAGTTCATCGTATCCAGTCGTGCTGACTGATCGTGAATATAGATGTAACCATCCTTACATGCCTGCAGTTCATTGCGGTTCATAAAAAATTTACGATAAAGCTCTTTGTTCAGCTCATTAAAAATCAGACTTCTCTTAGTTGCAACAAGTGCGCTGTCTGTGTTTGCATTACTCTTATCACCAATATAACGGATTGCCTGACTCTTTGTATATACATCATCCATCATATGGATAAAATCAAGCTTATAATTACGATAATCACGATAGCTCTTGGCAACTGCCGGATTTACACGCTCCAGTGCACCTTCTACAATATTATGCATCTCCTGGATCTCAATCTCATTCTTACCAAGAGAATCCGCATGCTCCTGTGCAAAACGACAGATAAAGTCTTTTTCTTCCTGTGAAAATTTATACAGAATACGTGCTGCTGATTTATTTACTGCTTTTACGATCTTCTGTGGATCAAATTCTTCTCTCGTTCCATCTTTCTTAATTACATAAATCATACCCTGTCTCTCCTATTTGCTGCATTTATAAGGTTCCTGTCGCCGTTTGTTTTCCTTGTAGCCACAGGAATTCCACCCTCAATACTTTCCTATATATTGTGTCGTATATGAGAGTATAGCACAATATCATGTAAAATAAAAGAGGGAATTTCATCTTTTATTGTCTGAAATCTCCCTCTGAAAACATCTGTTATAACAATATTTTTAATCTTCATTCTCTTTCATATAAATACTGTCATAATCACTCTCTTCCGACTCGACCAGGATGGTAACACCCTCATCAAACGTCAGCAGCAATGTGTCATCTCCTCGTTTCAATGTATATTCTTCTGCATCGTCAGTATCCCAGTCAACCTCAAGAGTTACTTCATCGCTGTCTGTATAAACAGAATATTTACCAGGTTCAAACTGTACACCTGCCTGTGCAGTTCCAAAACCTGCCGCAATCGAATAATATTTATATCCGTCCTCATCCCAGCTGTAAAAATAGCTGTCTGTAGCAATATCATAATCATTCTGGCTTTCTTCTACTATATCACCCAAATCACTGATCACAGGTGACAAAGCTGCAAGAAGAACAATGATCATCCAGATTTTTCCAAACTTTGAACCTTTCCCTGATTTTTCTTTCTTCCTGCTGCTGTTCTGCATGTTCCCGGTTGTCCCACGACTCTTCGCAACAGTCCTTGCTGTATTTCCGGCCCCCGTTATCTTACGCATTGCTTCCTGACGGACTTTTTTCTGCTGTTCCTGAATTGCCTGTCTGGATATCATCCTGCCTGATTCTCTTGCTGAACTTCTGCCGATGCTCTTTGCTTCAGCACCTCTTCCGGCCTTCTGCTGCTCCTGCATGATTCTGCGGGCTTTATCTGAAGCATGTCGATAGTGATCCCCACGACTCTCATTCAGATGATACAGAACCTCATCATTACGATATGGCATGCCGCATGCTTTACACCTTCCATTTTCAATTGTTCCATCACATAACGGACATTTCATAGATAACACCCCCTCAATCCAGTTGCTGTATTACTTAATATTGTATCCTTTTTGCCAAAATCTTACAAGGTTAAAATTGCAATACCTTTTTTTTCTTGTTATAATGAATCTATTAACTTTAGGAGGATTATTATGGAACAAATTAAGATTCCTGCTGGTTATCATTCAGATCTCAATCTGCATGATACACAGGTTGCAATTAAAACAGTCAAAGACTTTTTTCAGCAGACTCTCGCTCAGAAGCTCAACCTTCTCCGCGTATCTGCCCCAATTTTTGTCTCTCCTTCTTCTGGTCTGAACGATAATCTTAACGGTGTAGAACGTCCGGTAAGCTTTGATATCAAGGGTCAGGATGAAAATGCTGAGATCGTACATTCCCTTGCCAAATGGAAACGTTATGCACTCAAAAAATATGGCTTTGCTCATGGCGAAGGACTCTATACCGATATGGTTGCCATCCGTCGTGATGAAGACCTTGACAATATCCACTCTGTATACGTTGACCAGTGGGACTGGGAAAAAATCATTTCCAAAGAAGAACGTACCATGGAAACACTGATCAATACTGTCCGTTCTATCTACAGTGTTCTTCGTAAGACTGAAAAATACATGGCTGTACAGTATGACTATATTGAAGAGATCCTGCCAAAAGAAATTGCATTCGTTTCCACTCAGGAACTGGTAGATATGTATCCTGATCTGACCCCAAAGGAAAGTGAATACCAGATTGTTAAGGAAAAAGGCGCTGTATTCCTTATGCAGGTCGGCAAAACACTTACAAATGGCGAGCGCCACGACGGACGTGCTCCGGACTACGATGACTGGGAACTGAATGGTGACATCCTTGTTTACTATCCGGTACTGGATATTGCTCTGGAGCTTTCTTCCATGGGAATCCGTGTTGACGAAGAATCTCTTGACCTGCAGTTAACAGAAGCAGGCTGCGATGACCGCAGAGAACTTCCATTCCAGAAGGCAATTCTGAACAAAGAACTTCCGTACACGATCGGCGGTGGAATTGGCCAGTCTCGTATCTGTATGTTCTTCCTGCGCAAGGCTCATATCGGTGAGGTTCATGTATCCCTGTGGCCGGAATCCATCACCAAAGCTGCCGAAGAAGCAGGTGTAAATCTGCTGTAATTCCTCACTGTAGTTGACAATCTGCTGTAATATCAACTGCAAAACTGTTTATCTATAGTAAGATTTCACCAATTTTTAATAATTGAATTATTGACAGACGGATACCTTCATACTATCATATCAGTAGCGACTAACAATCGGTGACATGTCAGCAGCTCTCACATTGCTGCTGAACAACCGATCAGTAACAACATATATGAAAGACAGAGGTACTTACCGTGAATATTTTATTTTTTCTGACACCTAAGAGTGATGTAGCCTACATATTTGAAGATGAAACGCTGCGCCAGACAGTTGAGAAGATGGAGCATCGCAAATTTTCCTGTATTCCACTCCTGAGCATGGATGGACGCTACACGGGTACAATTTCCGAGGGAGACATTCTGTGGGGCATCAGAAGGCTTAATATCAACAGCACCGATCTGAAGGAAATGGAAAACGTCTCTATCATGGCAATTCCAAGACGTGCCACCTATAAGCCGGTACATGCAGATGCCGACATGGAGGATCTTCTGGATCGTGCGATCAACCAGAACTACGTTCCTGTAGTCGATGATCAGGGTTATTTCATCGGAATCATCACCCGTAAAGAAATCATCAAATACTGTTACAAAGAAATGAAAGAATTAAGCATTCTTCGCGAAAAAGAAGAAGCCGACTCCTGATGGAGCGGCTTCTTTTTTAATCTTTAATCCGGGATCACCGGAACTGCATCTGCCGGTATCGGGCAGACAAAACCATCTTTTGTTCTCTTTTCGAATTCTGCTCTTGCCTCATCTAAAAGGGAAGTATCTTCAAGCAGATCGATCGCAGTCGCTGCAATAACTTTTCCTGCATGTACTGCTGCTTTATGTCCGATCTCTGTGCGGTCACAGGAAACATTCTGCCAGCTGTGTCCCGGACAGCCATTCGGCCATGCTGCCACATGGATCTGGGCTGTTGGTGTCAGCCAGCTTACATCACCCACGTCAGTAGACCCTGCCTTAAAGGCATCCTTCTGATACAGCGGAGTCAGAAATCCATTCATTGCATGTCCATATTCCTTCTGCATCTTCTCTACCTGTTCTTTTGCAGACTCATCATTTTCTGCTGCAACTCCAGGTACACCACTGGAATCATAAGTCTCGGCAAGTGCATCTGCATATGCATTCTCTTCTTCTGTATATTCCGGTACACCAAGCTCTTCAAAATTCTTGTAGAGAACTCTTTCCAGTGCAAAGTTGCTTACTGTATCTGCAAGACCGTCTATGAATTTCTTTTCATAAGTAGTCTCTGTCATCAGAGCAGCACCCTCAGCAATCTTATCCACACGCTTCTGAAGCTCCACAGCTTCTGCCACATGATTGGAACGAACCATATAAAGAACGCTTGCACGAGGCTGTACCACATTCGGGCTGCATCCGCCGGCATCTGTGATCGCATAATGGATACGTGCTTTATCACTCATATGCTCACGAAGGAACTGCACACCAATATTCATAAGTTCAACTGCATCAAGTGCACTGCGGCCCTTCTCAGGAGCTCCGGCGGCATGTGAAGCAATACCGGTAAATTTATACTGTGTCTGGATACAGGAATTTGAAGAACCGGTAGCCACCTCATTTACATCTTCCGGATGCCAGGTAAGTGCCGCATCCAGTTTTTTCCAGAGACCATCACGAGCCATAAATGCTTTTGCAGCACCGCCCTCTTCTCCTGGGCATCCATAAAGGATAACTGTTCCGGATACATCATTCTGTTCCAGATATGCCTTAATTCCAAGAGCAGCTGCAAATGCACCTGCACCAAGGAGATTGTGTCCGCATCCATGTCCGTTTCCACCAGCGTTTTTTTCTTTACGCTCAATAAGACCGGCTTCCTGAGAAAGTCCTGAGAGAGCATCGTACTCTGCAAGAATACCTATATATGGTCTTCCGTGTCCGTATGATGCTGCAAACGCAGTCTCAATATTGCAGGTTCCGCGTTCCACATCAAATCCTTCTTTTTCCAGTGCTTCACAGTAGGTTTCCGCGGATTTGAATTCCTGAAGAGAAAGCTCTGCGAATTCCCAGATCTTATCTGCAATATCAGCGACCAGACCTTTTTTATCATCAATCGTCTGCAAAGCTGAAAGTTTTTCTGCTGTCATAATAATATCCCCTTCTTTCTTGTTATTTTATAAATAATCCAGAAAAGGCAACCAGATTTTTCCGGTCGCCTCTTCATCTGTTTTATATTCTTTATAAGACTTTGGACAGGAACTCCTGAAGACGCGGGTTACTCGGATTTTCGAAGATTTCAGACGGCTTGCCATCTACAATAAGCTTTCCATCTGCCATAAACAGAACTCTGTTTCCAACTTCACGGGCAAATCCCATCTCATGTGTTACAACGACCATGGTCATTCCTTCTTTTGCCAGTTCCTTCATAACATCCAGAACCTCACCTACCATCTCAGGGTCAAGAGCAGATGTCGGCTCATCAAAGAGCATAACTTCCGGTTCCATTGCGAGCGCTCTTACGATTGCCACACGCTGTTTCTGTCCACCGGAAAGCTGGATCGGATATGCATTCGCACGGTCAGCCAGACCGACTCTGCCCAGCAGCTCCATTGCCTTCTTTTCTGCTTCTTCTTTGGACACTCCCTTTACCTTGATCGGTGCAAGAGTCATATTATCAAGAATTGTCATATGTGGGAACAGGTTAAAATGCTGGAATACCATTCCCATTTTCTGACGGAGACCGTCAATGTCGATTTTTACAGTTTTTCCTGAAGCATCTTTATATTTTTTCTTTGTGATATCCACACCATTGAAGATGATCTCACCATGAGTCGGTTCCTCAAGGAGATTCAGGCTTCTCAGGAAAGTGGATTTACCGGAACCGGATGGTCCGATAACTACCATAACATCACCTTTGTTGATATCAACTGTCACACCATCCAGAGCCTTGATCGTGCCTCTGTGATAATGTTTTTTAAGGTCTCTTACCTGAATCAGACTATCGCTTGTCGCCATGGCTCATTCTCCTTTCAAAATATGCAATCAGTTTGGAGGTCGGGAAGCACAGACAGAAGTAAATGGCTGTAGCTACCAGCAACGGCTCGATGATAATAAATGTTGCACCCTTAACTGCATTTACAGCGGACATGATATCCTGCACACCGATGGTATATGTGATTGCAGATTCCTTGATGATAACAACGAATTCATTCGCGATCGCCGGCAGAATGTTTTTGAGTGCCTGAGGAAGAATGATGTATCGCAGGTTCATAGTCTGAGAAAGTCCAAGGGAACGTGCTGCTTCTGTCTGTCCCTGATCAATAGACTGGATACCTGCTCGCATAATCTCGCAGAGATATGCTCCTGAGTTCATACCAAGTGCAACAACACCTGGGAAGAAACGGTTGAATTTAATAAATCCAAACAGCTGGAATGACGGAAGATCGATCATTCCGAACACACCATAGTAAATAATAAAAATCTGTACGATTACCGGAGTAGAACGAAGGATTTCTACATATGCAGTTGCAATAAAAGAAAGAGGGTTGAATTTAGAGAGCCATACCAGTGGTCCTCCCTCTCTCAGATGACCTTCTTTATTCACTGCCAGTGAACGGAACGGACGGATATTTGACATACGCATCAGTGCAAGAAGCAGTGCCAGTACAAAACCGATCATAACTGTGAACAGTGATAACAGGACTGTTACAAGCAGACCCTGCCAGAACAGCTGTGCGTATGGGGCAATTTTGCCAAAATTAGATAATTTAATAAAACTGTCCATAAAAACTCCTTTCTTATAATATAATACTTTAATTCGTTAAATTTATTTGCAGACAGCAACAAATTCCTCCCCTTTTTGCGGGGGAGGAATCCATCATTAAATTCTTTGTATTTCCTTCTGTTTAAAATTACTCAGCATCTGATTCCGGAACTGCTCCGTTTGCATCCAGAGTTCCTTCATATTTGTTACCAGCAGCAAGTTCATTTGCATCCGCAATAAATTTCTCCATGGAACCATCTTCAAGAGCATCTGCGATTGCTTCGTTTACTGCTTTAAGAAGAGCTTCATTTCCTTTTGAAACACCGATTGCAGATCCTTCAGCATCGTATGGTACGTCAAAGAGGATTTCAAGATCCGGATAGTTTTTCTGATAGCTCTTTGCTACATCTGTTTCGATGAATGCACCATCCATCTTACCTGTCAGAAGCTCTGTGATAATGTCTGTAACCTTTGGAAGAGATACGATGTCTGCATCCGGTGTATTCTCGTTTGCAAGATCAAGCTGGATAGAACCTGTCTGTGCTCCGATAGAGAAATCTTTGTTGTTTGCATCTTCAAGAGATTTGAACTCATCTGCTTTGTCTTTTACTGATACAAAAGACTGTCCACCTTTGTAGTAAAGATCAGAGAAGTCCATTGCGTCTTCACGTGCCGGGTCTGGTGAAAGACCAGCCATACCAAGGTCTACGTTCTTCTGTGACAGTTCGCTTAATACACCATCAAAGTCCATTGGTACTACTTCCAGTTCCAGTCCCATCTTGTCTGCAATATATTTAGCCAGGTCCATATCAAATCCAGCAAGTGTCGGATTGCCATCTTCATCGATTGAATAAAATTCATATGGTGCGAAGTCCGGGCTTGTTGCTACTGTAAGTTTTCCATCTGTAACAGTTTCTACTTTATCATCAGCCATTGCCGGAACTGCCATGGATACTGTCATAATTGCGCCAATCATAAGTGCTGTAATTTTCTTTAAATTCATTTTCATTTCCTCCTCAATTCCTCTTCGGAATATTTATGCACTGAATTGCATATTTATTATTTGTTTTTCTTATTGTAACACACTATTTCAAAATTACAAGCACAACTTTTATTAATTAGTACACAAAAATTATGCGTTATTTTATCATTCGCTTGTTAAAACGCATAATTCAAGAATGCCTCGGCATTCTTGCTGCGAGATGCGCGTCATGCAATGCATGACATACTTCTTCTGCGCATCTCTGCAATCCTGCCGGAGGCTATATCAGATGGGGATTGACTCCCACCTCTGATACTGATTTGTTGCTCGCCACCTACAGAGGTGGAAGTCATCTCACATCTGATATACTGTTTTGACACTGCTTTCAGGAACATAAAATATTGCCGGATACATGTATTTCTCTTGAATCTGTTTTTATATTTTTCTATAATAAAAGAATAGTTTTATTTCAGATCATACTAAATCCATATTTTAAATTTTTATGCATTATACAGGAGGGCTGTTCTATGGGAATGAATCAGACACCCGCTTCTGAACGGGTACATATCAGTTTTTTTGGAAAAAGAAATGCCGGTAAATCCAGCGTCATCAACGCAGTGACCGGCCAGGATCTTGCAATCGTCTCTTCTGTTATGGGAACTACAACCGATCCCGTCTACAAAACAATGGAACTTCTTCCATTAGGACCGGTCATGGTTATCGACACTCCCGGGATTGACGATGAAGGAGAACTCGGTGCACTTCGTGTCCGCAAAAGCTATCAGGTACTGAATAAGACCGATATCGCTGTCCTCGTCGTGGACAGTACTGCTGGTAAAGGTGAGGAAGAACTTGCTTTGATCCATCGTTTCCACGAAAAAGGGATTCCATATCTGGTTGTATATAATAAGATTGATCTGCTCTCTAATGAAGAAGTCAAAGATCTTGCCATGTCTGTCCGTCCAGGCGAAGTTCTGGTCAGTGCCGCTGACGGGATGAATATTCAGGAACTAAAAGAAAAAATTGCTTCTCTGAAACCGGAGGACACGCACAAATATCCGCTGATCCAGGATCTGATCGAACCACTGGATCTGGTCATTCTGGTCGTTCCAATCGACAAGGCTGCTCCTAAAGGCCGTCTGATCCTGCCACAGCAGCAGACAATTCGTGATATTCTGGAGCGCGGTGCTCTTTCCCTTGTTGTTCGCGATACAGAACTTAAGAGTACTCTTGATCATTTCCGTGATCAGGGTATTAAACCAAAACTTGTTGTTACCGACAGCCAGGCTTTTGCACGTGTTTCTAAAGATACTCCGGAAGATATCACTCTGACTTCGTTTTCTATTCTCTTTTCAAGATATAAAGGAGAACTTGAAACGCAGCTGGAAGGTGTTGCCGCACTTTCTTCTGTTCAGAATGGAGACCGGATTCTGATTGCAGAAGGCTGTACCCATCACAGACAGTGTGATGATATCGGAACCCGCAAGCTTCCTGACTGGATCCGTAATTACACTGGCAGTGAACCAGTATTTGATTTCACTTCCGGAACAGAATTTCCAGATGATGTCTCTTCTTACAAAATGGTCATTCACTGTGGTGGCTGTATGCTGAATGAACGTGAAATGAAATACCGCATTTCCTGCTGTCAGGATCAGAATGTTCCGATTACCAACTATGGAATCCTTATCGCACAGATAACCGGCATCCTGAAACGAAGCCTCGGGCCTTTCCCGGAAATGCAGAAGCTGATCTGAATTTGGAGCAGCTTTTAACATTTCTGTGCTATACAGTCTCCGTAACTTTGTGTTATATTTGTAATTGAATTGTAATTTTTTATTCTGTTTTCACAAAACTATAACAATTTTTCGTTATACTGAAAACTCTTAATAGAAAATCGGTTTGGTCGAGTTTGGCAAATCTGATTTTATCAAAGGGGAAGTAATAATATCAGGGAGATCTTTGATTAAATAAGGAGGATTTTTATTATGAAATTTACAAAAATGCATGGAATCGGAAATGATTATGTTTATGTGAACTGCTTTGAAGAAACTGTAAGTAACCCGTCTGAAGTGGCAAAATTTGTCAGCGACCGACATTTTGGGATTGGTTCAGATGGTCTCATTCTGATCAAGCCATCTGATGTGGCAGACTGTGAAATGGATATGTACAACCTTGACGGATCTCAGGGTGCCATGTGTGGAAACGGCATCCGCTGTGTTGCCAAATATGCCTATGATCATGGCATTGTGGATAAAACCAGCATTTCTGTTGCAACCAAAAGTGGTATCAAATATCTGGATCTTACACTTGGCGATGATGGAAAAGTTTCTCTCGTCAAGGTAAACATGGGAGCACCGATTCTGAATTCCAGACAGATTCCTGTCGTTTCCACCAGAGAACAGGTAATCAATGAACCCTTAAATGTAGATGGCACTACTTATCATATCACTGCTGTTTCTATGGGAAATCCCCACGCAATTGTGTATGTGGATGAACTGAGAAATCTGGATATCGAAAAAATCGGTCCGCAGTTTGAAAACCACATTGCTTTCCCGGATCGTATCAATACTGAATTCGTCAAAGTCATTGATCGTCATACATTACAGATGCGTGTATGGGAACGCGGTTCCGGCGAAACACTTGCCTGTGGTACCGGTGCCTGCGCTGTTGCAGTTGCATCTATCCTGAACGGACTTGTAGACGAGGACAAACCAGTCACAGTGAAACTCCTCGGCGGTGATCTTGAAATCTTCTGGAATCGCCAGGAAAATTTAGTCTATATGACCGGTCCAGCCACGACTGTGTTTGACGGCGAGATTAATCTTTAAAAAATAGCAGGATACTTCTCCTTCACATGGGGAAAATATCCTGCTATTTTGTTATTCTATGAATTTTTTAATTAAGAGAAATACTTCTCTTTTATGATTTCTACCGGCATTTCCTCACCTGTCCACAGCTTAAAGGATGCAGCTCCCTGATACAGAAGCATGTACATGCCGTTTCCGGTCTTACATCCGGCTTCTTTGGCCTCACGAAGCAGTCTTGTCTCCTGCGGATTGTAGATCACATCAAAAACAAACAGATCCTTGTGGAACATGCTGGTATCTGTGATGATCGTTCTGTCCACATTCGGAGCCATTCCTACAGAAGTACCATTTACAAGAATTGCACTTTCTGCAATAGATGCACGGAGTACTTCCGGATCAGAATAATCATGCAGAGTTACTTTGCACTCTGTACGCTCATTTAATTTGGCAACAATCTCTTCTGCTCTTCCAAAGAAGTTATCTCTTACATTAAATACATTGATCTCGGCAACTCCATCCAGTGCAGCCTGTACAAGGATTGCAGTTGCAGCTCCGCCGGCTCCGAGAAGTGTCATCTTCTTTCCAATAATATCGACACCATCTTCTTTAACAGCTCTCATAAATCCAACACCGTCTGTTGTGTAAGCAGTCAGCACACCATTGTCATTGACGATCGTATTGCATGCTCCTGAGATTTCAGAAGCAGGAGATACTTTGTCGGCAAGCTTGCACATGATATTCTTGCCCGGCATGGTAATATTCCATCCTCTGGCTCCCATTGTACGAAGTCCCTGAACAGCTTCCGGCATTTTATCTTCCGGTACATCAAAAGCGAGATATGTATAATCCAGGCCAAGCTGATCGCATGCTTCATTATGCATTTCCGGTGAAACGCTGTGTGCGACCGGGCTTCCAAGTAAACATAATAATCCGGTGTGTCCTGTGATGTGTTTTGACATAATCCATTTCCCTTTCCGCGTATCAAAATTTGGCGATTCCACTCTCGCCTGTGCATGTGGTTAATTATACACGCTTTAAAGTGATAAATCAAGGCTGTGTTTTATCATGTTTCGTCAAGTGCTAAAAAGCCTTTAAAATCAATGGTTTACGGACTTCTGAGCATTTTTTATATTTCGTCTAGTTTTATCTTTTTTCTTTCATTTGACATAAAATTTGGTATAAAATTGTCTTAAAAAAGCCACGCCCAATAATAGGGAATGGCTCAAATATTACATGATATTTTCCAGTTTTTTCATTTCGTTCTGTACTCGAACTTTATCGACATGATTGTAGACCTCCATTGTAACTGTTATATTTGAATGCCCCATGATTGTTTGCAAAACTTTTACATCCATGCCGGACTCTGCACATCTGGTGCAAAATGTATGTCTTAAGATATGGGGGCTGATATGTGGCAGCAGTTCCGGCTCTCTGTTTTCTTTTTCTGCTTTGGCACTTTCCGCTTTATTATAACATATAAGCAAATGTTTCTACAGCAGTGCTTTTTCCATTTCGGGTTGTGCTCCCATATAGCATATAACAGCATTCCTCGGCAGTCGAACCTGTCAAAGCATAGCCGAACAGTTTTTGTAAATACTCGATTTTAGGCTTATTTTCTTCCATAACTTGATTTACAAACGTTTCCCATGTATTTGCTGATTGCTCCGGGTCATAAACTACATTTGCCATTTTGCTGCATAAAAAATCTGGTGAATGCTCCATAAACTCAAATGTTTTTAAGTCCAAAACGCCATTCTGGCAGTTTAGCAAAAACAAATCTTTGTCAGGTTCCTCTGCATAAAAGAAGTGATGGTCTCTTGCATCTTCTATCATTGTTTTTCGATATCGCAGTTGCCCCAGTTTTGCGCAATGTTTTATAAATGGCTCTCTCGTCACCTTTCCTAAATTTTCATTAAACATTACACATCAAATCGAGTTGAAATTTGAAAAGGATAAAAATATAATAGCCATTATGTTATATCATGCTAATACTCCTTTTTGTGTCAAACCAGATAATGGTGTTCCATTTAGCGAAAATATTGTCTATTTGCCACTGTATAAAGATTATGCCGCCAAAATATTTGATACTTCATCTGAAATAGATATATTACAATCTTATCGTGAAATCAGCGATGCAAATTCTTTAATAGATCAAATGATGCAATACATGTTACGCGGTTACGAAATTTCATTAACTGGCACAGATTTTTATAGTAGCCTTGTCACTTCATATCAAAAAATTCATGTTCCATTGTTATCAGCTGTTACATGGTATAAAAATCATTATTATGATAAATTTATTGTTAATACTAATGATGAAGTTTACTCCTTATGCGATAGGGATATTTTGGAATTGATCAATTATAAATTTTCTTTAAAATATTGCCTATCTGCAATGAATTATTTGTAAAACGAGATAAACGTGTAAATTTTTGCCCTAAATGTTCTGCTGACAAAAAAGCTCAAAAGCAATATAACGACCGGAAAAGAAAAAGAAATCCTATCCAGATCGAACACAAAGCCATTGTTGACATGCTCCGCAATCGTGGTGAAGATTACAATGCTTTTGTTACAGAATCCTACTACTACAGAGATTTGATCGAGGGAAAAAAAGCCTCTCCTTGCCCCAATGACTATAACTCTTCTATTCAAACTCAAAAGCAGTACGAAGAATGGCTAAAACAGAAACATCAAGAATTGACAAAAAGACCAAAAAATCGCCCGGCGCATTAATTTATATCGGGTAATTATTTATGTATGTTCCATTTTGTTCTAAGGCATGCTATACTAATCATGTTGTCCAACCGATACCCGGCAACGGGAGGAGGTGAACACATGGAAATAGTCATATCTTTTTTGGTGGCTGTTGCGGCAGGTGTGACTTGCCATCTCATTTGCAAATGGTTAGACAGTCATAACAAGGACAACGAATAGCCTAGTGGATGCTCAACCACTGAAATAAAAAGAGAAGAACCCTCGCATGTATTGGTGGTACATACGGGGGTTCGTTCTTTGTTCACATGGAACATCGTCATATCTTTTTTGCCTACTGGCATTATAGCATATGCGTTTCTGTAAATCAATATGTCTGATCTCTGTATTTTATGAATTTCTTTGGCATTTGGTATAAATTTGGTATAAAATTCTGTTTTCTCTCAATTTACAATGTCTTGAACTGCCCTAAAATCAAGGGTTTGCGGATATTATCGAGAAATGATACACGCTTTAAAGTGATAAAGCAAGTAAAACCTCATGTTTACACCAAAGTTTTCAGAATACTTAAGACCCCGTCTTCCTGATAGGACGGGCATACTGCTTTGGCTGCTTTCTTTACTTCTTCTCTTGCATTTGCCACCGCATAACTGCTGCCGGCATTTTTCAGCATTTCGATATCATTGATATTATCTCCGAATGTACAGGTCTCCTCAGGAGTAATTCCCAGATATTTCTGAAGAAATGCCACTGCGGAACTCTTATCTGCTCCAATCGGGGTACAGTCCATCCATTCCTTGCCGGCACAGGCCATGTTTACCTTATCCTTCCAGTGCGGCGTAAATACCGGTGCACACATCTCCTCACAATGATCAGTATGATAAATAGCAATCTTTGTGATCTGTTTATCCTCGCCAAAAGACTCCAACAGATCCGGCATTTCCTGAATATCATATCCATAAGAATCCTTCAGCCAGTGGAACATAGGCGTGTTTGAATTTTCTGCATAACTGCCTTCCGGAGCAGACAGAAAATAATCGCATTCCGGCATTTCTTTTTTTGCCATGATTGCCATGTTCTTCCAGATTTCAATTGGAAGAGTATGTACGTTCAGAATTTTATCTAATGTACGAACTACAGTTCCACCATCAGAAATGTAAAATATTTTGTCCTTCACCGGTGCAAACAGCTGTTTTTCGCTGCAAAACTGTCTTCCGGAACATGCGACAAAATGAATTCCTTTCTCTGTCAGCTTACTGATCACATCCATATATTCCGGATTGATATCCAGAGTTCCGTCTTTTACAAGTGTTCCGTCAATATCTGATACCACAAGTTTTATCATATAAATTCTCCTCGGCTCTTGTTTATTTATCATAACAAACATATCATCACATTTTTCTGAATAAATAGCAATGCCTGTCTCACACTTTTTACAAAATATTTATTGGAACATTACGGAGTAATTTCCTATGAAGTAAAAAAAGCCATACACCGATTATACACCAGTGCACAGCTTTTTTATCTGAATCTTAGATTCCAAGTTTTTCTTTCATATAATCTACCGGAGTATCTTTTCCAGTATAAAGCTTAATAGCAATCAGAGCCTGGAACAGCATCATGCTCATACCATTGTAAACTTTATCACATCCAGCTTCTTTTGCCTGTTTCATCATAACAGTTTCGCGTGGTGCATAAACAGTATCTGTTACGATCAGGTCTTTTTTGAAGTAAGAAGTATCCGGAATATTGGAAAGGTCTTCCAGTGGGTGCATTCCTACACCTGTTGCATCGCAGAAAAGATCTGCTGCATGCATTTTTTCTTTGAGAAGATCAAGATCTCCAAGATCATTCATAGTAGCCTTGCAATTTGTATTTTTGTTGATCAGATCTACGATCTCTTCTCCACGGCTGTAAAATTTATCTTTGATATTGAAGATTTCAAGCTCAGCGATTCCATCAAGGGCTCCACGTACAGCAATTGCAGTAGCAGCTCCGCCGGTTCCGATCAGAACCATTTTCATTCCTTTGAAATCAATACCTTCTTCAGTAAGTCCCTGCCAGTATCCCATACCGTCAGTATTATAACCTTTAAGCTTACCTGTTACTTCTCCGTTTTCATCACGCATATTTACAACTGTGTTGATCGCACCACATAATTTGGCAGCTTCGTCAACTTCGTCCAGATATTTATGAACTACAGTTTTATTCGGCATGGAAATGTTAGATCCAAGCATTTTAAGAGCACGGATACTCTGAACAGCGTCTTTAAGAGAATCATTGTCTACTTCGAATGCAAGCTGAATAACATCATCGCCGTTTTTGTCGTATGCAAGGTTGTGTGTTGTCGGTGACTGTGTATGACGGATCGGGTAAGCCATTAATCCTACTAATTCTGTATGTCCTGTAATGTTTGGCATAATATTTTCCTCTTTTCTTTGATTTTTATGTCTTGGCATGCAAGCATGGTTCAGCATTTGTACTTTTAAAGCCTTGCTATCATTTATTCCAGCGGCTCTAAGTGCAGATATCCCTGAGATTCAAGTACGTTCAGGATTGCGCGTCCTTCCATAGTACCTTCCATGATACGGCGGGCACGTACGGAATCACCGATTGTGTATACATAAGTATCGGTATCCTTGAATGCTTCTTCCAGTTCCGGAAGTACTGGATTATTAGAACGCATTCCAAGGCAGTTGAAGCCCAGGTCAAATTCCATATCCTTAATCTGTCCGTCTGGAAGTTTAACTGTGAATGCATTTTCTTTCACTTCCTGAAGAGCAGTGTTTACATATTCCTTCACACCATATTTATCATGAGTCTCACGCATGGAACATTTGGTAATCGGGTCAGCAAGCATACCGATCTGAGGAAGCATATCAATAATCGTACATTCTGCTCCGCGAGGTGCAAAATATTCGATAACATCAAGTCCCACAGAACCGCCGCCAACTACAACGACTTTTTTGCCCTGACAGGCTTCATCCGGATATTTTCCTGCATTCAGATTGTTGATCATATCAAAAATTGTAGCTACGTTTCCGGCCTCAATATTCTCTTTCAGGCCTTTGATCGGCGGCACAAGCGGTACAGAACCTGTTGCATTTACAACGATATCTGGCTTGAACTGTTTTACTGTCTCAACTGTTGCTTCTGTATTAAGGAAAACATAAAGGTTTTTCAGTCTTGCAGCACGTGCTTCCAGATATTTCGGAAAATCTTTCATACGAGTCTTGCTCGGAAGATCTGAAATAAATGTGGAAAGTCCGCCGAGATGATCTTTTTTCTCCAGAACAAAAACATTGCATCCAACTTCCGCTGCTGTACATGCAGCTTCCATTCCTGCTGTACCACCACCAACTACTACAACATTGCAGTTTTTGTTAATCTTGAGTGCTTTATAAATATCACCTTCCGGTACTGCCGGGTTAACGGTACAACGAATCGGACGATTAACTCCGATACGGTTTCCTGCACATCCGACATTACATGAAATACATTTACGAAGAAGATCCTCTTCTCCGTTTTCAACTTTTTTAACCCAGTTCGGCTCTGCGATAAGTCCACGTCCCATTCCGACAATGTCCACATCACCACTCTCAAGAATTTTCTCGACTACCTCAGGATCACGATAGTTGCCTGCATTGATAACCGGTTTCTTGAATTTATCCTTTACGGCTCTTGCCATGTAGGATCTCCATCCATCCGGAAGGAAGTTAGAATCGATCTGATACTGAAGAGAAGGATTCAATCCACAGGAAACATCATACATATCTATAAATTCATCAAGATATTCCAGATATTCCAGTGTATCTTCCAGAGTGTTTCCACCCGGTACTCTCTCTTCTGCTGAAATACGAACGATGATCGGGAACCATGGTCCTACGTTCTTGCGAACCTCTTCAAGTACCATACGAGGGAAACGAAGACGGTTTTCTACAGAACCTCCAAACTCATCTGTTCTCTTATTATAATAAGGAGAGATAAACTGACTCATCAGATAAGAATGACCGCAATGGATCTCGATTGCATCAAAACCGATTGCCTGGACACGCTTTGCAGCCTCTCCGTATTTTTTAACTGTTGTAAGGATTTCTTCTTTTGTCATCGGACGCGGAACTTCTCCGCCTGCCTTAGTCGGAATATTTGAAGAAGAAACTGTTTCCATTCCGGTTCTTGCGGAAGAAGCAGATGCTCCGGCATGGTTTACCTGAATGGCTACAGTAGCACCACTCTTATGAAGGTTTTCTACCAGCTGATAGTAACGCGGCATAAAGCTGTCATGATCGATACGGATCTGGCTTGTTCCATTGGAACCTGCCGGATATTCAACATTGGCATTTTCAAGAATGATAAGACCTGTGCCACCTTTTGCACGAAGAGAATAATAATTCATATGACGGTTGCTCATCTCTCCGCTTGTCTCACCGTAATTGGTTCCCATCGGGGTCATTGCAATACGGTTTTTGATTGTTGTTCTTTTAATTGTAATTGGTTCAAAAATCTTTGGGTAATCACGCTTCATGAAATAATCTCCTGTTCAATATGGTATTCATTACATGATTGGCAATTCTCTTTGTTTGTGACACAATTATCATAACTCTTTGTATTAAAAATTAACAATATCTTTCAGATAGATTTTTGATACATTTTCGGTATCATTCGCGTTGTCCTCCTGCTGCCCCTTCATATAATCAATAAATCTTTCTACTGCCGGCAGACGATATCTGTCCTTCATCCAGAACATAAATACCTGACGATAAATATGAAGGTCTTTCAGGCTGTGGATGTTAATTCCTTCTGAATTTTCCAGAATATCCGTGCGTGGCATAAGTGCTATTCCAAAATTTTCCCGAACCAGTGATACAATAGAATACTCATCCGGACATTCCACGATCATATTGGGATCAATCTGATACTTTCTATATAAATGCTTTGCATAGGTTCCCATCCAGGATTCCTTTTCATATCCGATCACAGGATAATGGTCCAGTGCTGTAAGCGGCACTTCGCCAACTCCTGCAAGAGGATGCTCTTTTGGTGTGATGATCACCAGCTCCTGCGCGCTGATTGGAAAAAACTCCATATCGTCACGCTTCAGATAACCGCCAAAACCAACGTCCAATTCACCGCTTTTTACCTTATCTGCAATCGCCGGAGTATGATTCTGCCAGAAATTAAAGACTACATTTTTATTTTCTTCTTTATTCAGAAATTCTCTTACATTATGAGGAATATAATGTCCTGCAAGCGGAAAAATATACCCTATATCTATCTTTCCACCATTAGAAGAAAGCTCCTGCATCTTACCTCTGGCCACATCACAGTCTGCTGTGATCCTGTCTGCATGTTCCAGAAACAGACGTCCAGCCTTTGTCAGTGTCACACCTCGCCCCTTTTTCTCAAACAAAGCAACTCCAAGTTCACCTTCCAATGCTGCCATGGAACGACTCAAAGATGGCTGTGAAATATATAGTTCTTCAGCTGCCTGATGATAGTTTTCCAGTCTTGCTACTTTCTGAAAATACAGAATCTGATTTAATGTCATATTCTTTCTCCTCCTGTATAAAATACCCCAAATTCTTTCATCCTATAAGCAGTCAGCATCTCTCACATCTATATCTTCCTGACTGATTCACCGTACTTTCCTTACCTTATTATATCCACAAAAAATTTGCATTTATTATACCATATTAATGCATTCAATGCATTAGTTTTTCCCCTTAAAAGCATTAGACTACATGTATTGTACCTGTTACAATACAATCAAATGTTATTTTTTTAACACAATGTAGCCCGGCATTTCTTATGTTTGTGACAGAACAACAGAAAACCGCAAAATTATTTTTCAGGAAAAGGAGAATAACATGAACAAAAAATACCTGCCAAGTGCATTGATTTTGTACTTGAACTACTTCATCCACGGCATTGGATGTTCTATTCTTGGACAGGCCGTAATCAAAGAAGCTCTCGCAACTGCATGGGGTGTGGAAGCAATGGCGATCACTGCCATCTCTGCTGCTCTTGGTCTTGGACGACTGATCGCACTTCCATTTGCCGGTCCTCTTTCAGACAAGCTTGGCCGCCGCATTTCCACAGCGATCGGAAGTGCATCCTATGCAATCTATCTGGTTGGACTTGCACTTGCATTTAACGCAGGAACAAATGGTGGATACACAATTGCTTATGTTTGTGCAATCATCGGTGGTATCGCAAATTCCTTCCTTGACACAGGTATCTACCCGGCAGTTTCCGAAATCATTTACAAAGCTCCTGGCGTTGCAACCATGGGAATCAAATTCTTCATCGCAATCGCTCAGATGATGCTTCCATTTGTTCTCGGTGCAGCAGTCGCTACAACAGCAACAGGACTTACTTCCTATAACCGTCTCTTCTACGGATGTGGAATCATTTACCTTGTACTTTTCGTACTGGTATTTCTCTTCCCACTCCCGGATGCAGACCAGAAGGCAGCAGGTAAAAAAGAAGGACTTATCGACAGTCTGAAACATACACATTTCTCCTTAGAGTCTATCGCAATGATTCTGATCGGATTCACCTGTACAGGTACTTTCCAGCTCTGGCTGAACTGTGCACAGAACTTTGCAAAGGAAAATGTTGGCTGGGCTGATCCGTCCATCATGCAGACATACTATTCAGCAGGAACACTGATCGCACTTGTTGTGACAGCACTCCTTACAAGAAAGATCAAAGATGTTCGTTTCATCGTTATTTATCCGGTAATCTGTCTGGCAACACTGATCGTTGTCCTTACAGGCCAGAATCAGACACTGATGATCGCAGGTGCATTCATCATCGGCTGGGCCGGAGCAGGCGGCCTGCTTCAGATTGCAACTTCTGTGTGCAACATGCTCTTCCCTAAGATCAAAGGTACCGTTACTGCTCTGGTTATGATCGCCTCTTCTCTGTGTAATTACACAATCCTGACAGCAGCATCCAAGATGCAGCCTTCTCAGGTTATGATCATGAACATCGTACTTACAGCAGTAGGTGTAGCACTTGGTCTTTACGTAAACATCCGTTACAAAAAAATGGTTGCACTTGCTGAAGCTGAGAACTAAGATGATAACAGGGTTGTGAGAGTGCCTGGCACGGAACAATCCGTAAGCATTATAATATATAGAGAGAAAGGATACGCAGCATGAATACAGTTAAAATCCGTGACATTGAAATTGGTGCAGGCGCACCGAAGATCATTGTTCCAATCGTAGGCATTACAAAAGAAGATATCATTGAAGAAGCCAAAACCTTTGACTCCATCCCGGTAGATGTTGTGGAATGGCGTGTAGACTGGTTTGAGGGTGTTTTTGATTTTGCGAAGGTTGAAGATGTTCTCAAAGATCTTCGTCAGGTTCTCGGAAATATTCCACTTCTCATGACTTTCCGTACCTCAAAAGAAGGCGGTGAAAAAGCCATTGAACCGGAAGCATATGCAGAACTCAACATCAAAGCAGCTCAGACCGGATATGTAGATCTTGTTGATGTTGAAATTTTCACAGGAGATGATATCGTAAAGAAGATCATCGATGGAGCTCACGCTGCCGGTGTTAAAGTTATCGCTTCCAACCATGATTTCTTTAAAACACCTGCAAAAGCAGACATTATCTATCGTCTTCGTAAAATGCAGGATATGAATGCAGATATCCCGAAAATCGCAGTTATGCCGCAGAATAAAAAAGATGTTCTCACTCTTCTGGCTGCAACAGAAGAAATGGCAACAGACTATGCCGACAGACCGATCATCACCATGTCTATGGCTGGTACCGGTGTAATCAGTCGTCTCTGCGGTGAAGTATTCGGTTCTTCCATGACTTTCGGTGCCGCAAAGAAAGCGTCTGCACCGGGACAGATGGGAGTAAACGATCTCAATACAGTCCTCGGACTTCTTCACAACGCTATGTAAATATTTACTTCTTGAAAACACCGGTATTTTTATTTAATATAGAAATATCGGTGTTTTTATAATCACTTTGTTTTGTTTTAAGGAGGTCCTTCATGAAAAAAACACTTCACTGGCTGGACGAGAACCTCGAAGAATTTGTCCTTGTCATCTTTCTTATCACGATGACTATGATTATGGGAATTCAGGTCTTCTGCAGATACGTTCTGGGAATGTCTCTTTCCTGGTCTGAGGAACTTACCAGATATCTTTTTATCTGGTGTGGATTTTTAAGCGTAAGCTACTGCAGCAAAAAATGTCTTTCCATCAAGATTGAACAGTTTGTTGCCATTTTTCCCCGCCGCGGAAAAGCCGTTTTTAAAGTAGTCAACCATACTTTTGAACTGATCTTTTTCATCTACATGATTCCGTTTGCCTGGTCTTATATGATGTCTTCTGTTCACAGCGGACAGCTTTCCCCTGCATGCGGTATCCCAATGTACTATGTACAGGCAGCTCCTCTGGTTTCTTTTATATTAGTTGCCTTCCGTGTCCTGCAGCGCTGGATCATCGAATTTCGCGTTGCAAGAGGAGAAAATGTATTTGATCCTGCACACCCGGAACGCAATACACCTGAATCCTTCATTCAGGCAAATGTAGAAAATCCTGCTGAGTCAGCAATGGAAGCAGGCATCGACAACCGCATCAATACTATCAGAAATTCTAATGAGGAGGAACACTAATGCCGGTCGTAGTTTTATTTATCCTGTTTGTTGTTTTACTGGTCATTGCAGTACCGGTATCTATTACCCTTGGAATTACTTCCGTTCTTCCTTCTGTGTTTGATCCTTCTTTCACAGTTGGTGCCAAATACCTGATCCGTGCCATGTTTGGCGGTCTGGATTCCTTCCCGCTACTTGCAGTGCCAATGTTTGTCCTTTCTGGCATCATTATGGCAAAAGGTGGTATTTCCAAAAAGCTGTTTGACGTTTTTGCATATTTTCTTGGAAAATTCACTGCCGGTATGCCGTGTGCAGTTATCGTAACCTGTCTTTTCTATGGTGCGATCTCCGGCTCTGCTCCGGCAACCGTTGCTGCCGTCGGAAGCATGACGATCCCGATCCTGTCCGCACTTGGCTATGACCTGACATTTTCTACCGCAATTGTTGCCGTAGCCGGTGGTCTTGGTGTTATCATCCCACCAAGTATCCCTTTCATCATGTACGGTATGGCATCCGGTGCATCTGTCAGCGATCTTTTCCTTGCCGGTATCATTCCTGGTCTGATGATCGGAATCCTGCTGATGATCTATGCCATCTATCACTGTAAGCGCTACGGAGAAGATAAAGAAAAAATTCACGCAGAAGTACAGATGCTTCATGACAAAGGTCTTCTGAAGGTTCTGAAGGAGAGCTTCTTCGCACTGTTAAGCCCTGTCATCATTCTCGGATGTATTTACACCGGTATAGCCTCTCCGACAGAAGCTGCTGTCATCTCTGTATTTTATGCACTGATCATCAGTCTGTTCGTATACAGAAGTATTAAATTTCGAGACATCTGGTCCATCCTGGTGGAAGCGATCCGTACTTTTACACCGATTCTGTTTATCCTCGCAGCTTCCACAGCATTCTCCAGAGTCCTGACGCTGATGCAGGTACCACAGACAGTCAGTGAATTTATCCTGAACAACTTCCACAGCCCAGTTGCAATCCTGCTGATCATCAATCTTTTCCTGTTGATCGTAGGAATGGTCATGGACACCACTCCTGCTATCCTGATCCTTACACCGATTCTGCTTCCAATTGTTCAGGCTATCGGTATGGATCCTATCCAGTTCGGTGTGATCATGGTCGTAAACCTTGCAATCGGTTTTGTAACACCTCCTATCGGGGTCAATCTGTTCGTTGCAAGCTCTCTGACTGATGTGCCGGTTATGGAAATCGCAAAAAAAGCCATGCCTATGATTCTGTTTTTCCTGGCAGCGCTTCTTCTGATCACCTTTATCCCGGCAATTTCAATTGGCATCTTATAGGAGGAATGGCATGAAAAAATTTACCACATACAATACCGTTAATAAGAAAAATCGCATCCTCCGTACTCTCCCTGTGCTGGCTGTAGCAGGTGCTTTGAGCATTGTGTTTACCGGCTGTGGTACTTCTTCTGAAGACAGTGTACAGCGTTACTCCTGGCCACTGGCAACTGCCAGCCCGGAGGATACCGTAACACAGATTTTTGCTGAAAAATTTGCTGAAGAGGTTGCAGACTTAAGCGATGGCAAAATGAAAATCCAGGTATATGCAAACTCTACACTTGGGGGCGATCGCGATTTACTCGAAACCTGTTCAGACGGTGATATCCCGTTTGTTGTTCAGAATACAGCACCTCAGGTTTCTTTTATGAGTGATCTGGCAGTTTTCGATCTTCCGTGTGTATTTGATTCTCTGGATGACTGCCGTAAAAAAATAGATGATCCGGAATTCTACAGTCTGATCAGTGATGTTTATACTGACGGTGGCTATCATCTGCTTGGCATGGCAGATCAGGGATTCCGCGTTATGAGTACGAATAAGCCAGTTAACAGCTTTGCAGATTTCAAAGGACAGAAGATCCGTACTATGGAAAACAGTTATCATCTGGCATTCTGGAAGGCACTTGGTGCGAATCCGACTCCAATGAGCTTCAGTGAGGTTTACATCGGACTTCAGCAGCACACAATCGATGCGCAGGAAAATCCGTATGAGGTCATTGTTTCAAATAATCTGTATGAGCAGCAGGATTATGTGGTGGAAACCAATCATCTGCCTCATCTGATCTCATTGATCGTCAATGATGAGTTCTTTAAGGCTCTTCCGGAAGATGAACAGGATATTATGACTGAGGCTGCGAAGCTTGCAACGGAGTATGCAAGAGAACAGTCCGATGCACGTATTGCAGACCGCGTTGCGACTATTGAGGAAAGCGGTACACAGATCATTACACTGTCTGATGAGACGAGAGCTGATATACGCAAAGCTGCGGAGAGCGTGTATGAATCGATTCGCAAGGAAATTCAACCTGAAATCTATAAAGCATATATGGATGAAGAATAATACCAGCGATGAGATGTAAAATCACGTATCCTGTCTGTATTATACAGGCTGTTGAAAAAATCCGGATATACTAAGAAAAGAAAATCCTACAAAAAACGCCCCGCAAAATGACAAACTCGCTAACGCTCAAACAGTGTCATTTTGTGGGGCAAAGTAGTATTTTTATTTCCTAAGTATATCTACGAATCTTTTCAAGGCCTGTACAACCCAGACAGGATACGTTTTTTATCCCTCATTCGTGGTAGTTATTCTTATGGGGAGGGAACGGGGCTCCGCCCCGGGATGCGGACAGCGGCTCCGCCGCTAGCCAGCGAAGCAACGACGCGCGGCACAGGCACGCTCCTCTAATTATTTGAGTTTACAGGCAGAGCTATTCCCGGTACGGAGGCACAGAAATACTCACGAGGCTTGCGTTATGAGTTGCATGCTTAGCTTCTGCCATCAAGCCCTCTGTCTGAGCGCAGCGAGTTAGGGCGACTGGCAGATAATAAGCGCATGCAGCTCATAGCAAACGCAGTGGTATTTAAGTGACCTGTATCGGGAGATACTCTGCCGTAACTACTCAACATAATTTCTTCTATTTTACATTTAAATATACATCCTCATGTGTATGAAACCCTCCATCCACGATCACTTCATCCATATTCTCTTTTGTCACAGCCACTGGCGTGATCTTATAATATGGGATATCGAATCCGCCATCACTTGTTGTTTCTACAACCGGATAATCGCAATCGGAAGATGAAATATCCTCGCCTCTTCCCAGGGCGACTGCCAGCGTCGCAGCTGTAGCTGCTTCCTGTTCGATCGGTTTATATACAGTCATGGTCTGGGTTCCTTCTACGATACGCTGGCATGCAGCCAGATCTGCATCCTGTGCAACAACAGCCACCTGTCCGGCAAGGCGGTTCTCGGACAATACTTTTACTGCCTGACTTGCCAGATCGTCATTTCCACACATAACTCCCACAATATCATCCGTCACTTCCAACCCCTTGTTTACATGGGTTGCCGCCAGTTCTGCAAGCCAGTTGTCACAATAACCGGAGTAAACGATATTCAGCTTGCTGTCCGCCAGTGCATCTTTAAATCCCTTCTCAACTTCCTCAACATTTTTATCTGTCGGTGAACCATAAATTGCAAAGATATTTCCGCCATCCGGGCATGCTTTTTTCAGAGCCTCACCCATCAATGTTCCAACCATTTCATTATCGATCGTCACATAAAGATCAGCATCTACATTCGGTATGATACGATCGTAGCAGATCACAGAGATTCCCTGGCTTTTGGCTTCTTTTACCACATCGAACAATGCATCGCCATCGATCGGTATGATCACGATCACATCCATCTTTTTCTTGATAAAGTACTCAATCTGAGATATCTGTTCCTCTATCACACCACCGGCAACCTGTACGTTTACTTCCGCCCCAAGGCTCTGGGCAGTCGACACAAACATATCACGGTCACGAAGCCATCTTTCGATCACAAATGAATCAAAGCTAAGGCCGATCTGCAGCTTATCTTCTTCAGATACCTGTTTTGCTTCTGTCTCTTCAGTCTTGCTGCCGCATCCGGTCATCATAAGCACGAGCATTACGCCGACCATCAGAAAAACGCTTACCTTTTTTTTCATTTTCCATACCTCGTTTTATATTCACTTGGTGTCATATCTGTCTGTTTTTTAAAGATCCTGCTGAAATAGTTCGGATCCGTATAGCCACTCTGGATTCCGGCTTCTTTGATTGTAACATCCGGCTGCTTCAAAAATTCCTTTGCTTTTTCTATTCGCACACGGGTCAGATATTCAATAAAGTTCTCACCAGTTTCATCTTTGAATATCTTGCTGAAATAATATGGGCTGATATTTACAATACCAGATACATCATCAAGAGAAATATCCTTGCTGAAGTTTTCCTGGATATAAAGCATTGCTTTTTTGGCCGCAGAATTTGACTGTTCTTCCTTCTGGTCACGGATCATTCTGCAGGCATTTACCATCTTATCAAGAAACCATTTTCTCAGTTCTTCATAACCGGCACATGCCATCGCCGAATCAAGATATTCCCTGCGATAACTGAAACCATAATTAACTGCACCGGCCTCAAAAGCCTTTTTCTCACCCCAGATAATATATTCCAGCACTTTGAGTCTGATATTATTCATATCTTCTGCATAATGTGCTACCATCCAGTCAAAAAACGCATTGATCTCCTGCACGCATTCCTTTTCTTTCCCTTCTTCAAGATAACGGAAGATATTTTTTTCCATTTCAACCGGGAACGCCTCATCATAGACACCATTCTGCGAAAGATCTTCAATATGTATCACCCGACTCTTGCTTCCATTCAGGGCTCGCAGAGCCTCACGATAAGAGCGCTCCATATCCTGCATCTCACGAATCCTTCCAAGCCCGATACGAAATCTGGCTTCGATCCTGCCCTCCAGTCTGCTGATCAGGTCTCTTGCCTGTTCAACCATATCTATTCGATCCTCATACGGATGATCTGAAACCTTGCATGGTACTACGATTGGAATCCTGTTTGACATAATTGAACCAACTGCACAGGAAAAAGCTGATTTTACAATATCTCTCAATTCTGAATAGAAATCCTGTGCTTTTACATTCATCCCTACAGGGCTCACCAGTCTTCCATTTTCATAAGACTGTCCAAACTGCAGGATCATAACAAATCCCTGATTTTCTTCGATATCCAAAAGCTTCTGATAGTAATCTGCTGCCTGCAGCTCCTGCTGAAAAAGAAGACTTCCGACAAAGCTGCTCTCCACTACCGGAATGACTGTTTCCAGCTTTTCCTGGATCTTAAGAAGGTTACTCCTCTGATTTCTTTTTTTGTCAACCTTGGCAATTGCTTCTTCTACAACTGAAATGATCTTTGCCTTTGAGATTGGTTTTGTCAGATATTTTTCAACACCCAGGTCAATTGCTTCCTTCGCATAATCAAATTTATCATACGCTGACACAATATAAAACAATGCAGTCGTATTAAACTTTCGTATCTCACGGATTGCCTGTATTCCGTTGATGCCAGGCATATGAATATCCATAAATACGATATCCGGGTGAAAAGTCTCCGCGATCTCTGTTACGGCTCTTCCTGTTTTGGCAGTTTCTATTATGCAGGAATCTCCAAACGTACCGGATATGATGTTTTTAAAAGCTTCCAGCATGATTCCCTCGTCATCAGCAACCAGAATCCTATACATATTTTGTCTCCTCTTGTTCCGCAATACTATCATATATTTTTACACATTTTTTACTGTTACAGATACTCTTTATCCACCGGAAGTGTAATATGAACTCTGGTTCCTGTATCAGGTCCATCACTCTCAATCGTAAAGGTGTTTTCTTCTTTATAATACAACTTTAATCGATCAATTACATTTCGAACAGCAATTCCCGTAGAATAACGGTTTTCTTCATTTTGATCTGCATGACCGGACATAACCTTGTCGATCATTTCTTCTGTCATTCCGGCCCCATTATCACTGACTGTGATCTCCAGTCTGTCATCTTTAAGATGAATTTCCATACGGATCCATCCTGTCTCCATACAGTCATGGATTCCATGCTGCACTGCATTTTCCACCAGAGGCTGCAATATCATACTAGGGATACGGATATTTTCAATATTCTCATCTACATCTTTAATGTAAGTGATATCACCTGCAAAACGGACATTCAGAATATAGATGTAGTTATCTACCGCTTCAATCTCCTCCCAGAGCATTGCATCTTCTTCCATTTTACGTACATTATAGCGAAAAAAATCTGCCATCTTTTCAAGAAAAATACCTGTATTATCCGCGTCACCCATCATTGCCAGCTGTGCACCTGCATTCAGACTGTTAAACAGGAAATGCGGATTGATCTGCGCCTGAAGGTATTTCAGCTGAGCCTCCTTCAGATGAGTCTCCATAAGAAGCTCTCGTTCCTTCATCTGTGCCTGACGTTCCATACTTTCCTTAAGCTGCTCGATATTCTGGCGAATACTTTCCAGCATCTGGTTAAAGCTTCGTGTTACAACACCAACCTCATCTTCAACAACTACCGGAAGCTGAGGTACATTTAAGTTACCCTTTGCAACCTCATGTGCCGTATTGGAAAGATCAGTCAACGGCTGGATCATATTGCGCACAAGAATGGTCGTCATGGCAAGTCCAAGGGCATATACCACCACCATAACAAAAATACAAAGCCTGTACAACACGTCCATCACAGAAAGAAGAAGCTGATAATTGGCAGAGTTTGTTTTAAACCGAAGATTATTCAGTCTGTATATATAGGAATTAATATATTCATATAATTCGCTTTCAGACTCATAGGCCGTTTTATACTTTTCTACATTTCTGCCTCGCTTTGCCTGAACGGTTTCACTCGTCAATTCCAGATAGCTTTCCGACATTCGCCGGATATTTTTTTCCAGCATTTTCACTTCATTATCCAGATTCTTATCATTCAGTTCTTCTATCAGATTTTTATAATTCTGTTCATATCGGTAATAATTCTCCAGTGCCTGGGTGCTCTTTGTATTCAGATACTCAAACACGGTATTTTCCACCTGTTCCAGGGCTTCTGACAGTTCATTTACAGCTGTGTTACTGGAAAAAACAGCATCGATACGCATTACCGCCGTATGGATCTGATTGAAAATAAAAATATTGATTCCCAGTATAAGCACCAGCACCAGAATCATTACACCACTCAGACGGGTCTGTATGGAATTTTTAACGGAAGATATTTCTTTAACATGTTTCATCCCTTGTCCTCCGTCCTGTAATCCCCGGTATTATCCTTTGTGATAACATGCTGGTTTACACTGTAATATCCGTTGCTGTGCCCCAGAGTAAGATATTCATCAAGTGCATTGATACTGTATCTTCCTATCTCATCCATATCCAGTGCGATAGCTGAAGAGATAATTCCCTTATCAATTGCGTCCAGAATCATTTCAGAATAATAGTATCCAATCACCTTGACATTTCCAACCTGGTTGTAGTCGATCAGCGCCTGATAGACGCATTCCGTTACAACCTCATCCATACATACCAGAATATCAGGCAGCTCTTCTTCATTTACAAACATATCACGAACAAATTCTTCTGTATCAAAATCTGCACTGCTGTCCACACAGTATTCTGTCATGTCTACAGACTGTCTCTCATTTTTCACTGCTTCAAGTTCTTTTTTCACCTGCGAATAGACCAGATTGCTTTCCTGTGTTTTGGACGCTGATGTCGAAAGGAACATGACACTGGTCGTTCCTTCTGCCTTAAGCAGACCCTTGATCTGCTCTGTATAGGCACTTCCCATCTGATAGCTGTTTAATCCTACAAAACTGATCCTGCCTGTTGCAGTATCATCCGTCATAACCGTTACCACAGGAATTTTATCCTTCAGTGCTTCATTGATCAGATGCTGTTCTTCTTTGCTTCCATCTGCCTCAAGAATGATTCCATCTACCTGTGATGCGATTCCGATCTTCAGACAGTCAGCCTGCGTGTATCCGTTCATCTGTTCCGGAGTAAGCATTTCCACATACGCATTTTCACTTTCTGCAGCTTTGGACGCACTCTCATAAACAGACTGCCACATACTGGTATCCTTTTCATTTGAGATCATCAGATAATGTCTCTGATAGCTCGCAGCATATTCACCTTCTCCCAGTTCCACTCTGTCCAGATTTTTCTGAAAATAAATCCAGATTCCGGAAAGGAAAAAGATGCAGCCTGCTAGCACACAGAAAACTGTCAGGGTATATTTCTTCATAATTTTCATTCTTTCTATTGTTTTTTACCAGATATCAGTGTAACACATTCTGCCCGGCACTGCAAAAGCGTTCTTGTTTATATAAACGAAAAGGGCCATTGCGCCAAACGCAATGACCCAAATCATTCATTTACATTTTATCTCATTCACAATATTTCTGTTATTATCCGTTCTTTCTGCTGGATAATACGTCGAATACAACTGCGATCAGAAGTACGGCACCTTTTACAACATACTGCCAGGAGTCACCGATACCCATGATTGACATACCCATGTTGATAACACCAAGAAGAAGCGCACCGATTACTACACCACCAACGGATCCGCTGCCGCCGTAAGCAGAAGCACCACCGATGAAACAGGAACCGATTGCATCCATCTCGAAGGATGTACCTGTACTACCATTTACAGAACCTACACGTGCTGCACAGAGAAGACCTGCAAGACCAGCAAGAAGTCCCATGTTAACATAAGCAATAAAGTAAACTTTGTTTGTATCAATACCAGAAAGCTGTGTAGCTTTTTCATTACCACCAATTGCATAGAAATAACGTCCGAATGCTGTTCTGGATGTAATGAAGTTGTAGATCAGGCAGATTGCAACTACCCAGATGAACATTACGGAAATACCTTTGTACTGGAACAGTTTGTAGCAGTACCAGAGGATAACTGCTGCAATGATAACAGCCTTGCTGTAATCAGAAAATGCTGTATTCTGACGATAGCCTTTTTTAGCTTTGTTTGCTCTGGAACGAACCACGTTGAAGATTACATATACTGCAACGATAACACCTACGATCAGTGCAGAATAATTTGCTGTTTCATCAAGTCCAGGAACATTGATGTAAGAAGTAAATACTTTCAGGAAGTCTTTGTTCTGGATAGATACTGTCTTGTTATCCAGGATCAGACGTCCAAATCCACGGAAGATAAACATACCGGCAAGTGTTGTGATAAATGGAGGGATACGTTTGTAACCGATCCAGTAGCCCTGCCATACACCTACAAGGATACCAACTGCAATACAGATGATGATTGTCAGATAAGGATTCATTCCTTTGTTGCTGATAAGAACTGCTGCAAGTCCGCCAACCAGACAGATAACTGCACCAACAGAAAGGTCGATGTTACCACCTGTCAGGATACATAACAACATACCACAGGCAAGGACAAGAACATAACCGTTCTGAAGCATTAAGTTTGACATATTCTGCGCATACAGAAGTCTTCCATCTGTCAGTCCGCAGAAGAGGATAAATACGATCACCAGTGCGATGACCATAGTATATTTTCTTAAGAAGTCTTTTACATTAAATTTCATTTTTTTACCCCTTTCCCAGTAGAATCTATGGTTACAGATCCTATTACTTATTCTGTTCCTGCATGATCGATGCCATGATACGTTCCTGAGTTGCCTCTTCAGCGGTGAATTCACCTGCCAGACGTCCCTCACTCATAACATAGATTCGGTCACACATACCAAGAAGCTCTGGCATTTCAGAAGAAATCATGATAACTGATTTTCCTTCTTCTACCATTTTATTGATCAGACAGTAGATATCATATTTAGCACCTACGTCAATACCTCTTGTAGGCTCGTCCAGAATCAGAATATCCGGTTCTGTAAACATCCACTTACCAAGCAGTGCCTTCTGCTGGTTACCACCGGAAAGGTTACCGATCTTCTGTTCATTAGAAGGAGTTTTGGTTCCCATTTCCTTTGTCATATCATCAGCCAGATGTACTTCGAGATCTGTATTGATAACACCTTTCTCGCAGACCTTGGAAAGTCTTGCAAGCGTTGTATTAAATCGGATTGATTCTCCAAGGATCAGTCCGTTCGTCTTACGGTCTTCAGTCACATACGCAAGTCCATGACGAATTGCATCCTGTGGATTCTTGAGACTTACTTTTTCTCCCTTGATATAAAGGTCACCGGAAATATTGCTTCCATAGCTCTTACCAAATACAGACATTGCAAATTCTGTACGTCCTGCACCCTGCAGTCCAGAGAAACCAACAACTTCTCCTTTATGTACTTTACAGTTGATCTTGTCATCTACGACTTTTTCCGGATAAAGCGGATGGTGTACCGTCCAGTCCTTCACTTCGAGCATAACGTCTTTGCTGACATTATGTTTTCTGGACGGATAACGGTCATCCATGGAACGACCAACCATACCTTTGATGATACGGTCCTCGCTAAGATCATCCACACCTTTTGTCAGTGTCTCGATCGTACTTCCGTCTCGGATGATCGTACAGCGGTCTGCACAGTAAATGATCTCATTCAGTTTATGTGTGATAATAATAGATGTCAGTCCATTCTTCTTGAATTCCATCAGAAGATCCAGGAGCATCTTTGCATCTTCATCATTCAGAGAAGAAGTAGGCTCATCCAGGATAAGAAGTTTAACCTTCTTTGAAAATGCCTTTGCGATCTCTACCAGCTGCTGCTTACCTGTTCCGATATCTTTGATCAGTGTCTGAGCTGATTCATGAAGACCAACCTGAGCCATGTGTTTTTCTGCTTCACTATATGTTCTGTCCCAGTCAATGCTGCCGCGTTTATTCTTAATCTCGTTTCCGAGAAACATATTCTCGCCAATAGAAAGCAATGGAATAAGTGCGAGTTCCTGATGAATGATAACAATACCTTTTGCCTCACTGTCATTCAGGTTTTTAAACTTACATTCCTCACCTTCATAGGTAACTGTACCTGTGTAACTTCCATATGGATACTGACCACTTAATACGTTCATCAGTGTGGATTTTCCCGCACCGTTTTCACCGATCAGCGCGTGAATCTCTCCTCGCTGGACTTCAAGATTTACATTGTCCAGAGCCTTAACACCGGGGAACTCCTTCGTAATGTGATCCATTACCAAAATATTATCTGCCAAGGTGGCGCCCCCTTTCTCAAAAAAAAGCAGGCGGGGCATACACCCCGCCCTGATAATTCTAGTTTATATATTTATTGGTTACTTATAGTACTGATACTATTGCCTAAGCAGCACACCATTCGCAAAATCGCTGCGGAAGTATCAGCCGGCTGGATGAAGGTATCCGTCGTCGTCCTGTGTATAGTATCCTGTGTCAACAAGTTCCTCTTTCAGGTTGTCTTTTGTTACAACTGTAGGAACAAGAAGGAATGATGGGCATTTATGTCCTTCAGATGTCTCATAGGATTCTGTATCATATGCACAATCGAAATCCCATTTGGAGTTTGTGATCAGAGAATCATCAATTGTGTCACCTTTCAGCATTGCTTCTGCAAGGTCAAGAGTAACAACTGCTTCGTTTGCAACTGCTTTGTAAACTGTCATGGACTGTTTTCCGTCTACGATATTTGCAAGGTTAGCTTCGTCACCATCCTGTCCTGTAATCAGAACGTCGTTTTTACCTGCATAGTCAGATTCGATAGCCTGTGTAACACCAAGTGCTGTAGAGTCATTGGAGCAAAGAGCTACATCGAGCTGAGTTCCATCTGCATAGTAAGAAGCAAGGATGTTCTGCATTCTTTCGAGAGCTGTCTGTGTATCCCACTGTGCTGTTGCAACAGAGTCGAAGTCTGTCTGTCCGGATACTACGTTCAGTGTACCTGCATCCAGATATGGTTTCAGAGTATCATATGCTCCGTTGAAGAAGTATCCAGCGTTGTTATCTGCCGGGTCACCAGCTGTGAACTCGATGTTGTATGTTTTATCTCCTGCATTGTCAAGATCCAGTGTATCAATTACGTACTGGCCCTGAAGAGTACCTACTGTATAGTTATCAAAGGAAATATAGTAGGAAACTGCATCGGATTTGATCAGACGGTCATAAGCGATAACCGGAATTCCTGCATCAGCTGCTTCATCCATAACTGTGTTGAGTGCTTCACCATCGATAGCTGCAACTACCAGAAGGTTAACTCCGTCAGAGATCAGGTTCTGAATATCATTTACCTGACGGTCTGTTTCGTTGTCGGAGTATGTCAGTTCTACATCATAGCCTGCTGCTTTGAACTGTTCTTCCAGATAAGAACCATCTCTGTTCCAACGTTCCAGAGACTGTGTTGGCATTGAGATACCGATTTTTCCGCCTTCAGCTGCTTCATCTGCAAATACCGGAACTGCACATGATGTGATTGCCATTGCTGCTGCCATCGCTAAAACTAATTTTTTCTTCATAAGAAACCTCCCATTTTTTTATTCGTTCTTATTGGCTATTTCGTATAGCTTTTTGATGAAATTATAATACCACTCATGCACATTAAACAAAATGGACTGTTTTTTGATACACCTTTCAATTTTTGCGATAAAAAAATATCCAGACTTGAATAATCTGGATATTTTCGTAAAGTCATTATAAATTTTAATAAAATTGTGCTATTGACGGAGCTTCTGTACCAGTTCTTCGCAGATTTCCAGCTTGTCCTTGCCATCTGTCTCGATCACGATATCAGCTGCTGCCCGGTATTTCTCGCGGCGTTTACTCATCAGATCTGCAATAAAGTCAACGTTCTTGTTGCCCTCCAGGAGCGGTCTGTCGTGGTTATCTTTAACACGATTGAGGATTGTCTCCGGTTTGGCTGTCAGAAGTACTACGCGGCCGTTCTTCTTCATCTCGACAACATTGCGTTCTCTCATTGGTACACCACCACCACAGGAAATGACCACATTTGTTCTGGACTGCATTTCAATAAGAAGTTCTGTCTCGAGGTTACGGAAATACTCCTCTCCATAGGTCTCAAAGATATCAGAGATGGACATTCCTTCTCTTTCTGCAATGATCTGATCCATTTCTACAACTTCCATTGCAAACACATTCTTAAGGAAATCAGAGATTGTAGACTTTCCGGCTCCCATGAATCCGATCAGCACAATATTGTAATCGAACAGCTTGCGTGCCTGAATTCTCTTACTGTTTCTGGTGATCTCTTCAAAAACAGCAGTCACTTCGTCTTTGTGGCGTCTGCCTTCCATTCTTTTCTCCAGCCATTCTCTCTGTTTTGCTTCCTGATCCGGCTGAAGGATCGGGATATCATTTGCTTCTTTATAAGCCATGATATCTTCCACAATTCTGTTACGCATGAGCAGGGCGTCCAGAACGATCTCATCACACTGTCCAAGGCTTTCTCTGAGTACTTCCAACTGATTCATATGTATCTTTTCCTCTCTTATGAACGAATTTATGTTACTGTTTCCAGCAACGAATTAATACCCATTATAACAGCTATTTAGTGCTTTAACAACATAAAGTGTCGTTTTCTTCTGAACTTTTTTGCTTTCAAGAATGCCTCGGCATTCATTCTGCATTTTTCAGAGCTTCACTCATTGGTACTCTCCGGATTCTTCTGTATTCCAGCATGGCGATCACACTGTAAGTGATAAATCCTGCCACAAACATCTTCACGTAGATCATCGGATCTATCCACAGAGTGATCCATCCGGAAATACTGGACAGCATCATCTCACGGAATAATACTTCCATCACTGTCATTTCAATCGGAAGGCTGATCAAAAGACATAGTATAACAACCAGTGAGGTAGAGAGAATATACAGTCTGCTGATTTCACCGTTCGTGTAACCCAAAATCTTTGTCATGGAAATTGACTGTGCATTTTTTTCAATAATAATCTTGGATAACAGATATATCAGAATCATATAGATTGCAATTGCAAACACATTTACCATCCCCATCATGCTTCCCATGGAAACATTCAGCTGTCTGGAAATTTTTGTCAGTGCATCCAGATCGATCACCGAACCTATATAGGTACTGTCAATATCTGTAATCTCTGTGTTGCTGAAATATCCACTGAAATAATCATCACCCAGATCAAAGGTCTGATTCAGTTCCTTTTGTGGCATAAACACGCAGATTGAGCCAGTATAATCATAAATGCCTCCAATCTTAAAGGAATATTCATCATCCTCATATTTTTCTTTGAGGGTGATCGTATCTCCCGGCCCGAGTAAGAATTTATCTGCATACGCCTGTGAGATATAAATGCCATCCGAAAAATCCGCATCTATATATTTACTGTTATCCTTTATTCCATACAATACAACCTCTTCACTTTTATATTTACCTGGAAGCGTATTTAAGGAATATGCGCTGAATTCTTCTGCATCTTCATTATCTGTTTCGGTGTCATGTGCAAACAGCAGCATATCCAGCATGCCTTCAAGCTTATTGCTGCCACCCATCACACTTACCGGCACCGAAAGCATATACTGATATTTTGCCAGCATATTATTCTGGATTTCCAGCTGGTAATGATCCAGTGCGGATGGAAGCAGGAGTCCAAACATCAGAAGCAGATTTGCAAATATAATTCCCACAAAAAGGACAAGATAATTGCTGATATTCTGAAAGATCACACGCAGGCGAAATCTGCTGAATATTTTCATACGCGGACTGAGATAAACAGCATATCTCTGCTTTCTGGAAGAAAGATCTCTTCTCAGAAATTTAAGCGGGGACAGCTTCAGCTTATGATGCAGGACAGCATAGTTAACTACAAACATAATTATTACCGGAACTACTGTTGTCAGAAGAAATGCTTCTGCATTCCATACAGTTACATAGGTCGGCAGACTGTAGCTTCCATAATACATACCGGCACATATATCCTTAAACACCGTATAACCTAAAATATTACCGATCACAGCACCCACCAGAGTTACGATCACCGGGAGTGTCATATAATGCCGGATCAGCTCATTTCTGGTATACCCGGATGCACGGAGTGTTCCGATAACACCGGCTTCTTTCGCAATCGTATTACTGGTCGTAATGCCAAATACAAAGGCCATGATCACAATGATAATGTAGAGAAGCATGATCATCATTGCCTTGTCACTTCCCATATCATCTCCGGTAAACGTAATTGCCTGATTCTGATACTGTGGTACAAAGTTTTCCAGAGTGACAACTTTTCCCATTGCCTTCATCAGATCTTCCGAAACATTTTTTTCCTCAAGTTCCGTCTTTGGTTTCTCGTTATATGTCCATGCATAATTGTACTGAAGTTTATCCTGATCAAGCAGATCGAATTCTTCATCCGTAACTATGCCTACCCCGAACTTTACGGAATCAAACATAGAATCATTGTTATTCTGGAACAGACAACTGTAATCCGATAATGCAACCAGACCTGTGATCGTCCAGGACTTTGTTCCATCATCCAAAATATCACCGATCTTCAGTGCATTATTATCTGCATACATACGATCAATTGCAATCTCACCAGTTTTTAATGGTAATTCTCCATCCATCAGACATACTTTATCCACCTCCGTACGGTTCTTGAAGAAACGCATTGTACTGCCATTTGAAAGAGAATCTTCTATATAATAATTCTCATAAATTTTAACGCCTTCCTCTTCAATTACCTCGCGCTGTCCTCGATACAGACGCTCTCCGGTGCGAAAGTTTCCATCTTCAATATTATATTTTTCAAATCCTTCATTGTATGCCTGGATCATACTTCCATCCGCAACAAGAAAGCCTGATACCATACCGATCGTTGCAACCATCAGGATAAAAACAACCAGATATTTTCCAATCTCCCCTTTCAGTTCGCGGGGGATTCTTTTTCTCAGAGGACTTTTCATAACACCGCCTCCTTACCAGTCAAGATCCATTGCCGGAATCTTATTCTCGTTCTGATAGTTTTTACGAATCATGCCATCCCGAAGTTTTACCACACGATCTGCCATATCCTTGATTGCATCATTATGGGTTACCATGATCACCGTATTTCCATATTTCTGGTTAACTGTCTCAATCAGCTTCAGAATTTCTTTGGAAGTATTATAATCCAGTGCCCCTGTCGGTTCATCACAGAGCAGAATATCCGGATTCTTCACGATTGCACGGCCAATGGCAGTCCTCTGCTGCTGGCCACCAGAAAGTTGATTTGGAAGCTTTTTTTGATGTTCATATAAGCCCAGTGTATGCAGAAGTTCATCCACATCCAGCGGATGGTCACTTAAATAGGCTCCAACTTCGATATTTTCACGTACTGTCAGATTTGGAATCAAATTATACATCTGAAAAATATATCCCAGATGCTTTCTTCGATATTGAGAAAGTTTCTTTTCTTTCATATCCGCAAGTTTTTCACCCTCAATAGAGATACTTCCGCCATCCGCACTCTCGATTCCACCAACGATATTCAGGAGTGTAGATTTACCAGAACCGGATGGCCCCAGAAGTACACAAAATTCTCCCTTTTCAATATCAAGATCAAGGCCTTTGAGGACATCTACCTTGCTGTCCCCTGTGCCAAATGATTTTTTTATATCTCGAATTTCCAAAAACATAGATTTCTCCTTCCCAAGTAATTTTGCCTCACCATGGTTAGTCTTTTCTAATCCTATGTTAGTTGTGTCTATCTGATTTGTCAAGGAAATTCGTTCGAACTAACTGTTTTCGAAAATCACAGGTTATTTTTCACAAAAAAAGACTTTCTGACTGTTACATCAGAAAGCCCATTATTCGTTCTACTATAAACACTGCTGCGCATGCAAACAATGCAACTGTAAGAAGACTTTTTTCGCGATATGCTGCAATAAGTGCTGCAATCAGTCCAACTACACCGGACAGGATTCCTCCGGCAGTCGCTGAGAGAATTGCCGGAAATGTCATTGCTGCAAGGCATGCATACGGAACATAATACAAAAATGATTTTACAAACGGACTGGTGATCTCTTTTTTAAAAAGCACAAGCGGAAGCATACGGATCAGATATGTCACCCCTGCCATCACCAGAATATAAAGATATACATTTGGTTTCATATCAGACCTCTTTCTCCTTTACTTCATTTTCTTCGATCGGGCGCAGCAATGCTGCCAGACCGGCTACAAGTAAAGTCGTGATAATGATCACAAATCCCGTAGACACATGGCTCAGAGCCGGAACCACCGCAAAGACTGTACTTACAGCCATAGCTCCGAGCACCACACCCAACACTGCTCTGTTTTTCTTTGCAGGAGGGATGATGATTGCAAGAAACATTCCATAAATTGCCACACTCAGGGCACTGATCATGAAGTCCGGAAGAATACTGCCTGAAACAGCTCCGACCAGTGTTCCCAGCGTCCATCCCGGGATTGCAACACACATGGCACCATAATTATACCATGGACTGATCCTCCCTGCCTTTGCCGCGCTGATACCAAAAATCTCGTCAGTCACACCAAATGCAACTGCACATCTGTGTCCGTTGGAGGTCTCTTTTTGCAACTTCTGCGACAGAGAAAATGACATAAGACAGTATCTCAGATTGATGATCAGCTGCGTCAGCGCCATTTCCCACAGAGAACCGCCTGCTGCAATAATTCCAATTCCGGCAAACTGTCCTGCAGAAGTAAGATTTGTAATTGAGATCAGTACAGCCTGCCATGCAGTCAGGCCGGACTGAATTGCCATTATTCCAAAGGTAAACGATACTGCAAAGTATCCAAGAGCAATCGGAATGCCATCTCTGACTCCATTCCGGAAGCTGATTTTATTCATAATCCATCTCTTCATCCACATATTTCTGGATATTGGATGCATTTACATATTTCTTCAGATGTTCTCCATCCGTAATAACGAGAGTCGGTGCCTGCATGATACCAAACTGACGTGCCATATCCGGATTTTTCTCCGCATCAATGATCTCCAGATCTTCGCCTTCCAGCATTTTCTTTGCCATACGACAGTTCGGACAGGTACTGGTTGTAAACAGATATTTATGTGTTTCCACTGGTTCGATCTTTACATCATCTTCTGTTACTGTAACTACACTGGTGTGTACTTTCTTCAATTTTGAGTGAAGCACATCATACAGTGTACGATTCTTATACTCCTGCGCTTTTCCGTCATTCCAGTTCTGCACCGGACGATAATATCCTGTAATACGGCTGTAGACTTCTGCTTTCTTACCGCATTTTGGACAGGTAAAATGTTCACCACTCAGATAACCATGCTCCTTACATACGGAATATGTAGGAGAAATTGTGTAATACGGAAGCTTGTAGTTTTCTGCAATCTTACGTACCAGAGAAGCAGCTGCCTTCCAGTCCGGAAGCTTTTCGCCTAGGAATGCGTGGAATACCGTTCCGGATGTGTAAAGTGTCTGCAGTTCATCCTGAATATCCAGTGCATCAAAAATATCAGAACTGAATTCTACAGGCAGATGAGAACTGTTGGTATAGTATGGTGTATCACCTTTACTTCCGGCTGTACGGATATCCGGCCAGCGTTTTCGGTCATGTTTTGCAAGACGATAGGATGTGGATTCGGCAGGTGTTGCCTCCAGGTTAAACAGTTCTCCCGGATATTCCTCCTGATAATCTGAAAGACGATTGCGCATATGTGTCAGAACTTCCCTGGTGAATTTCTGTGTACGCTCATCACTCATATCACAGCCAAGCCATTTTGCGTTCAGACCGGCTTCATTCATTCCTACCAGACCAATTGTGGAGAAATGATTGTCAAAACTTCCAAGATATCTCTTGGTATATGGATAGAGTCCTTCGTTCAAAAGCTTTGTGATAACTTCTCTCTTGATATGAAGGGATCTTGCAGAGATATCCATCAGGCGATCCAGTTTTCTGTAAAATTCTTCCGGTGTTTTGGACTGATATGCAATTCTTGGCATATTGATTGTAACAACCCCTACAGAACCGGTACTTTCTCCAGATCCAAAGAATCCGCCGCTCTTCTTACGAAGTTCACGAAGATCAAGACGCAGACGGCAGCACATGCTTCGAATATCGCTCGGTTTCATATCACTGTTGATATAGTTTGAAAAATATGGTGTTCCGTATTTTGCGGTCATTTCAAACAGAAGACGGTTGTTTTCGGTATCGGACCAGTCAAACTCTCTGGTAATGGAATAGGTTGGAATCGGATACTGGAATCCACGGCCATTGGCATCACCTTCGATCATAGTCTCAATAAATGCTTTATTGACCATATCCATTTCTTTCTTACAGTCTTTGTATTTGAAATCCATATCTTTGCCGCCAACAATTGCAGGAAGCTCTGCAAGGTCATCCGGAACCGTCCAGTCAAGTGTGATATTGGAGAATGGAGCCTGTGTTCCCCAACGGCTCGGTGTATTTACACCGTAGATGAAAGATTCAATACATTTTTTCACTTCCGGATAGGACAGATTATCTACTTTGACAAATGGAGCCAGATAAGTGTCAAAAGAAGAAAATGCCTGTGCACCTGCCCATTCATTCTGCATAATTCCAAGGAAGTTGACCATCTGGTTACACAGAACACTTAAATGCTTCGCAGGAGCAGATGTAATCTTTCCTTCGATTCCGCCCAGTCCCTCTTTGATCAGCTGTTTCAGGGACCAGCCTGCACAGTACCCTGTCAGCATGGAAAGATCATGAATATGGATGTCCGCATTTCTGTGCGCATCTGCAATTTCATTATCATAAATCTCTGATAACCAGTAGTTCGCTGTAACTGCACCGGAGTTGCTCAGGATCAGCCCTCCTACAGAATATGTAACTGTAGAGTTTTCTTTTACTCGCCAGTCCTCTACCTTGACATAGCTGTCAACGATCTCCTTATAATCCAGGATCGTAGATTTCATATTACGGATTTTTTCCCTCTGTTTACGATAAAGGATATATGCCTTGGCAACATCGCTGTATCCGGCCTGAATCAGAACATTCTCCACACTGTCCTGGATATCTTCTACTGTCACCTTGCCATCCTGTATCTTATTCTGAAAATCTGCAGTAACACGAAGGGCCAAAAGGTCGATCATATCTTTACTGTAATTTTTTTCTTTGGCATCAAACGCCTTATCAATGGCTGAAGTAATCTTAGTCATCTGAAATTCTGCGATTTCTCCATCACGTTTTACTACCTGAAACATATTAACATTCCTCCCTCTACTGCTGCACCTGTATTGTGTACGGACACCTTCATATCCGTAAAAAATTTCATGCATAAATTGCTGTCTGTAACCTTCACAGCAACCGTGTAGAACCTATTGTATCAGACTCTCATCTATACGTCAATAGGCAAAAAACACTATATATTGTGCTGACAATTCAATCGCACAACTATATAGTGTTCTCTAATATCCCTGTTTTTCCCTTATTTACGGGCTTTTGGCATCACGGAAATAAAGATTTCAGCTGGTACTCTTGCCTTTACAAAAATCCCGTCTTCCCGATATTCTTCTGAGATCAGACTTCCATATTCGCGGATGATCTGAAGCTTGCCGGCTTCTTTATAATCATATAATTCTTCCAGGTATATCTGACTTTCTGCAAGAAGCTTTGCCAGTACACCCTTGAATTCTTCAAGTCCTTCTCCTGTACGTGCAGAACATTTTACTGTATAATCTGCCTGCAGGTCACGGATCTGTGCACCATCTGCCTGATCCTGCTTGTTCAGAAGTGTAATGATCTTCTTTCCGGTTGCACCAAGTTCTCTCAAAGTCTCATAAACCGTATGCATCTGAAGCTCTGCCTGTGGATTTGAGACATCTACCACGTGAATGATATAATCTGCATATTTTGCCTCTTCCAGCGTACTCTTAAAAGCTTCTACCAGATGATGGGGAAGCTTACGGATAAATCCTACTGTATCTGTAAGAAGAATCTGCTGTCCTTCTTTCAGTTCCAGTACACGCGTAGTCGGATCCAGCGTAGCAAAAAGCTTATCTTCTGCAAGAATTCCCGCACCTGTCAGTGTATTCAGAAGCGTAGATTTACCTGCATTCGTATATCCCACGATTGCGGCTGTTTTGAGATTACCTCTGCTTCTTTTTCCGCGGATCAGTTCTCTGTGCTTCTCTACCTGTGCAAGTTCTGCCTTCAATGCAGAAATCCTGGTTCTGATCAGACGTCTGTCTGTTTCCAGTTTCTTTTCACCAGGTCCCCTTGTTCCGATACCACCGCCCAGTCTGGACAAGGACTCACGAAGCCCGACCAGACGGGCAGAACGATATCTCAGCTGAGCAAGCTCAACCTGTATCTTACCTTCACTGGTGGTTGCTCTGCCTGCAAAAATATCCAGGATCAGGAGTGTTCGGTCCATGACCTTGCAGTCCAGTTCGCGTTCCAGATTATTCATCTGTGCCGGAGAAAGCTCATCGTCACAAATAATTCCATTCGCATCATAAGCAGCAAGAAGCGCTGCTACTTCCTCGATTTTGCCTTTTCCGATGTAAGTTCCGGGATGCACTGCCTCGCGGTTCTGGATCACCTTACCGACTGTCACAGCACCTGCTGTAGATGCCAGTTCTTCCAGTTCGTCCAGTGATGCAGCCACATCCTCATCCTGCTCTGTCTGCACACCAATCAGTATCACGCGTTCTTCTATTTCTTTAAAATCATAAAGCTGCATAAATCAGTTCTCCTCTTCTACAGATTCATCATATCCGTCTGAACCATCAGAAGAAGCCTCTGTGTTCGCTGTATCTGTATCCGAAGCCGTTTCTGCAGCGGTCTCTGTGCTCAGCTCTCCATTGCGTGATTTAAGGAACGTAAGTTCCTTCTGTGCATTTTCATCGTCCGGGAACATTTTGACATATTCCTGCATCTTACTCAATGCTGTTGCAAAATCAAGTTTCTTTTCATATACAACGATTTCATTAAACAAAAGGTCCTGCATTTCTGCTGTAGATGCATCTTCCAGACCTTTTGTGATGTTTTCCAGTGCACTGTCATAAGAACCGTCATCAATATCACAGAGTGCCAGACCATTATATCCTCTGGCCGGATCACTGTCATCCGCAGCGACATACTGCTGGTACATTGTTCTTGCATTAGCCGTATCTCCCTGTGCACGATAAACCATTCCCAGAAGAAGCATTGCCTCTGTACTCTTCTGATTCACTGCCTCTGTAAGTTCCTTCTGCGCATTGGTATAGTCTTCCATGTAATAATATACTCTGCCTCTGTCGCAGTAATCTTCTGCACTTTTTGCTTCAGTCTTTAATGCTGCCTCAAGATAACGAGTCCCATCCGCCTCCATATCTTTTTCAAGATATGCTTCATAGATCTGAATTGCTCTGTCATAGGAAGCGTCTTCACCATAGGCTTCTGTAAAATTCTGAGAAGCTTCATCGTAAGAGTCCATTGCCAGAGCTACACATCCTGTCAGATAATATGTTTCAGCATCCATTGTATAATTCTCAGCCAGCGTCTGACAATCCGCCATTGCTGCGTCCTTAAGTTCTGCTTTTAATTCTGCGGTAGCCCGATAAGAAAGCATGTCTTTTTTTAATGCTTTTCCTGCTTTTTCACTGTTCAGGCCACTTGTCAGAAAGTCTATGGCATCCTGATAATTTCCAAGATGAAGACTTGCTATTCCGGCACCGCGGTATGACTCTGCATTCTTATATCCGACTGATATCGAAGACTGATATCCCTGAAGAGCATAATCATAGCTTCCCTGTGCAAGATCTGCACAGGCCTGGTCATAAGTTTTCTTCTCTTCCCCTCCACAGCCGGACAGTACACTCAGTACCAGCCCGGCTGTCAGCATCCATATAATTCTTTTATTTTTCATTGATATCCTTTATTCGCTACAGTGAATAGTTTTCTTTATTCTACCACAAGTCCTTCTTCTTCCATTACGCGAACAACATTATTTACATGTTCTGCACAGATGTCCTCTGTTCCGGCTTCTACCATAACACGGATCAGCGGTTCTGTACCACTCTCTCTTACAAGGATTCGTCCGTCTGTACCAAGTGCTCTTGCAGCAGCTTCTACAGCAGCTACAACCTTTGGATTTTCTCTGGCTGTCTTCTTATCAGCCACTCGCACATTTCGAAGAATCTGTGGAAATACTTTCATTTCTTTTGCCAGATCACAAAGTGTTGCTTTCTGTTCCACACATGCTTCCATGATCATAAGAGAAGTCAGAATTCCGTCTCCGGTAGCTGCATAGCGGCTGAAAATAACATGTCCCGACTGTTCTCCACCGATGCTGTAATTATTCTCCAGCATATTCTCAGCAACATATTTATCACCGACTGCTGTCTGCTCATAGTTGATGTCTTCTGCCTCAAATGCCTTATAAAGTCCCATATTTGACATAACTGTGGTGACAACGGTATTTCCATTCAGTTTTCCCTTGGATTTCAGGAATTTACCACAAACATAGAGGATCTTATCTCCATCAATGATATTACCCTTATGATCTACTGCGATACAGCGGTCAGCATCTCCATCATATGCAAATCCGATATCCAGACCATTATCCACAACATATTTCTGAAGAACTTCAATATGAGTAGAACCACATCCATTATTGATATTTGTTCCATCCGGATCATTGTTGATCACATAAGTTTTTGCACGAAGCGCATCAAAAACGCTCTTTGCGATTGCGGAAGAACTTCCGTTGGAGCAGTCCAGTCCGACTTTGATATTTTTAAAATCACGACACGGAATAGAAATCAGGTATCCGATATAGCGATTACGTCCGGAAGCGAAATCTACGGTACGCCCAATGTCTTCTCTTGTTGCATATGGCAGTTCTTCAATCTTACCATCCAGATATGCTTCAATTCTTGCTTCAACTTCAGCCTCAATCTTCTGTCCGTTTCCGTTCAGAAGCTTGATTCCATTATCATAGAACGGGTTATGACTTGCAGAGATCATGATTCCACAGTCAAAATCTTCTGTACGTACTGCATAAGATACGCTCGGTGTAGTCGTTACATGAAGCAGATATGCATCTGCTCCTGATGCTGTCAAACCTGCAACCAGTGCATATTCAAACATATAACTGCTGCGTCTTGTATCCTTGCCGATAACAATCTTCGCTTTGTGGTCGCGTCCGTAATACCAGCCTACATATCTTCCCACTTTGAATGCATGATCAACTGTCAGCTGAATGTTTGCTTCTCCACGAAAACCATCTGTACCAAAATATTTTCCCATTTTAAACTCCTTACTGTGCAGATTTCTGCACGAAATGCTTGTATTTCCTGATCAGAAATACGTTCCACTGTTGTCTTAGTCTTATTTTACTCCTCTTCACTGAGAGAACTGAGCTTTGCAGCCTGGTCGGCAGCAATCAGGCTATCCAGAATCTCATCCAGTTCCCCTCCGAGAATAGCATCCAGACGATGAAGTGTCAATTTAATTCTGTGGTCAGTTACTCGTCCCTGAGGAAAATTATAAGTACGGATTTTCTCAGAACGATCACCTGTTCCAATCTGGCTTCTTCTCGCTTCTGCTTCTGCATCATGCTGCTTTGCCAGTTCCATTTCATACAGACGTGAACGAAGAACCTTCAGAGCCTTATCCTTGTTCTTAAGCTGTGATTTTTCATCCTGACAGGAAATAACGATTCCTGTCGGAATATGGGTAAGACGCACCGCTGAGTCTGTAGTATTGACACACTGTCCACCATTTCCTGATGCACGGAATACATCGAATTTACAGTCATTCATATCCAGGTGGAAATCAATTTCCTCTGCCTCCGGCATGATTGCAACTGTACATGTAGAAGTATGGATACGACCACCGGACTCTGTTTCCGGAACTCGCTGTACACGGTGTACACCACTCTCATATTTAAGTCGAGAATATGCACCCTGTCCCTGTATCATAAATGTAACTTCCTTGAAGCCGCCGATACCATTTTCATTCAGACTCATCATCTCTGTCTTCCAGCGGCGGGATTCTGCATATTTTACATACATACGATAAATCTCTGCGGCAAACAAAGCTGCCTCATCTCCACCTGCACCTGCACGTATCTCCACAATAACGTTTTTGCTGTCATTTGGATCCTTAGGCAGAAGAAGAATCTTCAGTTCTTTTTCCAGTTCTTCAACACGTTTCTTTGCATCAGAAAGCTCTTCCTTCAGCATTTCACGCATTTCTTCATCTTTTTCTTCTTCCAGCATGGAAAGACTGTCCTGAATCGTTTCTTTATTTTCTTTGTATTCTCTATATGCATCCACAATTGGCTGCAGTTCGCTCTGCTCTTTCATCAGCTTCTGAAAGCGTTCCTGGTTGTCCGTAACTCCCGGCTCACCAAGCTCATTCAGTACCTCTTCAAAACGCACAAGCAGATCTTCTAATTTATCAAACATTCGGTTCCTCCTGTGTTAACATTCTTCCCTCAACAATCCGGTCAAGTCCGGCAAGGTCTTTCTTTACTTCTATCTGTATAAAACCTTTTTTCTTCATGATTTCCGCGACATCCTTCCCCTGATCACAGCCAATCTCATAGATCAGCCATCCACCGGGTTTCAGATATTTACCTGCCTGCTCAGTTATTTTTTCATAAAAATACAGGCCATCTGCCTTACCATCCAGTGCCAGCCGCGGATCATGGAGACGAACTTCATCCATAAGTCCATCAATATCTGCTGTCCGGATATAAGGCGGATTTGAAATAAGCATATCATATTCCATACACTTTTTTCTACTGTTTTTCTCAAAATAATCAGCAGAAAAGAGATCACTCTGTATCAGTTCTGCTCTCTTTTCCAGTCCAAGTCGTCTTGTATTTTCTTTTGCAACCTCAAGTGCATCTGCGGAAACATCTGCGCCCGTTCCTGATGCCTGCGGCAATTCCATAAGAAGACTCAGCAAAATACAGCCTGAACCTGTACACATATCCAGTATCTTCGGAGCAGGCAGCTCTCTCAGATGTGAAATCGCCTCTTCAACCAGCGTCTCTGTATCCTGCCTCGGCACAAGCACACGATCATCCACATAAAATTCATATCCCATAAAATATGCCTGTCCGGTCAGATGCTGCAGAGGAATGTGCTGTGCTCTCTTTTCACATAACTGTCGATATCGCTCTGCCACAGCAGTTTCTGCAGTTTCATCCATATGCGCATAATACCAGGCACGTTTGATATCTGCCACAAACTCCAGAAGAAGCCAGGCATCCAACCTGGCTTCCTCGATTCCTGCAGAGTTCAGAAGCTGGTATCCTTCTTCCAGCAATTCTTTATATGTCCGCATTATTTTCCTCTTCCGGCTCCCAGCCAAATTCCGTTTTCAGATATGCCTTCCAGTCAAAAACAGCCTCAACTGCTTTGATTGCAACTTCAACCATATCCTCTGTCGGTTCCTTCGTTGTCAGTTTCTGCATGGCAAGCCCCGGCTTGCTCATAATATCTGCAAACTTGCTGTCTGTTCTTCCTGCCCACTGAATCATCTCAAAGGAGATTCCTGATACTATCGGTACCATCAGAAGACGTCCAAACAAACGCACCCAGTATACCGGAACCAGTACAAAGACAAAATGAAGACAGATACTTACCAGCATTACCAGGAACAGGAAGCTGGTTCCACATCTTTTGTGCTGCCTGGAACTTGCCATAACATTCTCTACTGTAAGTGGAAGCCCGTGTTCCACACAGTTGATACATTTATGCTCAGCGCCATGATACATGAATGTTCTCTGAATATCCTTCATACGTGAGATCAGGAACATATATCCAAGAAAAAGTGCAAGCTTCACAAAGGCTTCCGCTACTGTTACCCCAAGTTCAGAGACACCTACTTTACGAAGAAGACTTGCCAGTACATATGGAAGCAGCATAAACGCAGCAACAGAAAAGACAATCGAAATTGCAACTGTTATATAAAGAAGCCACTGAAACTGCTTTGCTTCTTTGGCTTTCTTTGCAGACAGTTCTTCTTCCGTCAGCTTTGCATTCTTTGCAGCTTCTTTTTCGTCCTCCTCGTCTCCGGCTATTTCAGCTGAATACATCAGACATTTGGTTCCTACAACCAGACCATCCACAAAACTGACAACACCGCGAATGATCGGCCATTTCAAAAAACCGGCTTTTCCAAAGGTACATTTATAATCTTCTACTTTTAATTCAATTTCTTTATCCGGACAGCGTACTGCAATGGCATACTTGTCTTTATGACGCATCATGATGCCTTCCATTACTGCCTGACCACCGATATTTGATGATTTCATATAGTACTCCAATTCGTTTAAAAGCAAAGAAAGGTTGAGATTTCCCAACCTCAACCTGTCTCTCGCTTCATTATTCAATCTGAATTATTTGTTTAAGCCGTATTTTCTGTTGAACTTATCGATACGTCCACGAGCCTGAGCTGCTTTCTGCTGTCCGGTGTAGAATGGATGGCATTTGGAACAGATTTCAACATGGATATCTTTTTTAGTAGATCCTGTTACGAATGTGTTTCCGCAGTTGCAGGTTACAGTTGCCTGATAGTAATTTGGATGGATTCCTTCGCGCATGATTTTCACCTCTCTATATTTCTCTATTTTTCTATTCGTATTAACTTAACGAAATTGCTAATTTATTTCGCAGCTTTCTGATTATAACATACTGCTTGTACAAATGCAAGCCGTTTATAAAAATTTCTGTTTTTTTGCAGTCTGGACAAATTCTTCATTATTCTTTGTTCTTGAGAACATATTCAGTATCTGTTCAACTGCATCTTCTGCCTTCAGACTGTTCAGTGCACGGCGCATATTATATACTGCTTCCTGCTCATCCCTGGTCAGAAGCAGATCCTCACGTCTTGTACCTGATTTCTGAATATCAATGGCCGGAAATACTCTTTTTTCCTGCAGTTTACGGTCAAGTACCAGTTCCATATTACCGGTTCCCTTGAATTCTTCATAAATGACATCATCCATCTTGCTTCCTGTATCCACAAGTGCTGTTGCAAGGATTGTAAGGCTTCCTCCCTCTCTCATATTTCGAGCTGCACCAAAGAATCGCTTCGGCATATGAAGTGCTGCAGGATCAAGGCCTCCTGATAATGTCCTTCCACTCGGTGTCACACAGAGATTATAAGCTCTGGCAAGTCTTGTGATAGAATCCAGCAGAATCGTTACATCCTGTTTGTGTTCCACCAGACGTCTTGCACGTTCCACAACCATCTCCGATACACGTCTGTGATGCTCCGGAAGCTCATCAAATGTAGAATAAATAACCTCTACATTGCTTCCCTGAATTTCTTCTTTAATATCTGTTACCTCTTCCGGACGCTCATCGATCAGAAGAATGATCAGATGCATGGACGGACTGTTTTTGAGGATAGATTTTGCAACATCTTTAAGAAGAGTTGTCTTACCTGCTTTCGGAGGTGAAACGATCATACCTCTCTGTCCTTTTCCGATCGGACTTAACAGATCCATGATTCTCATAGCTACGGTTCCACCCGGTCTTTCCATGCGAAGACGTTCGTTTGGAAAAACAGGTGTCATATCTTCAAAATTATATCTTCTCTGTCCTTCACTCGGTGAAAATCCATTGATCGAATCCACATAAAGAAGGGCACTGAACTTCTCACCCTGCGTCTTGATGCGAATACTTCCCTTCAGGATATCACCTGTTTTCAGATTGAATCTGCGAATCTGTGACGGAGACACATAAATATCATTTTCTCCAGGAAGATAATTCTCACAGCGAATAAATCCATAGCCATCCGGAAGCACCTCCAGAATACCATTTGCTTTCTCTCCACTGTCAAGCTGTGTTGTATCTGTAGAATTTCTGTGCGTATAATCTGCACGTTCCTGATAGTTTTTTTCCTGATAGCTTTTTTCCTGATAATTTCGTTCCTGATATGTTTTTCTTTCATTAGACTCATAAGATGGTCTACTTTCTCTTGCTCTGTTTTCCTGTCTGACCGTTTCTTCATGAGTTGTTTCTCTGACTTCTGCTGCTTTATTGGATACTTCTGCCGCATCTTCCTGAAGCATCCGCTCTATCAGCTCAGGTTTTCTTAATGTGGAAATCCCTTTCAGTCCTCTTGCTTTCGCAAGATCTTTTAATGTTGCAAGCGACAATGATTCGTATTTTTCTCTCATAAAAAAGTCCTCTCTGCCTTCTCAAAACCTGTTCATTTAACGATAAAGTTATTAAGGAATGTCTGTCTGAAACGACATGAAATCAGAATACCGGCAGGCTGCACAATTTATGTGAAGCCACCGGCAGTGTCCAGATGAATTCAGCAATATTTTAACACAACTTTAAAGCCATGTCTATAATCCTGAAAACAGTTATACAAAACTCAATTTAATGAATGATATTTCCTACGATTCCATAAGATACCACATACATGATCACAGTTGCCATAATCAGACCACAGAAAATAGCAATTGATGATTTCTTAATATCCACTTCCAGAAGAGATGCGATCAGTGATCCGGTCCATGCACCTGTCCCCGGAAGCGGAATTCCAACAAACAATAACAGACCAAGAAATTCATAACGTTTGATCTGATCACTTTTGCCCATCGCACGGTTCTCCAGTTTCACGATCAGACCATGAAATAATTTTGTCTTTTTAAGGACTTTAAAAATCTGACGAATAAACAGCAGGATGAACGGTATTGGAATAATATTTCCCAAAATACAGATCGGAATTGCCTTCGCTGCTGATATTTTCAGTAATGAAGCAGCAAGCAGACCACCTCTCAGTTCCAGAATCGGTATCATTGAAATAATAAAAATAATAAGTTCTCTGGAAATATGCTGTGACAGATTATCTGTAAACCATTGTACTAAAACTTCCATAAATTCTCCTTTTGTAACCCTTCACAGTCACTACTTACTGAACAGTTACCTCTTTTTTCAAATATTCTTTCACAAAATCAATGAAAAGTTCCATCTCTTTTCTTGTTCCAATTGTGATACGAAGATGATTACCTGTTCTTCCACCAGGGAAGTACCGTACATACATATGATGTTCTCTCAGCGCCTGGAACAGTTTTTCTGCCGGACAGCTCTCATGTGCTGCAAAAATAAAATTTGCTCTGGAATCTTCAAAATAAAATCCCAGTTTCTTAAGTTCTTTCTTTGTCCATTCTCTCGTATCAATAATTTTTGCACATGTTTCCTCAAAATAAGCCTGATCCCTGATTGCTGCCACACCGGCTGCGATCGATGTACGGTTCATGGTATAGGAATTAAAGGAATATTTTACATCATTCAGATATTTGATCAATTTCGGAGAGCCGAGTGCAAATCCGATACGCATGCCTGCCATTGATCTGGATTTTGAAAATGTCTGTACAACCAGAAGATTTTCGTATTTCTCAATCAACGGTAATGCTGACTGCGTGCCAAAATCCACATAAGCCTCATCTACGATCACAATCACATCCTGATTATGTGCTACAATATCTTCGATATCACTTAATGGAAGAGAAACACCTGTCGGTGCATTTGGGTTCGGGAAAATGATTCCTCCATTTTCTCTGAAATAATCTTCTTTCTTTATATGAAAATGTGCATCCAGTTCCGGTCTTTCATATGGAATACGGAACAGATCTGCCCATACATCATAAAAGGAATATGTAATATCCGGAAACAGAATCGGCTTTTCGTTGTTAAAAAATGTAAGGAAACTCATTGCCAGCACATCATCTGAGCCGACTCCGACAAACACCTGCTCATCCTGCAATCCATATTTTTCTGCGATTGCATGAACCAGTTCTTTTGCTGTCGGATCCGGATAAAGCCTCAACGCATCCGCCTCCATATTCTGAAGTACTTCGGCTACGCCCGGAGCCGGCGGATAAGGATTTTCATTTGTATTCAGTTTAATCATATCCGGCTGATTTGGCTGTTCTCCTGGTGTATAAGGAATCACTCTACGGATATTATCTTCCCAGTTACACATTGTAATCATTCCCCTTTCTGGTTATTTCTCTCCCCTGCATTATATATTTGCTATTGTATATACTCTTCCTTTGTTTGTCAAAGCTTTCTTAAAAGAAAAAACTGCCGCCAGACAGCGAGTTTTAAGCTCACTGCCTGTTCAGCAGCTGTAAAATTTCTTGTTTTTATCAGATACGGGCCACACCTGTTTTTCTTGCTGCATCTGCAACAGCCTTTGCTACTGCCGGTCCTACTCTCTTGTCAAATGCTTTTGGGATGATGTAATCTTCTGAGAGTTCTTCGGCTGTGATCAGCCCTGCAAGTGCTTCAGCAGCAGCCAGTTTCATCTCATCATTGATTTCTTTTGCTCTTACATCAAATGCCCCACGGAAAATTCCCGGGAAAGCAAGTACATTATTGATCTGATTCGGGAAATCGCTTCTTCCTGTAGAAACAACCTTTGCTCCGCCTGCTTTTGCATCATCCGGGAAAATTTCCGGTGTCGGATTGGCACATGCAAAAACAATGGCATCTTTATTCATCGTCTTAACCATCTCTGTAGTGACAGCCCCTGGTGCAGAAACACCGATAAATACGTCAGCACCAACCAGCATATCTGCCAGAGATCCTTCTTTTTTATCCAGATTGGTCACCTTTGCCATCTCTTCTTTAACCGGATTCATACCTTCTGCACGACCTTCATAAATTGCACCTTTTCTGTCACACAGGGTGATATTCTTAAATCCTGCTGTCAAAAGCAGACGTGCGATAGAGATTGCAGCCGCCCCTGCACCATTCATAACGATACGAACATCCTCTTTTTTCTTACCGACAACCTTCAGTGCATTTGTCAGTCCTGCAAGTGTAATGATTGCTGTACCGTGCTGGTCATCGTGGAAGATCGGAATATCACATTTTTCTTTCAGCTTCTTCTCAATTTCAAAACATCTCGGTGCGGAAATATCTTCCAGATTTACGCCACCGAAAGAACCTGAAATCAGATAGATCGTATTTACGATTTCATCTACATCGTTGCTTTTGATGCAGAGTGGGAATGCATCTACATCACCAAATGCTTTAAAAAGCACACATTTTCCTTCCATTACCGGCATACCTGCTTCCGGTCCGATGTTTCCAAGACCAAGAACTGCTGATCCATCTGTTACTACCAGACACATGTTCCATCTTCTGGTAAGATCATAAGATTTATCTATATCCTTCTGAATTTCCAGGCAAGGCTGCGCAACACCCGGTGTATAGGCAAGGGACAGATCATCCTTGTTTTCAACAGGCACTCTTGTAACAACCTCAATCTTACCCTTCCACTCATTGTGTAATCTGAGTGATTCCTTTGCGTAATCCATTTAATTTTCCTCCTCGTTATTAATTAATACGGCTTCTTCCGCATTTCTTCCATACACTTTTCGACCGTCTTCATATGCTCGGACATACATTGCTCAGCACGATTCTCGTCATTGTTGATAATAGCTTCCACAAGACGCTGATGTTCTTCATCCACTCTGAATTCCGGTCGGTTTTTTTTCATTATAAACTTTCTGGTTCCTGAAATTATATTCTCCATCAGTTTATCTGCTGCGGCAAGCACGCTGTAGATCATTGGATTATCTGCTATTTTGGCAATCTTTATATGCAGCTCCTTATCCAGTTCTCCTCTGATCTCCTCGTCTTCTGCCTTATCTATATTTGAAAGTAATCTTAACAATTCCGCCGCATCAAGCGGTGTACACTTTCTTGCAGCAAGAATTGCCTGTTCACGTTCCAGTGCCGCCCTCAGCTGCTGTGTTTGTCTGATATATCCGTTATTCAATTTAAATAAGATTGATAATGGTCCGATCAACCATGAATCCAGATCATCTGCTATATAATTTCCCCCACCTGGTACAGTCTTAATAATTCCAAGCAATTCAAGTGCTCTCAGAACTTCCCGTACCGCCGGTCTGGATACTCCCATTTCTTCTGCCATAACTCTTTCTGCCGGAAGTGCATCGCCTTCTTTGAGGCATCCGTTCTGAATATTCTCTATGATCTGATTTAAAATTTCATCAAAAGCTTTTTCGTCTCCGATTTCTTTAAACATATCTGTCCCCCTGCCTTCCTTATTCATTAATATAACATTTATACCAACAGTCGGCAAGCATTCCCTTCGTATTCTTTTTCAAACATTTTCTTCCGTTTTATTAAAAATAATAATATATTTTGTGTTTTTATTCTAAACTTTTCCCATATCCTATTGACAAGTTCAAAAAAGGACGCATAATAAACATAAGATATTATAT
>ERZ1026854.108-NODE-108-length-62277-cov-12.022291_pt1 | contig 62277 bp, 67 predicted proteins | sample MGYA00380157_ERZ1026854 | MGnify/ENA primary metagenome ERZ1026854 (study PRJEB33269, sample SAMEA4719793) | human gut metagenome | biome: human-associated habitat; feature: organic feature; material: feces | place: Cameroon | collected 2013-10 ...
GGAAAGCCGGTTTTTGATCTCATTGACGGCGACATTTGTATGAGAAAGCACACAGATTCCTGCACCGTTTTCGAGCGGCATTCGATCCGCTAACAATTTCAGTTTTGCGAGAAGAACTGTTGTCTTTCCGCTGCCGGGACAGGCTGCTACATCAGTTGAATGCCAACAACGTATAACGTTCCTTGCATCTTCCGGAAACTGTGCGCCATGCGGCAAAAGGATTTCTTCTACGGCTTGAATATCTTGGCCGGAAATCTGCCATTCCATCATATATGCACTCAAAATCCACTTAAGTCCACTTCGTAAGTCAATCCTTCGGAGAGTTGCTCCTGCTTAAAGAAAATCGCCATATACCAGGGAAGATATCAGTTTGGCTTCTTCCTGATGGGCACTTTTTCGCAGCGTTTCATAATCATCAATCTGAAATAAGTTTTTTCAAAACACTTGCTAATAATCGGTATCTGTGCCCCAATTTTAAACGAGGTGTTTTAGGCTTGAAATTTTACTCATTCCAAGAAATTCACTCGGTGGTTTCATCCTCCTTGATTTCTACAGGTGGCAGCTCTATACCAAAATTACTGTGTCTCTCTAATGAGTGCAGTCCCGTTTTAATGAACGCCCATGAGCTACGGTAATCATCACATACGGAGAAAGATGACCCTTTCATAAAAAGAGTAAAGCCATCTGGATCATCCCCGTACTTCAAATCAAATTCCTCGGCACACCGAACCTTTTCCCATGCGGAAATATTCGTTTTCCCATGAAGGACATGATCAAGATTCAAGGAAAAATAGTACATACTATATGGAATGCCTGCGATTCTAGGGCAAGCAGAAAGTCGGTCGACATTCTTCCGCTTTCTCTTATTCCGATCCAAAATGCCCACACGGTTTGGTGTTTGAATTTGAGTTTCTGTGTAATGCGGTGGAGCACCATCTGCCATCATATTATCCTCTACAACCGCATTATCCGGAACAAAAACTCCATCCATATCGGTAAGGTGAACGATGCGGCAAATGTCGCTCTTCTTATAGATTTCACCCATAAAGGCTTTGACTTGATCCCATACCGCAGCCACAATTTTATCCGACGACGTAAAATCACGAGTCAGCACATCACCGTGAACAACTTGAAATTTCACCGTTGAGGATGAAAAAATACGGTTCAGAACTGTGGAGAGGCTGGTTTCATCTGTTGGACCCTCTACAATAAAGAGCATGACCTTCTTTTTAGCCATGGGACACCTCCGAGGACGTTTCCTCTTTCATAGAGATATTCTCCATACGCTTACCAACAACTCTCATTGCGTGGGCAATTTCAGACACATTGGTTTCCTCATACAGTGCTGCGTCATTATCGCTCCCAAGGATCACTTCACGCAGGTACATAGAACGAAGATTATTCGTGGCTCTCACACTTCTGATGCGTGTATAACGGTCATCATTTTTTGTCGTTGTAAAAACAATAGAATCGCTATCCAATGTTTCCAGAGGATAAAGATTGTGGGAAGTAAAAATCAACTGCCCCTTGCCCGAATTCTGGATAATGCGCAGCAATTCTCCAAGCAGATACTCATAGATACCAGAGTCCAATTCATCAATCGCAAGTGTGATGGATGGATTATTATATGCCGCAATCAACAAATGCAAGATGGACGTGATTTTCTTAATGCCTTCAGATTCATACTTCAAAGGCAGTCGATGCGTTTCTCCATTCGCACAGAGAAGTTCGCGTGCCAGCTGAATTTTTGTACCCTGATTTCCATCTTCCATCAGCTCAGTGCCAAGTTCTACAAGTGTCAATTTCACACCCGGAATGATTTTGCAGAGAACCATACTGATAGTCGATATAACCTGTTGGACAATCTCCAAGAGATTACTCGGAATCGTCGTTGGTCGGTCAATTGGCAGCGTAAACATACCACCCGCCGTTTCTGTTCTGAAATTGACAGGAATTGCTGCATCTAACGAAATAAGTCCATTATTGCGGTTTAGAATAACAAAGAAAGATGTCTTTGCGAAATATGCGATCTCAAATAATGGTTCAACGTCGTTATCGTTTTTTTGTGCGGCATCGTGGAGCATCTTTAAAAATTCAGGAGAGAACAAAAAGGAACGATGCTCCTTTTGGCACAACAGTTTAGTGACACGAAGTTCATTCACCTTTGCACTCTGTTTTGTACCAAACAGAGAATCCAATTTAACCTGCGGCAGAAACACGGCGTTCTCCGCCTCATGGGTACACTCAAAAATAGTCTTAATTCGAGAGGTCTTTTCCGGAGCACTGCTGGGCGTAACACACTTGACCGATTCATCAATCGTGTCTCTGCTCAGAATAGCAGAATAGATAAACCGTCGTCTGTATGACACGCTGCCTTTATCCAGTTTGAGAATACTAAACTCAAATTGCAGCTCTGCCTGCTCCTGTCCATAAGAAATGCAGTCAGACAATTCAGTTCCTACTTTCTGACCGCACAGCAGCGTCTTCAAAATCTCCAGCGCATCAACAAACGTAGTCTTACCCGATCCATTCTGACCATAAATTCCAAGAACATCTGCTTTGGGCGCAAAAATATCTTCACCATAATTGCAGGGGAAACGAATTTCTCCGGATTCCACATTTCTGAAATTTCTGATAGCAGCCCGTTGAATCCGAACAATCGGCATTTCGCTCACAGATACCACCTCCGATTTTAGTATACCAACTTCTTCGGAAAATAGCAACACGAATTTCTAAAATCGAATATTAAATTCAGTAATCTTGTTTATATTTCAATTTTCGTTCCCCGCATTAGCCACAATCAGCTTTGTCGCGTCGTCTTTGATCACACTCCACCCACTCTTCCAGCGTCAGCGGCGTGTAATCCGAATACATACAGAAGCAGTTGATCATCTGGCACGGCACCGGCTGCGCTGTTTCCTGATGAGCATCCTTCCTCATGGTTGCTCTGGTCTCTGCACAGAACCTGTCCACCAGTACCTTATCTCCCATCTTTATACCAGCCATTTGCAACCTCTACTTTCTTTATTGGGGTCAAAAAGCTCTCCGTATCGAAATACAGATTTTGGAGAATTGGTACAAGGTCAATATATTCTTCTTCTGGATTTTGGTTCTGTTTATATTTTGCCATTACTACCAGATAGCCATTGTCCCATTCTTTTACTTCAGTATAAAATGTGCGAAAGCTCCCTGTTTACGAGAGGTTTCACACACTTTGGTTCATTTCGGGGAAAAAGAATGGCACCGGAACCAAAGCTCCGATGCCTGTACATTTTCCAGTTTCATTTTGCGCCGTTAATCCTCTGACCCCCGGCCTATGAATTTTGCGGTTTTTCACAGAAAAGGGCGCACCGGTCTCCGTGTGACTTCACCGTAGAGAAGTGACCCCGGCCCCGGCGGGGCAAAAAAAAGCGAATCAACGCATTATCAAACACGTCAATTCGCTCAAAATAATACTTGTTCGGATGTGCTTCAGTCACTTTTCTTCGTTCAGAAGAAGTCCTATTTATTACACATTTGTGTTCTCTTTACTAACTAAAACATCACTTTATGCATTGTTATTTATAAGAACTCATCACTTTCTTAGGTATCATATTCTTCAAATATCTTCATCCGTTGAGAAACTTATTTCAGGTTGAATCCACCCAAGAATCAAAAGGCTCCGAATCGTGCGTTTTATTTCGTCTTCCTTTACACCTGCCCAATGTTTTTTCCAGCTAAGCACGTCTTTAAGGATATCTTTTTCGGTCACATTTTGCATCTGTTTTTGAAGGCTGTCATATGAGAACATTACCGTTGTCATCATTTCTGCCTGATTCGTATTTTTGACTCTGCAAAATAAGTCCACCGTACTATCTAAGCACTGAAGCTCTTTAGTAGAATATAATGTGGGATCAAAAACAAAGTTCTGTGTCACATGTGTTTCTACCATATTTTGACCACTACGCTGCGTTTCAATCATCAGGTTTGCATTAGACAATGCAGTAATGCTCTCTTTCACTTGCGTAGAATAAGGTCCATAGCTCGCTTTAGTAAAAGTAAATCCGGTCTTAACTCCAGACCGAGTAAGCACATAGCAAATCTTCTGGAATATAACCCTACCAACGTGCAAGGAGTATTGTTGTTTGTTTACCTGATGCACTACTTCTAGAATCAAAAGCCATTTATCATTGAACGGAATATTTCTCACGCCTTCATTTAGTTCGCAAGTTATTCCTGACTTCTTCTCTAAATAGCTAAAGGATAATTTTTCTTTTGCTGTGCCGTAGGGAGCGTAAATTTCAATTTCTATAGGCAAATCTTTTAATTCTTGGTACATTTTAGAACCAACATCATCCCAACTCAATCCTCCATTTCCACACCCTAGGGGCGGAAATGCAACAGAAGTTATTCCCAACTCCTGATATGACTGCCGAAACCATTTCAATCCTTCAGTGATATACGAAAATTTTGAAGGCGACCTCCAATTATCTTTCGTTGGAAAGTTAATAATAGACGTTCCTGTCAAATCACGATAAAGATAAGGCTTTCCAGGTTTCACTTTTCCTTCTTTGCAAAGCATCTGGTACTCACCAAACATATAGGGGTATCTATTTTTGAACTCTAGGGCAATTCCCTTGCCCATGACACCTACACAGTTTACTGTATTTACCAACGTGCTGCATTTACTATCAAAAATGTTACCCAATAGGATTTTCACTTTCATCCCTCCTTCCAAAAGAACACTTTGGGCCTCACAATGATTTTCTTCTGAAATCCTCTTAATTCTAACTCGTTCCTTGCCTGCTCGTTTACCACAACCGCACCAACAATGTATTTATATGGAATTTCCCCAGGCACCAATATTTCTGCACACTTAACTCGTTTTCTTTTCAACTGCTCATATGGGTCATCGTCAGTCCACCACTCATTGTAAATTCGAATAAAATCCAGTTTACTAATTCCTTCCTCCGGTGAGTAGAAACGACTATATTCACTAGCTGCATTGCCATCTGAAATTACTGTTCCCTCAAAATCTAACACAGCTGCTGAAATTGCTAACACACACACAATGATTGTGCCATACTCTGTCTTTTATACATCATTGGATTGCGTGGATCAAAATACGCATTCGCATATGAATGTAGCGAACCGCCATTAGGGATATGCACACTGTCTCGCCGATTCTGCACTTCAGACATTGCAATAGATTCATGCTTCATTTCTGCGACACGGTTGTAGGAAAGAATCCCATAATGAATTACAGAAGGAATATTTTCGATAGGCTGAATGTTATACACACTTTGCTTTTGGACTCTATCGAAAAACATTTTACTTGGACTCAGCACAATCACTCCACCTCCCTACAATCCATAATATATCAATTTAATTATACCATGCCTTCCTGCTATCAGCAAGTTGATTTTCTCGTTGAAACCCTTTTGGGAGAATTTGTACTCTTAACAACGCATAACCGTGTTCTTTGTTGATTTCATCCTTAAACCCAACAAAGCGTTTTCTGTGCATCCATCTTGAATTTAACGGCCTTGCATTTTTGCTTAAGTTCGTCTCTCGTTTGTGTAAGAACAAAACAACCTTGCTGAGATTTCTGTATTTGCATCACGCTTTTTACTGTTAATGCAAAATAAGTATCTTCATAACATATTCTTGGTTTGCTCTCTGCCACAAGAATAGAACAATTATACTTTGTTGCATATAACATCAACCTGTGTAAGATGGGTGCCATTTTCAAGGGATCATAAAGATCCTTTTGCTTTTCCATGCACTGGCTTATATTTCTCAGAACAACGAGACTTGGTTGGAATTCTTCAATCCCCTTTTCAAGTTCTTGAATACATTCCATTGCTTTTTTACAATTAAAGTTCACATACGCAATATTTGAGCAGTCTGCCTTCTGTCGTTCCAGGCTTGCTTTAACTGCACCTACCTGTCCATCCTTAAAATCCTGATAAATAACTCTACCAGCCTGCCTATTCATATTGTCTACTGCCAATGCTCTTCCCATAGAAATACTAGCAATGATTTCCGCAATCAGTGCTTCAACCACATCTTCTGAGCTTCCATACAAAAAAGCAACATTTTTATGCGGTAGTCTATATTTCCATAGCCACTCTTTCTTGGATTCAACATCACTATATGGTATAATAATTGTATTGTCCATCGCAAATTTCTTCTCCTGCAGCACAGCAACACACACGCTTATTTTCATTTAGCAGCACAATCTTCGCCCGCTCCAAATTAACCATTTTCTCCCAGCTTATGGCCAAGCAGCCTTTCCAGATCCAGCTCACCATCTTCCGTCCGAAATGCCTCATCGATGTTGCCCGTGGTGTTGAATCTTTCATCCTGAGCCAGAACAGATATGACCGTCATACTATTTGTAGAAACAGCCGATCCAGTTTGACGTTTAAGTTTCCAAGTGTGATCCAGCATTCTGCCAAAATCATCAAGATCTGCATTCTTATCTGTCAGAACACGTTCAGCATCATCAACCAATGCCAGCATCGCTTTCAGCTGTGCCGTCTTACCCCCCCCGCTTGCATCCGAGGGTATAGACCAATGCTGCCACACAAAAGAACAGCATTGTGATCGTATTGCCGCCTACTGCAAAATAAGCAACTGTGGCAATCAGCAGAATTGCACCGGCGATAACCTTGTACTTCGATGCAAACTCAGCTAGTTCCTTCCGATAAAGGAAGATTAGGCCACCGGCGATGAAATAGACTGCACTATACAGAATATTTGACCGTTCATTAAAATTCACTGTCACCCTATCTGCAATATGGTTTTCATCAAAGAAATATATACTGCACACAAAATTGTAGATTACAGCACAGGCAAATGCTAACCATGCACGCTTCTTATTCTCCAGTAGGAAGCAGAAGAACGGGAACAGCATATAGAACACAAAAATGACTGCCAGTGTCCAACTCACACCAATGACCGAAATATTCGCATTCGGCAGAAGACCCTGGCACAAGGTCAAATTTGCAAAGGCTTCAAACAAGGATTCCTTGCTCGGCGAAATCACAAAGTCCAACACACAAAGCAGTGCAAAATACGGCCAAATCTTGATGTATCTCTTCTTGTAGAAATCCCCTACGCTAATCTTCTGGTCAAGAACTTTCTGGTAGTAGCCGCAGCACATACCAAAACCGCTGACCATCATAAAAAGAAAAACGAGATTTGTAAAAGACGGTATAAGCTGGTCAAATACAAATCCACTTATTTCATATTTTCCATTTGCCAGAATATGCATCAGTGCAATTCCCAATATGGCATAGGCCTTCAAGCCATCTATTCCCTCATATCTTTCTTTCATCCCGCAAGCATCCCCCGCAATGTTTTTGCATATCTTTCCTCGGAGCACTCACTTTCAAGGAAGTTCTTAAACTTTGCCGCACTAAAATGTGCGAAAGCTCCCTGTTTACGAGAGGTTTCACACACTTTGGTTCATTTCGGGGAAAAAGAATGGCACCGGAACCAAAGCTCCGATGCCTGTACATTTTCCAGTTTCATTTTGCGCCGTTAATCCTCTGACCCCCGGCCTATGAATTTTGCGGTTTTTCACAGAAAAGGGCGCACCGGTCTCTGTGTGACTTCACCGTAGAGAAGTGACCCCGGCCCCCGGTTGGCAAAAAAAGAGCGAATCAACGCATTATCAAATACGTCAATTCGCTCAAAATAATACTCATCCGGATGTGTTTCAGTCTCTTTTATCCATTCAAAGAAGTCCTACTTCACACATTTGTGTTTTTTGTCCAATTAAGAAGCGCCGCACATCTTCATCAAACCGTTTTGCTTGAGGACATTTTGCGACCACATCATCCCATTTTTCACACACAGCTTCAATTAACTTTTCGTATGTCCTTTTTTCTTTTTTGGGTCGATTTTTAATTTTCACTCCATGATACTGCGGCGAATGCGCAATAATGTTAACCCATGGACCATATAATATTTCATAATCATCGCACTGATCAAATGCTGCCACAATCCAGGTATCTGTTGCATCGAATGGAACCATGTAACTCACAGCTAGTCCATCTTCCGGAAGCAACAGTGACCTTATGAATGTTCTCAGAAAATCGGCTCCTGCAGCTGGGGTATTCTCATGGTGTTCACATGGCAATGTAACGGGACATGCATTTCTATCTCCAATTATTTTTTCGCAGGTAAGGGGATGTGTTTCTTCCGGCGCATCACAAAGTGCTCTTTGACAAGCGCAATGGACTTCTTTCTCGCATCTCTGGACATCTCCATCCATATGGACAACCAAAAGATCAAGTACCGGTGTCAGGGAATGCATATAGGCCTTCAGTTTTCCCTGATTGTCTTCACACCATTTCCAGACACCTTTCCAGCCATTTCCAAACTGTCCTATCATGTTAGGTTCCGGCTGAATCATTTGATAATTGTTTTCTTCATTGGTAATCGTATCAATGACTGCAGCAATCAGTTCAAAATCCCGTGGACCTTCTGCAACAATTCCTATTGTTTTCATTACAGATTTGGTACGCCCCCTAGCCGTCCTTCCGTCCACAATCTCGACAGAGAATAACCAGAATCCATCAATTCCTTAGTCACCTGAATTCTCTGTAAAGATGTGTGGCCTGATTTTCTGCTCTTGTTTACTGCAAACAATCTTATATCATCATTCATTAAATCAAGTCCGTCCAAAACCAGCGGGTTGTGGGTTGTTACAAAAACAGTCTTATCCTGTTCTAGAATTGTTTTACAGAACAGCTTTGTTGTCTCTCGCGCAAGTCTTGGATGCATTGCATGATCAAAACTATCCACAGCAAAAATGCCGGGCGCATCAGGGTGTAATGCCAAGCAAAGAAGAAACAGAACATACAGTGCTCCCTCACTGGCATCGTAAGCTGTAAAGCTTGTTTTTGAAGTCAAATAGCGATCTTGAAACTCTAGAATTCTTCTTGTCGTTGGAACAGCAGCATTCACGCTTGACTTTTTAGGTGAAGTCACATCAAACCCACTTGCCCAATCGATCAGTTCCAAGACATCATCCAGCGGAAGATTTTGCAAGTAGCTTTCACCGTCTTCATCTTGCCTCATGATTTCTTCAATCGCTTCTGCGAGTCTACCACCGCACAAACCGATAGGGCTAACCTGATACGGATCAGGGAGCGTTCCTCTCAATGCTTGTGTGTTAGGTTGATAAATCGCATAGTTCTTAAACTTCTCGATTTCCGGTCTAACCTCAGCAAGTTCTTCATTAGGTTCAAGCATCAGCAGACCCACATACGGATCATATACCGTTTTCGATGCACCGCTTCTGCCCCATATCGTTTCATTATCTACAGTCAGCTTTTCCGAATGATAACGCCACATGTCTCGTCTAGCCGAATCAGATTCATTTGGAACATTCAAATTAACTGCATATTGATAGTTCTTTTCATTTTGACTCCAAGAAACATCAAAATTAATGGTCGGTGCTTTTCTTTTTAAATCGGAGAATGCTGACTTGTAAAGTCCCGGAACGCTTAAACGAACGCCCTTCCGCTGCATACTTGCATTATCTACCCGATCTGTCATAGCAGCACAAAGCAAACCAATAGCCTCAAGGATTGTTGTTTTTCCAGAGCCATTTGCACCAATAAAAATATTTACACGTCCCGGCTCAAACGACACATCTTCCAGTGTCTTAAAATTTCTAAAAATCAGCTTGTTAATGTTCAAAGCACTCACTTCCTTCATAAAGTCAGCTCAAGCTTAACATAAGCCTTGCCATAGTTTAAATTAAGTATACCAGTCCTTTTGAAAAATTGCAAACTTATTTTCAGTTTTCCTTTTTTACAGCGATTCAAAATTTGCAGCTCATCATCCTATTTACTGAAATTCTAATTTTACCAGGCAATTATTTCAATAAAACAAATTCATTCGTGTGCAGGCACAAGCAACTAAATAGTTCCGCACATATATTCTACAATACACTTGCTACAAATCAGTTCGAGATCTGCCTGCATCTCATATCCTCAATTATCCGAATCTCCCAAAGCTCGTATATCATAGTCGCCAGCTCTACTAAAAATCCTTCTGAATCCACCCAATAGCATTCTTTATGTAATTGGTCTTGTAGAAATACTGCTAGTTGCATAATCGAACTCATCCGCACCACATATTTGAAATACTACTGACCTTTTTCCTCCGATAGCTGTTGCTGTCTTTCCAAGCAGAACCACTTCCAGTTTTAAGTTCCGCTGCATTTTCAATGCAAATTGTTCTAAGCAAGATTGAATCAACGGTTGACATTCAACTATTTTCATCTTACAGTCCTTTTATCTCTCATTATTCTGTGAAGACCAACAGACAACTCAAAAGTTTATCACAATAAGATACAAGCAACTCGTGATTTTCAAGATACGTCGCTAGCCCTCGCCGATTCTTGAAAAACTTATAATACAGTTTAATAATATGTACGCTTCTTTACAAACTTACTTATAATATTATTGCCAGAATACTCTTTGCTCCTCGCATCTCGTAGCTGCTGATTGACAATCATTTTTCCAGTATTGAGGTCATACTTTCTCACACGATTATTGTAGACAAAGGTGATATCGTCATCATCAAGAAATATGTGGCTAAGTCTTCTGTTTATAAGACTCTGATGAGAAAAGCTCTCTAATACCGCGACAAACATCCAATTCTTTTCTTGTCGCTTGAAAAGGAATATGTTCCCTATTAAATCATCCAGCATGGCAAAAACATAGTCCTCAAAAACAACCACGTTCTTTACACAATTTGGGAGAATAACTTCAAACGCATCGCCAATCATTAAATCATACGTTTGCCTTAGCGTAACAGTTATCCCACAATCTTGGAAGATTCTCGGTTTCGATTCTCTCTGAGGCAGTGCAGTCTCGTTGTTAACGCTTTTGGGGTTCGTCCAAATATCATCCGTTCGAAAGACATTGTAATTCTCTATATTCAACCTTTTTATCAACTCAGTCATATTTCGGAGATCATTCATACCATAAATTCCAAAATACCAGTGTGCATTCTCCGCTCTTTTCTTTACTTCAATAAAATAGTCCCAATCGACTGGCGAGATTGAATGTCCAATCACAACAACCTGATCCGTGCATGCCAATCCTTCGAAGAAATCACGATGGTTTTTAATGATTTCCTGGCTATTTTTGGTTAATTCTTTGTCATACTGTCCAACTAAATCAAACACATTGTCCTGTGCCACATCAATCACAGCTTGACGGTAATTTCGCGGCCTCCTACTTCTCTCATGAAAATCCTCTGCTGCACCCGGCTTATGCCCCAGAATCAGTTTTTTCTTCTTTTTCCTGCTTCCATGGATATAACAAACATCTTTCACGCCATACATCGTTTCAATGAATTCTGTATAGTTGAAATTGAGAACCTTCCCTTGCGGATGAATAAGGCCGATTAGTGGTCGATCATCAGTTCCAAGCTCGAGACTCTCAATCCATCTTCGAAAGGTTGGCTGAAGGTTATTTACTAAATTGGCTATCGGCGCTGCTGCAGCCTCCACGGCCATATAGAACTCAGCCGCGCCACCATCTTCATCATCATAAAACCCGAAATCGTCAAGCCACATATTGATGATGTTCCTACTCCCCATCAAGTCGAGGTTTAAAGTGCCGAGCGCATTTTCAAAGTCTGCCCATATGTCTTCTGCCGTTAATACTGTATCGAGATCATATTGAAGGCCATTACTCTTTCCAAGGCCATCTCGGAAGTTGTAATAGCTAGAGGGAACCCTGTGCATCAAATCAAAGCCATTTCCTATAATATAAAGTGTATGCGCAGAAGGCGTTACATTTTTCATCAGGATAGGTTTATATGCTTGCACTTCAGACTTGAATAATTCTCGCTCTTGTTTCCTTTGTTCCTGCCATTTTAAGTTTTCAGCTTGTTCCTTGATTTTTGCCTGTTCTTCATGCCACTTCTTGCTGCAAATTCGGCAGTAGGAATAATTGGCTTCACTCAGAAATTGTTTTCCACAAGTTTTACAAATCTTTATTTTCATAGTTTAAACTAGCGCAATTTGCTTAACTCTCGACGCCCTCATTCGTACTCATCAATAGGTCGTCCCGTCTTTTTATAACAAAGTCTTCCATCAATAGTCTTCAATTCTTCGCCAAGGTAATAGTCGCCATGATAAAATTTAGAAACATCCATATCAAGAGCTTCAATTACTCGACACGCCAAACGAAAAGAAGAAGTCATAATATTTCTTTCCCCAGATTCTAGCCTCTGATATTGACGCAAAGTTATTTTTGCACGGTCAGCAACCTCTTGCTGCGTCAGTCTTAATATTTGTCTTTTTTCCGATAGGATAGATACCGCTCTTGGATGTAGAATTTGAAAGCCATCTAAAATATCGTCATTCATAATAACAGTCCCTTTTATTACGTCCATTTGGTCACATTATACGGCCAATCGGACGCAATGTCAAGTTATGCACTTTGGGTGTCTACAGAAAAGATCTTAACGATCAAATCATATTCTGGCTGAATCCTGATGGGTTTATCGCGGCGTTTCTTCATCCATCCCTTATTTAAATCGCTCTTTTTATCTGGTTTCAGGCTCATTTCCAGTCGCCCCCAGTCAGCATATTCCTTAAATAAGGATCCGCACCGTATCTACCCTCCAGATACTGTTTATCGTATGCCGCTGTGTTATTCACTCTTTCGTTATCTTCACGACGTATCTCGTAAAGTGAGTAAATCTCGCTTTCGTGATTATCATTTTCCGCTGCAAACCATATCTCATCTCGGCGGAAAACAGTATTTCGCATTGTGGTCACATCATGTGACGTAAAAATCAACTGCGCTCCATTTTGGTTGATTTTCGGATTCTTGAACATTGCAATCACATAGCGAAGCAGCTTAGGATGCAACTTTGCATCCAGTTCATCAATGATGACCAGTCTTCCTTCTCTTAATGCCATCAGCAACACCGGAAGAACCGCTATCAACTTCTGCGTACCATCAGATTCATCCACAAACCTAAGTTCGTAGCTTTTTCCATTAACCGTCCGCTGCGTGTAGAGTTGCTTTTCATTTTCATCAAATCGATAGCCCGTCAAATCGATTCCCATGTCATTCAACGCTTGTACGATCCACCTTTTGACATCGTCATTCTTAGAAATCATAACGGTACGGTCTACGACCGGATTGGCGTAATTGCGTATCACACAGGACTCAAACCACTTTTGCACTTCTGCTATGACAGGAATATCATAGTTGATTGCAAGGAAGGACAAATATGGCATTTTGGGATTTACCGATGTGTTGATGCTTGCTTTATTGATGCTAGCGCCAAGCGTAATATTCGATTCTTCTCGCTCAAAAACAGTGCCGGTCTTTCTTCCTCCAATAGCTCGCCAATAGAGTGCCTCTGAAACCACTTCACCATCTTTCAGTGACAAATAATAACGGTACTCGTTTTTTTCCTGACGGAAATACACTTGAAACTCCGTAGGCTTGTCACGTGAGATATCATCGAATAAAAACGGCTCGCACTCTGCTTTCTGCTGAATGACAATATCTTCTCTTGTCTTTTCCAAATCGCGGATAGGCTTGACCACCGTGGTAATAAGGCAAGAAAGTGCCTGAAGAAGGTTACTCTTTCCTCCTCCGTTTGGACCATAAACCACTCCCACCGGCAACAGTCTTCCACTTTTTTCTTCTCCTAAAAGAGATGCATCAAATTCTGGAATAGCCGCCGCCTGAAAGTCAAAAGTAGTTTCGTCCTTATAGGACTTAAAATTCTGGAATGAAAACTGGCATAGCATAACCTGTCCCTCCTTTCATTTTCATTATACAAGTATATTGCGTGAATTTCAAGTTTATATTCGCTGTTTCGGAAATTTATTTTTTGTATTTTGCTTTATAAGGCCGTTTTGAAGTTACACTCCACCCATTCTTCCAATGTCAGCGGCGTGTAATCCGAACACATGCAGAAACTTTTGATTACTGGCAAGGCACCGGCTGCACCGTTTCCTGATGAGCATCCTTCTTCATGGTTGCTCTGGTCTCTGCACAGAACCTGTCCACCAGCACCTCATCTCCCATCTTTATACCATCCATTTGCAACCTCTACTTTCTTTATTGGAGTCAAAAAACTCTCCGTATCGAAATACAGATTTTGGAGAATCGGTACGAGGTCAATATATTCTTCTTCTGGATTTTGGTTCTGTTTATATTTTGCCATTACTACCATATAGCCATTGTCCCATTCTTTTACTTCAGTATAATATTCTAAGGAATATGGCGCAGCAAACCGTATCACATGATCACCATAACGGAACACTGTATAGCTTTTTTCATTGCCAATAGTAGCCACCCCTGTCATACAGATTCCTCCAAAAGTTTATCTACCAATCTCATGGATACCATGCATGGTTTTAATATCTGTTATTGCTCCGTTACACAAGTATATTGCATCAATTTCAAGCTTGTATAATTGATTTCGTAAATTTATTTTAGTATTCCGTTTTATAAACCCCGTCTCGCTGCCTTTAACCATGCCCCACCCACTCTTCCGACATCAGCGACATGTATATTCGTTGCCTGAACTTTTCTGTACAGAGTCAGCAACAACGCATAACAGTGTTCTTTGTTGATTTCATCCTTAAACCCAACAAAGCGTTTTCTGTGCATCCAGCTTGAATTTAACGGCCTCGCATTTTTGCTTTAGTTCGTCTCTCGTTTGTGTAAGAACAAAACAGCCTTGCTGAGATTTCTGTATTTGCATCACACTTTTTACAGTTAACGCAAAATAAGTATCTTCATAACATATTCCTGGTTTGCTCTCTGCTAGAAGAATGGAACAATTATACCTTGTTGCATATAACATCAACCTGTGTAAGATGGGTGCCATTTTCAAGGGATCATAAAGATCCTTTTGCTTTTCCATGCACTGGCTTATATTTCTCAGAACAACGAGACTTGGTTGGAATTCTTCAATCCCCTTTTCAAGTTCTTGAATACATTCCATTGCTTTTTTACAATTAAAGTTCACATACGCAATATTTGAGCAGTCTGCCTTCTGTCGTTCCAGGCTTGCTTTAACTGCACCTACCTGTCCATCCTTAAAATCCTGATAAATAACTCTACCAGCCTGCCTATTCATATTGTCTACTGCCAATGCTCTTCCCATAGAAACACTAGCTATGATTTCCGCTATCAGTGCTTCAACCGCATCTTCTGAGCTTCCATACAAAAAAGCAACATTTTTATGTGGTATTCTACATTTCCATAGCCACTCTTTCTTGGATTCAACATCACTATATGGTCCCAGCTTATAGCAAAAAAGCCTTTCCATATCCAACTCACCATCTTCCGTCCGAAATGCCTCATCGATGTTGCCAGTGGTGTTGAATCTTTCATCCCGAGCCAGAACAGATATGACCGTCATAAGAAGTTCACCTGTCGCATCCAGTGTATCAATATTCTCTTTCTTAAAGTACACACCTACCGGTGAATCAAGTTGCCGAAGTTCTCGAACACAGTTCAATGTTTCTTTCAGGTTCCTGGCAAATCGAAAAGCAGATTTTGATACAATATAATCTATTTTTCCGCTCCTGGCATCCTCCATCATGCGGCTAAATTCCTCATAAGATGCCCTGTTGATACCGGAGGTAGCTTTATCCATATAGATTTCTATAATCTTCCAGTGCGGATGGTTTTCGATAACGCTATTACAAAGTTCCTTAATTTCACATCATTCCAAAGTCACGAAATTACGATGCTTGGTTAAAACCAACTTGCTTTGCCTTTTGAACAGTAGATCACCTACAAAAGAACTTAATCTCTCTATTGTCCGAAATGGTTTTATTTTCTTTTCCAAAAATTCAATCAGCGATCGAGCCGTACAATTGCAAAGGTTGTACAGCCACATTATTGTTCGATTTCTTGTACTATCTTCACAGGAATAGCTCTCCTCATTCATTACTATTTCGCAGAGTTCATCTCGACTATATCTTTTATATCCAACTATAAAATCCGGCAGTTCTCGATGTGTTCTTTTACAGCTCTTGCAAAAAAGGACTCTTAGCACATAGCACCTTGTTTTCTCTTGTTCCCTTACTTTTCTCTTACAGGTGCCATGAAAAAGCAGCTTCATTCCACAGTCCGGACAATACACCGCACTTTCTGAACGCACACGAGCGATTCCATTTTTCACTTTGATTATACAGTCTCGAACATATACCATCATTCAATATTTCCGGTGCTTCGCAATTATATTACAGATATTCGATCAAAGTCCACTCAAATCCACTTCGTAAGTCAATCCTTCGGAGAGTTGCTCCTGCTTAAAGAAAATCGCCATATACCAAGGAAGATATAAGATTCCATCCTCAACCTGAACATTATCTTTACAGAAAACAATTGCCTGCTTTGCTTTCCATTCTTCTACTGCCAAAACCTTATCCAGTGCAGCATGCTTCTTATAGTCGTTGCCAGACTTGATTTCCACCAAATCGATGGCAGTGCCTTCCTGCATCACAAAATCCAACTCACCATATCTCTTTGTGTCAAAATAGTGCAAGGAGAAACCATTTGCAACAAACATCTGGGACATGACATTTTCCAGAATGCTACCCATATTAACGCTTAAATCACCTTGTAAAATGCTAAATTGGATGTTGTCCATTGAAAGAGCGCAAAGTAACCCTGTATCACCTGCATATAATTTGAAAAAGCTGCGTTTTTCATTCAACTTCAACGCTGCCTTGGGTTCCTCAATATTGTAACAAGGATTTGCGACACCTGCATCCACCAACCAGTTAAAGCTATCTCCATATCGATCAAGGCGTGCGCTTGCCTTTAGACTACTCACTGTAAAGCGTCGATTCTTTTCGTTCAACTGAGAGGGAATCGAATCGAAAATTGCTCTGATTTTTGGCCTGTCATTTTCTGCTGCATATTTTGAAATATCCTGCCTATACAAATCAAGGATTTCATTTTGATCTCGAAGTACCCGCCCTATATCATGTGTTTGGACATAGGTCTGAACTACTTTCGGCATTCCGCCAACAATAATGTAGGAATAAAATAGCTTCTTCATTGTTGTATGAATGACATCAGAAACAGGCATCCTTGCATTGTATGCCTCTCGCATTATATCAATTGTTGTCCGCTGAACGCCGTTTGCAAGAATAAATTCTTCAAAGTCCATCGGGTACATTGTATACAATTCTTCAAATCCAACCGGCAATGAACGAATCACTTTATTCTTCACACCCAAAAGTGAACCCGTCTCAATATAGTCAAATCGTCCATCCTCAACCAAAAACTTGATTGCAGTTCTGGCATTGGGGCATTCCTGTATCTCATCAAATAAAATCAGCGTATTGCCCGGAATCAATGGTTTGCGCACCAGTGCTGACAATCCTTCAATAATCGTATTTGCATCGAGATTTCCATCGAACACTCGTCTTGCATCCGTATCGGAGACGAAGTTGAATTCAATAAAGCATTTATACTCATTTTTTCCAAATTCACGCACTACTGTGGTCTTTCCGATTTGTCGTGCACCTTGAATGCAAAGGGCGGTCCGACTCTTTTGCTGTTTCCACATTTTTAGTTTGTCATAGGCCTTTCGATACAGCATATACGCTCCTCCTTATCCGTGCTTTCACCAGTATCTTACCATATCACGGCCCAATTATCAACGGTTCCGTAACAAAATTCTTAAGTCCCTCGATATTGTTTGCGACAATTTTCTAAACTGCTGCCAGGTTGTCTGCAACAAAATTCTTTCTTCTCCGTCATTGGCGGCGTCCATCACTCATAAAATCAGGCGAAAACCCGTCTAATGCACGGAGCAATGTCCCTTGCCTATCAGCTTTGTTGCGCCGTCTTTGGTCATACTCTATCCACTCTTCCAGCGTCAGCGGCATGTAGTCCGAACACATGCAGGGCTTTGCCTTTTTCATACGGTTCCCGTTCAGGTTCCAGACCGGAAGCTGGAACTGCTTCTTGTAATAGTATCTTGGGCAGCCCTCATACCCGCAATCCCAGCCAGATTTTTCTTCAAGCGCATATATGCCTCATATGCCGGAGTTGTCTCCTCCAGAAATCCGCTTTGATACGCATCACTTTTTTTAATATCATTACGCTTCAGAATATAGCTCAGGTTTTCTACTGTGATGCCATTGCGATTTCTCACAATGCAGATTCCATCGTTCCGGTCAAATTCATCCAGCAATTCCGGATAATGTGTTGTAAAAATCAACGTACCACCTTTTCTATTAAGTCGACTGTCCATAAAGAATCGGATTAAAGTTGTTACAATTTCCTTATTAAAATGGTTCTCAATTTCATCTACCAGAAGGTATCCACCGGATTGAAGGACCTCTTTCACCATTGAGAATGTGATAATTCCCTTAATCGTACCAGAGGACAAATACTGCTCAAGATCCACAGCATTATTCAAGATGATTTCATCTTCATCTCTGAATTTCAAATGAATGGATGTCTTTCCTTCTGATTGCTCAAAGCATAACTTTTCAATAGTTGGGTCAAGAAAAGCAATTACTTCCAGTGGGATATCTTCTGTAAAAGGAAGAACATTCACATTTGTATACGAAAGCAGACTAAATACCTCAGCCGTATCATTTTCCTTTTTATTATGGGCAATGATAAAGCTGACGTCATCGGAAAGATAGGCTTCATCTTTATTACGTAAGGCCACAGGCTCTATTCCATCGAAATCTGTCAAATACTTTTTTGACTTAACGCTCGAAATAGGTTTTTCCCACAGGCTCTCAGACAAAATCGAATATACATACTCCCCTGTCTTTGCTTTTTTCGCAGCAATTACAGTTTCAAGACAGCAAACATATTTGCGCTTATCATAAAAATATGTGCAAATCGTAGCTTTCTCTGCTCCACCAAGGATATTTTTGGCTTCAACATGATTGATCGGCTCATTCTTTACAATACTTAAAGCCAGGTTGATAACCTTCAGCACGGACGTTTTGCCAGATGCATTGATTCCAATAAATGCACAGGCAGAATGAAGATAATAGTTGTTAACCAGATTGTACAGACTGCACTTATCATCCTCACTTACACGCTGTTGTGTGTAAAAGCAGACATCTAAGTCTTTCTTAAATAGTGGAAGTCCTTGTGCTGTGATACGAAGTATTTTCATGTGCAGCTCCTTTCTAAAAACGGATTTCTCGTTTTTATTTTCTCTCAGCCTTATTATACTCCGTCAGAAAGAAACTATGAACGGTTTCTTCGTTTTTATTTTATTATGCAAATTGAAGCTCTCAACGCCGACCACATTCAATGGCTCACATGCCACCAAGAATCTACTGGAACACGTGATAGTGAGTATCATACCAATCTGTATCCGCACGGCTCAACTTTCATATCAAGCAGAAAATTCACAAAAAGTTAACATATTCAAGTGGTCTTGAGAGGTCTTGGGAATCCTTGAGCGTTCTTCAGAGCACTCACTTTACTGGACAGTTCTGAATAAATAGTTTACAATGTACTCATTCAAGATGCCACCATTGATTACAGTCATCGCTCATGAAATCATCTGAAATCATATCTAATGCACACAGTACTGTGTTGCTCTGGTCTGCTGTTCCACGTCGTTTTTGGTCACACTCCACCCACTCTTCCAACGTGAGCGGCGTGTAGTCCGAATACATACAGAAGCAGTTGATCATCTGGCACGGCACCGGCTGCGCTGTTTCCTGATGGGCACTTTTCCGCATCATGGCTCTGGTCTCTGCGCAGAACCGATCCACCAGCACCTGATCTTCCGACTTATGGATATGCCCATGCAGCATGTAGGTCAACGGCGTTCCATCTGCCCCACGCCGAAACTGGCCGTTATAGCAGAATACCGGATAGTGCATCAGCACGATTTTTCGCTTATTGTCATGGATCTCCGCATAGTCCTTGATCCATTCAAACCGGGATGCGTCAAAATCCTTGTCCCTTAAGTACCTCTCATCGTGATTTCCTCGAATCAAGCAGAGCCGTCCCTTCAGCCGACACAGTATCTCATTTGTCTCCTTCCCATTGCCAAGAGACAGGTCGCCAAGGATCACCACCTCATCCCGTGCGTGCACTTTTTTGTTCCACTTTTCTATCATCACTTCGTTCATCTGCTCCACGGATTTAAAGTCGCGGTTGTCCATTTCCGTCAGCAGATTTTTGTGGTAAAAGTGGCAGTCTGCTATGTAATATCTCATGCCCGCCTCCAGCTATTACAACAGCCCTTGTTTCGTCATAAGCAAAATTTCCGTTTTACAATTTCGCTTTCATTTCGTTCGAAACGAAATTCTTTAAAAGTCTATTATACGGAGAAAGGCGCACCGTCCGGTACGCCGCACCTCCTGGCTTTTACGCAGCGTTCCCCTGCACTCGTGCGGGTTTAAGGTCTCCGCACCGACCATATGCAGCAGCTCACAAGCCGCTAATAACCTGCTGGAACACACGATAATTCGTATCATACTGCGTTGTACAGTATACAGCGAACTCAATGGTTTCAAAACGCATCCGGTATTCTTGTACTACCGTTTTCATCGCCTGTGCCACAACCGCCGGCGGGTTGCGGAATGCACCGCAGCCAAATGCGCCGAGAATTACGACTTCGTTCCCTTTTGCCCATGCAATTTCCAGCACCTTACGCATTCTCTTCTCATGCAAGGTTTGCAGGTCTTCCCTACTGATATGTACGGCGGCATCGCCGTCCCCGGCGTTCATTTCGTTGCTGGGACGCTCCCGCAAGTTGGGCGCTGCACAGGTCAGAACATTTACCGAATACCACTTTTCTTCCGGCAACAGTTGTGGATAATCCGTGTCTGATTTAAAGACCATCACGCCCGGCGTATAAATGCAGTCATCGTTATGCAGCGGATCATGGGCACGCCGATGGGGTGCGTAAAATTTCTCCCATGCACGCTCTGCTTTCAGGTTTGGATAGAGTGTAGAACAACGGCAGATCGCTTCCTCCTGCGCAGACGAGCCCTTGATCACGCCGCCGCCCGGATTGGTAGCCGATGCAAAATTCAGAACGCATACTTTCTTTCCTGCATATACGTAAGGTACTGCAGCTTCCAGAGTGCGCTTTGGGCTTATCACAGTCTGCGCTGGTTTCTGATAAATCCGTTGCTCTGGGCCATACCAGTACCGTCCCGTGCCCGTGAAACACTCTTGCGCAGCACTGGAATTCTTGATTGCAGAGATCAGCCGTTCGTTACTGCTGTACAACCGCTGCGTATCTTCAAAGATTTCAACATTCTCCTGTCGTCCCATTTTCACACCTTCTTACGTTCAGTTTCACCCTTCAGCCACTGCGCTGCAGCCTCCGGCTCTCGCATCACCCACAGGTAAAATTGCCGTACCAAATCTTCCACCTTTATTGTATAGCCTTTGCAGATTTCTTCAAGTACCATCTTATCTTTTTCTGGCATAGAAATCACATAGAGCCATTCATGATGTTCTTCATCGAATGCGCAGCGCACATCATATGCTGCATCAGAATTCTCCGATACAAGATTGACGCACTGGTCACCATCTTTAATGGAAATACGAATTTCCGTAATTGGCTGTCTGTTGACAAGAACCGGTGTTTCTTTCCGGTTACTCAGACCACTCGTTGCCTGAATCAGCTGTTCCAATTTCATTGTTTCCATGCTGTTTTCTCCTGCTACATTTAATCATCATCGTTCATTCTATTAAGAGGACAGTCTAGACAACAATTTACCCATTCACCATTTTCATCTAAATATGAGTTATCATCGTATAAACTGCATTCATAACACAGTTCATCTTCATCATCGATTTCGCCATCTTTATTTTCAGGAAATTCGTCAAAATCGTTGTGCATAAATTGAATTTTATCAATTTTCTTAGCAGTATGGTAATGTCCGCAATACCACCTGTCATAGTATAGCTGCTCCTCGATGCTATCCAGCCATTGCTCGGTCGACTTGTCCACTGTGCTTTGGTCGATCATCGGCAAAAACACTTCTGTCGGCTCGTATTTTAATGGTGCCGTATGGGTCAGAACCACATCAACTTCCCAGTCCATCCCTTCCAGCTTTTCTTCCACCTGACGTTTAATTTCATCAGATGGCTGCTCGTCCGGCCACCATGCAAGCCCGCGCAGCAGGCGATAATTCTTGTCTACGCTGTATGCGCCGCCGACTACAAAAGTGAACAGGCCGTTCAGCTCATACAGTTCTGCATCTTTGGCAAACAGGATATGCGGATAGTCGTCTTCCATGTAAACTTTGCCACCATTCCAGTCTGCTTCATGGTAGGTCGGGATCGTCTGCGGCCGCATTTCATGATTGCCATGGATCGCAAAAATCGTAATGGGCAGCGATTCCAGATACTTTTTCTTCCGCTTGTCCTGTTCAGGGCCATAATAGTTGATACCTGCGTCACCCAGAATGATCAGGACATCCTCTTTACTGGTCTGCATCTTTTTACAGAACCGCGCTATATTTCGGAAATCTCCGTGGGGATCCCCTGTGATATAAATCATGTGATCACCGCCTTGCAATTTTCAATTCTAACATATATAATAATAGGGACAGGACTCCCCACACCTCTCGTTTTCGATGTGTCCCATGGGGAGACATTTTTATATTTAGGCCTTTGCATTTTTATCTTCCTGATCCATAACGGCCTGCAAATAGTTAGGTATCACTTCTTCCAGTGTTGCACCATAGCTTTGCTGTCGCTTTTCCAGATCACGCTTTTTCTGCTCGGACATTCGAAAGCTGTAAATGTAATTATTCTGCTCTGGATCGTATTGGATATCTAACAGCATATCACTCATTACGGTTTTCTCCCTTGCAGAAGTTTGCATTCTGTTTCTGGCTGCCAGATGGCTTTTGCAGCAACCTGCTCCGATTTCTCGTCATCGGACAAATGTACGGCATCCGTAATTTCGTACTGCATAATACGATCAACATAGGAAGTTGACCTTCCCTGCGGCACAATGCCGATCATATCAGTTTCTTCAAACCGTGCCGCCATCTTCAGCCCATCGTAGATTTTTATCGGCAATCCCGCTTTGCGCATGGCAAGGTAGCTGTGAATCGTATCTTTGCTACGATGAAAAGTGCTGCCGGAGAGTCCGTAATAAAATCCGTTTGGCGATTTCATCACCTGCAGGTGCATACTATATTCTACGGAGCCTGACGGCAGGATTTCCCATGGATGGTGCCCGTTGAATTCATAGTATGGCCCTTTTTGATCGCACCATTCGGCAAATGCAGCGGCATCATCCAACGGCACACCGGACAGACCATCATCCCGGCCGTCTGCGAACATATAATACAGTTCTTTCGGCGTTGTTCCGTTATACCGCAGGTGTTCCTCCTTGGAGTCCTTGAAAGGAAAATGCACCCGCTGTTCCATCTGAACGGCTTTATAACACACTGCGCAGGCTTCATAAAAATCACGAGCTGTCATATACCGCATACAGTTTCCCGGTATATAATCCACCAAAAACTCATCCTTGCAGCGCAAAAATTCTTCAATCTGCCAATCTTTAAATGCGCCGCGGTAATCTGCACGGTCTTCCGGGTAAATATCCCAATAGTCCTTCCGGGAAATCACGCCGCATTTATAGTCATCCGGCAGTTTTTCCTGGATCTCAGCATTATAAGTGCCAGTGCGCAGCTTGTCCAGAACACTACTTGCCATTTGAATCAGCCAGTCGATCAGTTCGATTGCATTGAACGGATTTTCGTCCTCATTGGGATCATTGATGCTCAGGACGGGTTTCCCATTCAGAAACACGCCAAAGAACTCCCCTTTTCGGCAATCCGTGTGGTGTACCGATACAAACCTGTACCAGTATTCTTCTTTCGGATATTGCTCCTGCATGGCTTCCGCAAGTTCTTCTTCGGTAGCATCTTCGTCGTAATACGGTTGAAAATCTTCGATGCTGCCGCGCTCTGCTGTTATCCAGAATTCACGGCGGTTATCCCGGCCGACAGGGGCAATCTGGTCGGTCAGGTGGAATAAGTACATCAAGGCGTGCTGGCTCTTTTCATCCAACGTTCGCGGTGTCCAACTGCATCTACACATGACACCGATCCAGTAGTCCACATCAAATACGTTCATCCGTCAGCCTTCTTTCCATGCAACGTCATATTCTTTCCGTAAAATGTTGCCGCGCATCTTCTGCTGGAATCCAATCATTTTCCTCACCAGATATCTGCCCTATTGTCAGATCATCCATGAGAAGCTGTCGGGATTGCTCTTCGAGGATATCGCCCAGCTCTTGGATTCGGTCTGCCAGATAGCAGCATAGATTTTTCAGGAACTGCGTATCCTTGTCTGCCAACAGTATGTCGCGCTCTTCCTTCGTCAGATCGGTAAAGCACACAGATTGCCCCATACCGTCCCGCACTATACGGAAATAGCAGCCATCAAGTTCTCGATTCACGTTCAATCAACTCCTTTGTTTCCGGCAAGCCACATAGTTCTGCCATTCGATCGTATAATTCGGCACTCAGCACGATGCAGCGTTCCCCCGTCTTTGTGTGGATCACCGCTGGGTTTCCGAATCTACGGAAGAAATCTTCCTTTCCAATGTTCTCTGCAAATTCATCTTCTGTCATCGTTGGCAGGTACATAAACTTATCGGTTTTCATTTTCCTCACCGCCTCCGCAATTCAGCGCCTTCCTTGCCCGCACCGCCCATTGCTGTGCCTGCTCAATGTGCCAGTTAGCGGTTGCCGCGTCCAGATCATACTCTTTTACAATTATTTTGTGCAGTATATCTGCTTGTCCACCGGCTAGTAAAAAGCCTTCTGCAAAATTCATCGCACCAATTTCGTTATAGCCAGACATCCTACATTCTGCCCCTTTCCCTGCACGAGTGGCGCTGGAAGCCATTTTTCACATTATTCTTCTCTAAATTCATCCTCGTCCGAGGTCTGTTTTCCGCCATAGAGTGTACGCAACGAAAGACGGAATTTGCTTTTCTTGTTGTATTCAATGATCATCGCCTCGGAATAGCCCAGAGCACCGGGACGGCGTTCTTTGGCCGCACGGATAATCGCCTTCACCGACACTCGGCCAACATGGTCTTTGAATACATCCTCTTTTAAGGAATCCCCATACGCCACAACGATGCGGGCAATGCCCATCAGGATGCTGCCGGAAAGGGAGTTGTTTTCACCTTCCCATGTAGCGATTGCAAGCCGGAGGGTCGTATCCAGAACAGCCTGCCCGTATTTGTCATAGATACGTTCCAGTGTAGATACTGCACTGATGCCGTTTTTCGCTTTGGTCGAGGTAATTGCCAGGCCATAGGACTGCACAATGGCCTCGATCATTTTCTGTTTTGGGTCATCCGCTTCGATGTGTGCCTTGAAGGTCTCGAAAGAGGACAGCGCCTTGACGTGCTTTTGCTGGTCGGCAAAGATATGGGCTTCTTCCTTATATTTCAGGTCATCGTAGATCATGCACCACACAGGAGTATCACGGGAGCCGGATTCACTGGCAATGATTTCAATGGTGTGCTGGCCGTCAAACACATAGTTGATGCCATCCCGGCGGCTCACTTTCACCGGGTTGATCTGGTAGACGTCAAATTCTTCCAGAGCTTTTCGAATATGATTTTCGGACAGCGGTCGCTGGTACTCCTGGTTGGAAACCAAATTTCGGATGGGGATCAGCTCAAAGGACACATCCGGGATGCAGCGTCTTTGTGCTTCTGTCAGCATATCTCCTGCAATCATCTTTCAATTACCTCCAGTGTCTGCGTGATCTGTTCTTCCAATCTGCGCAGAATCACGGCAAGCTGCGCCTTGGTCGGTTCGGACACCAAATCGACATCTGTCTTTGCCCGGGTGCGCGCGATGGCATTCATCCATGTGGGGATTGTCAGAGCCAGCCCACGAAATTCCATGTCCGGGTCAAACACCGGCATCTCCTTGATGCCCATTTCCAGCGGTGCGGTCTGCTCTTGCTGCGTTTTTCCGGATGAGTCGTCTGTTGATTGCTGTCTTGGCTTTCGCTGACGCATTTTCACGTCTTTTTCCCGCAGCATTTTTCTCCTGATACCAATTAGCTTTGTTTCATCCATTTGTGCAAACTTCCGCAGTTTTTCAAAGGAAACAACGATTTTGTTCTCAACAAGTGCCGTAAAAAAGACTTCATCCTTTTCTGAAATCTCATCCAGAAATTTTGCCAACATACCATACGACTCTACTGAATTATACGACATTGAAATCTGCACTGCTATTACTTTGGATATACGATTAACTGGAATGCTTACCAGCTGTCCTTCCTCTCCTTTTTGCTTGATTGCTAAATCTAGACTTTTTCTTCGTTTTTCTTTTCGTTTTGCGTGAATCCTTGTTTTCTCTGCGTTATACCATTTCCCTACAAGGTACTTATAAATGGTTTTGTTCGCAGAAGATTCCTTAACTCGTTTTTTGCATATCCAGATAATGGCATCCTCTCTAGAGACAAAATTCATTTCTACTGTTTTGTAGTCCATCTCTTCGTAGCTGCAAATTTCATACCGTTTATGCCCATCCAGAATGCAGCCGTGCCACACCGCAATGGGCTCCTTGCAGCCTTCACGGAGCAGGCTACTCTCCAGCCTGTTTTCCTCCTCCGGAGATAGTGGAACGCTCAGCCGCTTGAACTCCGGGTCGATTTGCCAGACCTGTTTCATGTGTTTTCCCTCATTCCGCTTCCGTGATGGTTTCGATATCGTTCATGTCAAAGGCGGCTGCATTCTGTTCCTTCAGCAGCCTTCCGTGCAGCAGGCAGGAGTCCTGTGCCCCGATCTGCGGTGCCACCGTACAGATGCCGTCCAACAGCACCTTACTGTAAATGCAAAACATATTGTCCTCTGTATACCGGACGCGCATGGCCTCCTTGTCACATTCTTCTGCCGCCAGTACCACCAGCTTTTTACTTTTCGGATGGATGCCCAGCGACACGAACGCCGGGTCTCCCATGGCTTTCAGCGTTGTGCGGTGGATGTAGATACGGTTATACTTGGCGCTGATGCGCAAGCCAAGCTCATTGTCCTGTTTCATAAGGAATCCCCCATACTTCCCTGCTGCGGCGGCTGTGCCTGCGGATGCACCTCGGTTTTCTTCCCGTTCACCGTGATGACCGTGTAGTTATCAAAGGTCTTGACCGCCAGAGAACGGCGGCTCTCGGAATAGGTGGGACCAAACTTGCCGCTCCACTGTTCCGAAAAGATGGACTGGCGGCTGCTGATCTTCTTGCCGTCCCGATTGACCACCTTGGGGAAACATTCGCTGGACGTGAGGTCAAATGCGATTAGAGACTTTCCATTGGCCTGCACCATTTTGCCTAGCACCTTATACCGATAATCCGGGTTCCAGTCCATGATCTCACACAGGGTCAGAACAAAAAGCTCTCCTGTCCGCTGGGAGGGATACCGCTTTCCGTCCTTTGTCCGACCCCAGCGGTATCCGGTGATCTCAATCTCATCGCAGGGTTTGAGCAGGAGTTTCTTCTCCTTGCGATTAACGAGGATCTGCACATATTCCACATCCGGCATCAGACGAACACAGGCGGTGTTCACACCGATCTTGTCCACATTCACCGTCAAGGCCGGTTCCTTGATGTGGGCGAAAAACTCCGGGCGGACGATCTCATATTCACTAAGGTCGATTTCTTCTTCACCTGTCATCGTCATCTGCGCTGCCGCAACTGCATCCGGCAGCAGGCTCATCTGTGCATTCTCTTCCATCATTTCTGTACGTCCTCCTCAAACAGCTCTCCCAGTTCTTCCTGAATGAAACCACGCAATTCATCATACGATGTGACCTGAAGCTCCGTTCCGGTGTTAACCATCTGTCCGGCAAGCCGAGTCTGCCACTCCTGTCGGGTCAGGTTCCGAAGCTCGGTCATGCTCTTTTCTACATAATACCCGTTGCCGACACCCTGTCCGAAGTCCCCCACGACGCCACGGATGCGCTTACCCTGCCGGCCGATGTTCTGGCCGGTGGCATCCTCCACGGTGACCTCGTTATCTTTGATGTACACGCTGGCGTTGGTTCCGGCATAGATGCAGGCGGCATCCTGCCCATCCCGGTAGATGCGGCCATAGAGCTTATAGTTATTATCCTGCTCCCAGTCGAAGATCTGATACAGGGTCTGGATATAGGCCTTGGCTGCTATCGAACGGGAACGGCGATAGCCCCGGACACCGTTTGCCCACTGGATGGCACAGCGGTTCTCCTTATTGGTGGGGCGCACGGCGATTTCCTTCCGCAGCGGATGCACCAGCAGCTCTACATAATTGTCTTTCAGATCCATCTCCCGGATCCCTGCCACACTGAAGGCAATGCTATCCTTGTGGAGCATGATGGCAGGGACGCTCTGGTCGCTGAACAGCTTGAAGTCTGCCACCTCATACCCGGTCAGGTCGAAGGAGCCCTCCCGCACTTCCAACCGGCTTTCCTCTGTCGGGCTGCTGTCTACGCTCCTGCAAGCGGCGATGTAATCCTCCTTGGTGAAACTTCCCCACTTGGGGTGAACAATGACAAATCCTTTCAGCAATCCATCCGGAATGACCTGCAGTTCCGGCAGCAAGGACGTACCGCCGAACCTGGCATTGTTCATAATGCGCTGGACTGCCAAAAAGTCGTTCCGGTCGATGATGGCTTCATGGTCATCCCGGTAATGGCTCTGAGGCTTTTCTCCCCGGTTTTTGAAAGACTTCTGGTCATGGACATCCGCTGCGAACTTGGTGAACCGCTTACGGGTCAGCACATCTCCGCAGTAGCGCTCGTTCCGCATACTGGCTGCCACGCCGGAGGCCGTCCACTTCAGATTTCCCAGATAGGTTCGCTTGCTGAGCTTCGTGAGGGTATCTGCAATCTGCTGGGTGGAATATCCGTACAGGTACATGTAGAACATGAGCTTGGGGATCTTGTAGGTCTCCGGGTTGATGATGAGCTTGCCGTCCTCGTTCTTCACAAAACCCAGCAGCTCCGGGGTCAGGGGCAGACCATGATCCAGCCGCATCCGCAAGGAAGTTTCCATGCTACGGCTGCGGGTGCGGGATTCCTGCTCTGCAATGGTTGCCTGAAATGACAGCGCCATGTGCGAATCATCGTTCAGGGAGTAGATTGCTTCCGACTCGAACAGCACACCGATCTTCTTCTCGGACAGCTTGCGGATGATGCTCAGGCAGTCCACCACGTTACGGGCAAAGCGAGAGATGTTCTTTACAATGATCAGGTCGATCTTTCCGGCATCCGCATCTGCCAGCATCTCATTAAACCCATCCCGATGCTGCATGGTGGTGCCGGATTTTCCTTCGTCCGCATAGATCTTCACCAGCACCCACTGAGGATGCTGCGCCACCAGCTCCTCGTAATACTTCTGCTGAAGTTCAAAGGATGTGGTCTGCATGGGGTTGTCTGTAGAAACACGGGCGTAGATGGCGACACGCTGATACTGGTCGGCTTTCACATGGTCGTTCTGTTCCTTTGCCGGGAAGTACTCATATTTGTCCGGATCAATGGATGCCTGTGTGATGCGCTGCCGAACCCGATTCTGCTTTTGGGCATTAGTCAGTTCTGTCTTTTCCACTCGGTTCACTCCATTGCATCCGTTTCTTCGTCAAGGATCATCTGCTCTGCCTGTTCCGGCATGGCAGGCTTCGGCAGGGTCGAAAGCATTGGCTCGTCCAGTTCATCCGCCGGGAGAGTCTGCCAGCCCTCCGGCAGCAGACCTGTATCCCGCAGGTCAGGCTGGTAATACGAGGCCAGCGTAAAAATATCTTCGGAAATAAAGTAGATCCCCACAGGATGCTCCTGCGCTGCCAGCATCCGTGCCATAAAGGTCATCTCTTTCCAGTCGCTTGACACATTGCTGACCTTCTGCGTCACGATGAGATTCACCTTGCCGGTGAAGCAATCCTCCAGCAGACGGCACCACTCTTTGGAGTACTCCATATGCGGAGCCGTTGAACCTTCGTCCACATAGAAATCTACCAGCGTCCACTGTGGGCACAGGGCAATATCGTCCATATACTGCTGGATGTGCTTTTCTAAATAGTTCTCATGCCGGGTCTGATTGAAATACCGGATGTACACCCCAATTTTATACGGCGTATATGGCATGGGATATTCATGCGAGATGCTGTCCAGCCACAGATGGTGACGGGCAAGAACTGCTTTCTTGGGATTTTCCTTGATGTGACGGCGCAGCACATTGGAGCCGCTTTGCGCAAGGGCAGGTTCCTGCGGAGCCGACTCTGCAAGCTGTGTTTCCATGTTTGTCGCCTGATCCATATGTACTGCCTCCTGATGCGCTGAAAATGCACCGATCTACTGACTTATTTCTTCATCTATAATTCTATCTCTGTGCAGCCTTACTCTCAAGGACACCCATGTCACTTTTGAGAGACATCTCGCAGATTATTTTTTATTTGAGGACATCTCCGTGTCATTCAGCATTTTCGCAATGGTGCTGATTGCATCGCTTGCCTTCCGCAGATTCGATTTGGTCAGATTCGCAGCCAAAGCGAGTTCCAGCTCTCGACAGGCACGTCCCACCTGTTCCTTCTCCTCTGACCCCTGTGAAATGTCCTCCTCCGCTTGCCCTTTCACTCTTCTTACCAGAGAACACTCAGGAAGATTCAAAGCCTTTTCAAGATCATATAACGTTTGAACTGAAGGGATACACTTGCCTCTCTCAATGCGACCCACATGTTCCCTTGTAATTCCGGTGCGCCATCCCAGTTCCTCCTGCGTCCAACCATACTGCTGCCGACATTTCCGAATAAAATCTCCCAGTGTTTCGTTCTTTTCAGTTTGTATCACCAGCTTTTTATCTGATTTCATTTTTCTTCCTTCCCTTCTGGAATTTTATCTATTTCAAGACTGCTCAAGACAGCCCAAAACTTCTCATTATTTTTCGTGCCTATCTAGCCATGTATTCTAAAATCCAACTTATGCCCATAAATCCGTTTTTCAAAAAATTTCAGATTTTTTTGAGCACACGCCAATCCGAAGAAATACTGGGTACAGATAACTCGCGCCAAAAGTTCCCAGCTTTTTGGGGCCGCTCACGCAGCCCTCTGATTCCTGAATCGTTCTTGCCTGATGGAACGCTCTCATCACGGTTGCCCGCGTCACGCTCTTTTCCTTTCGATTGAAGAATATCTCTCCACCTTCTACAGTGTACTTCAGGGGCAAGCCTTTCTCCGTCACAAACGGATATCCGGCAAACGCCACGATTGCATCCCACAGACACTCCTCCGCATTCGGCGAATTGATTTCCTGCATAAGTCGCTCACAGACAGCAATTCTTCTCCGATAGACTCGTCTACGCTCGGCATTCAGCGGCAGCTCGGGCAAATTATAGTTTCCTTTTGTATATGGCAGATAGCCATGTACAGAAGCTCTTTTCAACCCAGTCTGTTCCATGATTTCCTGGATCGTACACCCTTGTTCGTACAATTCCTGTACTTTTCGGCTGTGTTTCGTACTATAATATCCCGCAGTAATCAGCATCTTCCGAACCGTCAGAGGGGTCGTATCCAATGCCTTTGCGATTTCCCGGATACTTGGAGCTGCTTCTGAACGTTCTACTCGATCATCGAAAGGTTCACCGAAGAGATTGATCACCTTCTGCTGCAATGCTTCGATTTCTTTCTCCCGGTCATAATCAGGCTTTTTCTTCGGTCGGCCGCGCTTCGCTTTTACGGTGTCAGTTGATTCACACAGTGCATCTTCTGACATCGGGCGCTTCGGGCCGAAGTCGTTCATTGGGTTTTAGATCATTCTGCTATGCCATTCTTTTCCAAGGATGGCTCTTGCTTGAATCTCCTTTCGCTTCAAAAATCATGCTTTAGCCGAGACAGGATCTCGTTGTCTGCTGCTCGCCACGAAGAGGCAGCATATCTGAGCAGCGCAGCCATGTGTGAACACATGGCTATTAGCAGTCAATGGGAGTTTCCTCCATCATATTGATTAAGTCGAATCACATGACTGTTAATGTTTTTATATTTTATTACGCATTTATTGGATATTGACTTTCCCTTTATCAAAAAGTAAAATGTTCCTAGATACTCTTTTTTTGTAATTGCATTGATGCCCGTACATTCATAGATGCTATAGTCCAGAAGGGAAAGTACGGGATTCATATAGAACATTTTCTTTTTTATGTAGATAATTCCCAACGCTGCCTCAATCAGAAGAAAAATCATCAGATCCCAAAGATCGGGAGTGTCAGAAAGAGAAAGTCCTGTCAGCACTATCAACGAGAAATTGGCAAAGTAGTTTTCACCCGTCAAGTCTTTCACCGTGGTCACTTTAAACTGCTTTCCCGTCGCAATACTATTTGTTTCGGAATCATCCGTTGTAAGGATTTGTGCTGTAAAGAACACACCTATCACTACAAGTAACGCTGCTAAGGCAAGCGTAGTAATCCCGGCCATGTTCTTTTTCGTACACAGATTCTCAAGCACGGTTCCCTTAGCTACAATTTTTAGGCCATAAATTCCATTAAATAGAATCATGCAGCTCAAATAATAGCCAATTCCTTCTATTAAATCTCTCATTGTTGTTCAGCATTGTTCGTAAAGAAGTTGAATTTAAATCCCTTGGCCAGCATTTTCATCACAGTGTTGAGATTCCTTGTCGTGACAATCAACTGTTCCCCTTGGAAGTCATCCTCTTTAAAGTTTTGAGGGCTGTTGGTCAACAAATTATTCTTCAATTGAGCCGGCGTTGTTCTTTGGATTTGCTCCATGTACTCCTGATCAGCAAAAATTCTGGCCAGATTTCGGTATACATTTTTCTGGGCGCATCTTTCTTTTATTACATTTGCCGACTCAAGAAAGCTCCACTGATCAACAATTGATATCTTTCTCTGGACGTCCTCTTTTTGATAGTCGTCATACTTAAACATCGCCTGAAAGGCTTTTTTATCAAAAATCAAGACTTTTTCTTCTACAGGATCAACTACAAATCCGACATAGCTACTCATAAGGAATACTTCATCAGGGTTCGCTTTGACGAGTTCGTCCTGATGGCTCATGAAAACGCACTTTCCTTGCAACAGCCTGTCTGAGCTGTTTCCTTGTTTTGCGCACAAATAATATGTCTGGTTGTTATAAACCAATGTGCCTATGTAAAGGTTTGAATGAGCAACCTTCTTTCGATTTTCAGCACCGTGGTAATTAAGTGAATCATCTAGTAAACTCACAAACACATCCCACTTTTCACGAACATTCGCAAGCAGTATATATTCATATGTACCATCTTCCAGCCCATTCGACGTTGGATTAAATGCCACTTCTTGTGCATCCTCATATTGGATAATATTTTCACAGAAATCATGGCGAAAATCGAAATTCAGATTTCCTGGAAGAGCCACAGCTACATTGTCAGTCTTCTCACGCTGATTGTAGCGAACTGCATACACATCGATTATTCCGTTGTTTCGCGCATCTGTAATATGTTCCACAAGTTCAGACATTTCATCCCGCCTTTTTAACCACACTCTTATTTCGCCAACCAAAGGGCTTTCCGCTCGCCCTTTGGAATCCTTCGACCAATCTTCTCTACATCTTCTGTATAACTTTCTTTATTCCACAGTAACACACGCCGCCTAGCATTCCGCCGACTGTGTTGTAGAAAATGTCTGATAGCTGGAACGTTCCCAAGCGAAGCAATAATTGCAGCATCTCTATGCTTACAGAAAAGATAAATGCTATCTTTCCGCTTTGCCACAGTATCTTCTTCCAGCCGTTCCCCATCTTCTCTTGGAACGTCCACATGACCACACTACTGAACGGCACTATCATGATCACGTTCTCGATGCACTCAGTAGTCAGCTTTTTCTCGCCGTTCACCGTCTCCCAGATACTCCAGCCACCCATGACATCAGACAACGGGTTCATCCACAGGTTTCGGTTCAACAGGGTTCTGAATAAGATAAGATCTGTTACAAAAACTAGAAGAAACAGTTTCCGAAAGAACACGGATGTCTTAAATTCCTTATACCATGTCGCTATAGCACTCTTCCAACCTTTTCCGGCATTTTGTGGTTCATAGGCATACAGGTAAAAGAACATAGCAAGGAAGGCAAGAAGAATCGAAAAGCCGAACGGTTCATAGAGGGCAATTAGGACGTTCGTGAGGATTTTGGAGAATACTTTTATTGTTCCAAACATATTTTCCTTTGCTTTTTATATTTTGGTTTTCTGTCTCACATCTCAGCTGATCATTGCCTGCTGCTCGCCACAAAGAGGTGTATAATTATCCGAGCAACGTAGGAAAGCTTACCGTTTCCATATATCCTTTATTTCTGAACCGTTCGACAATTTTCAATTTTGGGGCCATACTTTATTTGTCTTACGTTTGCAGTTTAGTATTGGGTACCTATTGCTATGCTTCAATGCTGTGATTAGTATCTTATTTAACAAGATTTCCACCTACCGGATTGCGCGGCCTTTGCTAGACGCACTGCCTAATGCCAAAGCACCTATGCATTATCAATTTTTAAAAAATCGCTTAGCTTAAGATACTCTACAATATTATTTATCTCGTTAACGGATTTCTCATAAAATCCATCTTCTTGCATTTTTTGTGAAGAAAACTTAACATACCACACCCTAGGTGACGTTTTAATATTGGTAATGTCATACTTAACTTGCATAAGTAAAAGCACAAGAGGTGCTATTATTTGTACAGAACTTATCACACTTCCATCATCTATTCCTTGATATAATATTTTTTCATAATACACCAATATTTTTACAGCATCATCAGATCCATAGCAAAGGATAGTATCAAAAATACTGTCTTTCACTTTATCAAATTCCTTTTTATCTATACTCTCATTTTCAATCAGCAGCATATAGTTTTCAATATATAGCAAAATTTTTCTTGGAATATTTATCAATTCTTTTATTTGTTCTTCGTTCTTATAATTATAAGCATCCAACTTTTTTTCTTTTTGAATCATCTCAAAATTAATCCAAAAGCCAATTATAGTCACTATTGATGGAATAGCAACTTCTAAGATCACTTGTATCATCTCTGCTCTCTTGTTTATATTTTATGCTTTTAGTACCAGAGTCGAGTAGATATATCTTTTAGGTTCTTTATCTACTTGACAATGTCCTCTCGGGTTTTTGAACGATTTTTTATGTTAGCTAAGAAAACCCTCGACAGTTTCCTTTTGCACTGTAATCTTGGGTAATATACCACATTAGGTCAAATATTGTTATCATAATCGTTCGACTATTTTCGACTTATTTGTCATATTCTTATTTATTTTGCATCTGCATTTTAATATCGGGTATCTCACACTTGGGTTTATTTTGTCAGATACACTGGCCTAACATCCAACAGGCTTCTTTAAGTTACAGTTTTTTCAAAAGAGAAAAAATCGGAATAATATTTTTTCTCTTTTCATATACAATAATATGTATTTCATTATTTAATTTATCTGCATTGAAAACCAAAAGTTCGGCCATTATCGGAATCATCTCCGCCTCTGTTTTTCCCATTCTTGCATATCCAGCACCTATTAATGGCATATATACTCTTTCTCCTTGACTGCACAAATAGTTAATACCTTCTATAATATTATGAATCCCATTATAATATTGTTTTCTTGAGCAATAGAAATGTTTTGTATCGCTATTAAATGTTACTGTCGCCGCCAACAAATAATTAACGTTTCCGCGTAAACCTTCCAAATAACATACAGTTCCTTGTTCACATGTTCCATCTTTGTTTGCCTTCATCTTCGTTTTCACCATCGGTACAATCTGTGCTTGTGAGTATCCCATTGTTTCCATCTGCTTTATCCAATATCCATGAATACTATTTTTTCTAATTTTATCTTTATCAAATACTCCATTTAATTCAGTGTCAATTGGAATTACCACCGTATATGGTTCTTCTTTATTATCCTTTATGTAATCTCTTTGGATGTCACCATATTCAAATTGAATTCTTGTTCTTCCTTTTTCATATATAATAATCGATTTTTTATTTTCATAAAGCAGAACATTCCAAATGATGCATATAATACAAACACCAACCAATATACCAATTTTTAAAATTAAAGATTTGCACTGTAGCTTATCTAATATTTCATCGACAGATATAAATGTTGTTATGACTGCCATTACCGAAAAAACAATCCCCATCGTTTTTGCTGACTTTTCTCTTATAAATTCGGTATAACTCAACACACTTTGGAATTTCTCTATATTCATCTTACTTCCTTTTTATTTCTTTAATTTTCATTTTCTAAAACTTTTGCAATAGCTCTATCACAAGATAAGAAGAAAAACAGCCTCATGGAGAAGGTTACTTGAGATTTTACTGAGTTTAAGATTTCCCGCTATCATTGACATTTCTGCCCCATTTTGATTACTTATATGCTATTGATTTCTTATTCTACTGTCACACTCTTTGCGAGGTTTCTCGGCTTATCGACATCCAAGCCCTTGGCAACAGATACATAGTAACCAAGCAACTGCAGCGGGATCACGGCCAGACTTCCAACAAAGTGTTCATCTACTTTCGGTACATATACTGTGAAGTTTACCTGATCTTCGATCTCATAGTTGCCGTAGGTCGTCAGCCCCATCAGGTACGCTCCACGGCTCTTGCACTCCACCATATTGCTTACGGTCTTTTCGTACAACTCGCTCTGGGTCAGCACGCCGATGACCAGCGTTCCCTGCTCGATCAGGCTGATAGTTCCGTGCTTCAGTTCCCCCGCAGCGTATGCTTCGGAATGGATATAGCTGATTTCCTTCAGTTTCAGACTACCTTCCAAGCAGACTGCATAGTCAATGCCACGGCCTACAAAGAACACATCATGCGCATTGGCATACTTTGCTGCGAACCACTGGATGCGCTCCTTATCTTCCAGAGCCTTCTGCATCTTTTCCGGGAGAGTCTGCAATTCAGATATGTAATAGCTGTACTGTTCCTCTGTGATTTTTTCTCTCACCTTTGCGAACTGAACTGCCAGACAGTACATAGCCGCCAGCTGTGCGCTATATGCCTTGGTTGTTGCAACCGAGATTTCCGGACCTGCAAGCGTATAGAACACCTTGTCCGCTTCACGCGCGATGCTGCTGCCTACTACATTGACAACCGCCATCGTGGTGATGCCTTTTTCTTTTGCCAACCGCAGTGCTGCCAGTGTATCTGCCGTTTCACCAGACTGGCTGACAACGATCACCAGTGCCTTCTGATTGAGCGGCATTTTGCGATAACGGAACTCGGATGCAAGTTCCACACGCACCGGAATATCTGCCATATCTTCCAGCACATACTGAGCCGCCATACCTACATGCCATGCAGAGCCGCAGGCCACGATGTAAATCTGCTCAAAGTTCCTGATCTCGTCTTCGGTAATCTCCACGCCGGACAGGTCGATGGCCTCGTCCTTGATGACAGAGTTCAACGTATCCTGAACCGCCTTCGGCTGCTCATGGATCTCTTTCATCATGAAATGCTCAAAGCCGCCCTTTTCGGCTGCTTCTGCATCCCATTTGATTTCGGTGGTCTGCTTTTCGATTTCATCGCCGTTCAGGTCATAGAAATGCGCCTCACCCGGCGTCAACTTTGCAAACTCAAGGTTTCCGATGTAATACACATTGCGAGTGTATTTCAGAATTGCCGGGACATCCGAAGCCACATAAGTTTCACCATCCGCAATACCGATAATCATCGGGCTATCCTTACGCGCCACCCAGATCTCGCCCGGATAATCACGGAACATCAGCTCAAGCGCATAGGAACCGCGCACACGAACCATCGTCTTGGCAATGGCATCGATTGGGCCGAGGTTGTACTTTTTATAATAGTAGTCCACCAGCTTGATGACCACTTCCGTATCCGTCTGGCTGTAAAACGTATAGCCATGCTTCAGCAACTTTTCCTTCAACTCAGTATAGTTCTCGATGATGCCATTATGCACACCAACAACCTCGGACTCCACTGCACCAGAGCCTGAACGAGTGCAGTTGCCGGAAACATGAGGATGTGCATTGGTCTGGCTCGGCTCACCGTGGGTGGCCCAACGGGTATGACCGATGCCGCAAGTCCCCTTCAATGCCTTACCGCCATCTGTTTTTTCGATCAGATTTGACAGGCGTCCCTTTGCTTTCACGACCTGTGCCAGATTTTCTCCATCACAGACAGCCAAGCCGGCCGAGTCATATCCTCTATATTCCAATTTTGACAGGCCATCCAGCAAAATCGGTGCCGCCTGTCGGTTTCCTGTAAAACCAACGATTCCACACATAGGTTTATCCCTCTCTATTATACTTTTATTGTGACGATGTTTTACGATTTCTGTTTCTTTCATCAGTCATCAGCAATGGAACACATACAAATACAGCAGATATCAATGTAAGCGGCGCCATATACACATTTGAAAAATACCAATTCCAGAAATTTGGAAGTAGATTTATTCTAGAAAGTTCTGCTTCATCAATGTAACCGCGAAGAGATATTTTTCCCGTTTTGATGTCATAAACCATACTAAGTGCTGCATCCTTGGAATTCAGCATAATCTCCTGATTTTTTAAATCATATTCATTCGGTGTTGGTGTATACGAAACAGAAACACATCCGTCAGAGATACTATTATAGGTTCTAACTGTATTGGACCGAACTTTTTCAAAACTCGCACATACAACGTTAAACTTCGACTCTGACTTTATCGAAATTTGATATTGTATGTCTCCATGTGTAATATTGTTAGCGCTTTCAGCTTTATATTGTTCCTCATATGTACTCGCACTATCTAATTGTTCTTGTATTTTACTTTCAAGCTCTCTAGAGAAAAGAACCAAATTGTTTTCCGTGGCTACAGGCTGTTCTTCCCCAGTCATTGTATTCACGACTTTTGCCGTTGCGTCCGCAATCTCCAGATAGACATTTCCACAAAAATAAGCAAGGATTTCATTTGAACTACAATTTGGGGCACCCGAATCTGAAAAAGAAGCATTATAGAGGAACGCATGATATGTTTTTCCAATAAATTTAACAGATGCCTCTTTTCCACTTCGGGGACATATTTCTAAGCAACTACCCTCTGGATATTCATCTTCATTTAATGTTAGTTTCGATAAATCTATTACAAGTTTCTGAGCACTATTGATATCAAAGCAGGTAGACGTGTAGTCAGTCCTACTTTTAGTATAGAATTCAAGTTCTGTTGCACTGCCGCTCACAACCGTTTTTACTATTTCATACGGCTCCCCCGTTTCATCTGGCAGAGTCAAGTCTCCTTGGATATAAGATATTTTGGGCTTGATCTGAAAAAGCAAAAGGACTAGAAGCAGTACGATTACTAACGAACTAATTAACGCTTGAAAAGTCGCTCCCACTTGTGAATGGAATACATCGCAGACTTTTTTGCAAAGTTTTTTCATACGGCATACCCTTTTCTCTTACCCACAGCAGATACTATATTGTCTTCTACTCATCTCTGAGATGTCCTTTGAAACATCCCTCACATATAACCGCACAATCTCTATTCTTTACGCCTTATATCCCTTTTCGCAGATCACATTGACCACTTCGTCAACATATTTCTGGCAAGTATCGTGGTCAGGTGCTTCCACCATAACACGAACAACCGGCTCGGTACCAGATTCACGCACCAGAATACGACCAGTATCGCCCAGTGCCTCAGCCACCTTGAACACTGCTTCCTGCACAGCAGGGTTATTCTGTGCAGCCTTCTTATCGGTCACACGGACATTCTCCAGCACCTGCGGATAGATCTTCAGCGGTGCTGCCAGTTCACTCATCGGCTTCTTCTTAGCCAGCATGACTTCCATCATCTTCAAACTGGTTAGAATGCCGTCACCGGTGCTTGCATACTTGCTGAAGATGATGTGGCCGCTCTGCTCACCGCCGATACGGCAACCGTTCTTTGCCATGTACTCGTAGACATACTTGTCGCCTACGGCAGTCTTGGCATAGCCAATACCCTGCTCATCAAATGCTTTGTACAGACCAAAGTTGGACATAACAGTCGTAACAACAGTATTGGTCAACAGCTTGCCACGTTCTTTCATATAGCAGCCATAAATATACAGGATATGGTCACCAGTGATAACATTGCCTTTCTCATCCACGCACAGGCAGCGGTCAGCATCGCCATCATAGGCAAAACCGACATCCAAACCCTTCTCCACAACAAGCTTTTGGAGACCTTCGATATGAGTGGAACCTGCATTGTTGTTGATGTTCAGGCCGTTCGGCTGGTTATTGATGACGTAGGTATCTGCTCCGAGGGCATCAAAGACAGACTTGGCGATGTTCCAAGAACTACCATTAGCGCAGTCCAGACCGACCTTGATGCCCTTGAAAGAGTAGATGCCCAGCGAGATCAGATAGCCCATGTAACGGTTACGGCCGGAGATATAATCCACAGTACAGCCGATATGCTCACGATGAGCAAAGGGCAGTTCTGGCCAGTCCTTATCAAAGACGTGCAGTTTGCCATCGATGTAATCTTCCACCAGCAGCAGCGTTTCCTCCGGCATCTTTTCGCCGTAGCAGTCGATCAGCTTGATGCCATTGTCGTAGTAGGGGTTGTGGCTCGCGGAAATCATAATACCACAGTCAAAGTCATCCACACGGGCGATGTAAGCCACAGACGGAGTGGTGGTGACGTGCAGCAGATAAGCATCTGCTCCGGAGGCCGTCAGACCTGCAACCAGACTATACTCGAACATATAGGAGCTGCGACGAGTGTCCTTGCCGATGACAATGCGAGCAGGTTCGGTATCGCCATTGTGCTCACGCAGAGCGTTATAATACCAGCCTAGGAAGCGGCCAACCTTATAGGCATGGTCTGCTGTTAATGTGATTCCGGCTTCACCACGGAAACCGTCTGTTCCAAAATACTTACCCATTTTTATGTCCTCTACCTCAGCATTTATAACATTTCACTTAAGATATTTCTTTGTAAACTCCAATACAGAGGACAGTGTATCGGCTTGTCCCAAATCTTCATTCTTAGCATCCGTTCCGTCTCCATTAACCAGAATCGCTTTGCATCCAGCCGTCAATCCAGCTTTAATATCATTCTCACCATCGCCAATCATATAACTCTGGCTCAAATCGATATTATAGTCGCCAGCCGCCTTCAGCAGCATTCCCGGCTTCGGTTTGCGACAATCACATTCAATCTTCAACTCTGGAACTTCGCCTTCATATCCCTTGTGTGGATGATGAGGGCAATAATAGATTGCATCAAGATAGGCCCCTCTAAGTCCAAGTTCTGTTTCCATCTTATTATGGATTTCTTCCAATTCTTGGAATGTCACCTCTCCTCTAGCAATGACAGGCTGATTTGTAACTACAATTGCAAGATAACCAGATGCATTGATTTTCTTGATTGCCTCTGCCACGCCGTCAATCAACACAAAGTCATTAATGTTTCTAAGAAACCCAACATATTTATTGATTGTACCATCCCGATCGAGGAACACAGCTTTCTGCTTATTTGAAAGGTTCTTAGCCGCTACTCTTCCAGCTTTGAAATCTTCTTCCACCTGCTGGAAGCGATCTGGTGTTCCCATATCCTTTACATACTCTGGCGAATCGTAGCAGAACATCTTACCAGTTCCAGCCAACGGTTTTAGAAGCTGCCGATCCAAATCAACTTTTACAGTCTTTCCTGTCATCTCATCCACAGTACCGATTTTATCTGCATCAATCGATACCATATCAAGAACTTTAGGATCAATCACATGCAGACCTGCATTTACTCTATTCTTATAATATATCGGGCGAACATCTTCCTTTGCCAGCCAAGATTGAACCGACATATCCTCTTCTGCTATGATGAGACCGCTATCGTAAGGATGGTTATTGGGGTGAGTAAATAGCGTCACCAATCCACCATGCTCCTGATGGAATCTAACCATTCGGTTGAAATCAACATCAAAAACGGCATCTGCATTCAAAAGCAGGAACGGTTCATCCCCCAGTTGCTCTCTCAGCTTAAAAAGTGCCCCGGCGTTTCCGAGCGGTGTAATTTCATTGTAGTACTGAATTGATACTCCAAGTTTAGAGCCATCTTCAAAATAATTCATGATTTTGTCTCCCATATGGGAAACTGTCATAATGATATCTTTAAATCCCTGATCTCTCAACGAGATAATCTCTCGTTCAAGAACCGGAACACCTTCAATTGGAATTAAAGGTTTTGGGACATCTGGAAACAATTCAGATATTCGAGTTCCTCGCCCTCCGGCCATTATTACTGTTTTCATTTTGCTTCCTCTTACTTTCCAAGAACAGATCTTATTACTCTATAAACACGTTTTCTATAAATAATGAGTACAACAAAGGCCACAATCAGAATAGTATATTTCAGCCATAACAATTTGTTAATAAATGTAATCACAACGCCCGAAAGCACTACACCTATCGAGATTGCAAGAAGTCCTTTGACATCATAAAGCTGCGTACCGTTTAAAACTTCTGTACACACCTTTTTGTAGAACATATAATGAATAAAGCAAAACAATGCATAGCAAAAGAAAGTAGTATATGCTGCAGCTTGATACCCGCAAAGTTTTATGAAAATATAATTCAGAATCAAATTAAGCACTGCACATAGGATTGACGGAATAACAACCGTTAATTTTCTTTCATAATATTCCTGTACTCTTGCAAACAGTTGGAACATATAGTTAAAGTAGACACCTATACAAATCGGAATAATTACATCAACACTTTCAATATACTTTGTTCCGCCAAATATCAATACAATTTCTCTGCTAAAAAGCATAATAACAGCCAACATTGCAGCGACAAAAAACAAAACCTGATCCGCTCTCTTAGCCATAACTTTATATTCGCCAGATTTCAATTTCTGATATTGGTATGGCGCGAAAGTAGAGTTAATTGCATTTGTAATAAGGTTTATCAAACTTCCTGCGGAATATGCAATACTATATAGGGCCACATCACTTGGGCCACATAAATAGTTAATCATAATCTTATCGGAACTTTGTAGAACAAATTCCGACAAATAGTGTGGCATCAGTGGAACACAAAATCCTAATGAAAACAGCCAAATTTTCTTGTCATAGAATTTCTTTCCTTTTTTAAACACTGAATAATACAGCACTATTCCTATCAGTGCCATTACAATTGTGTTCGAAAGAACTCTCGCTTCTGCAGTAGGACTGACAAAAACTACTGCGACAACTCCAAATAGGGTCGAGCCAACTGTGGACAGCAGTGTAACAGCCACAAGTGTTTTATAATCATAGATATATCTTTTATATAATGACCAGCATTGAACAACCGCTTGGAAAATAAAACTAGCAAAAAGGCAGCAAACCAGTTGAGGAGACAATCCTAACCATTCTGCAACCAAATTTCTAAAACTTATTCCAATAACCAGCCATGTTAAAGACAATACTAATTCTAATCCACATACTGCTGACAGCACCATTTCCTGGTTCTCGTATTTGACATACAAGTTCATCATAGCCTTATACAGGCTAAGCGTAACAAGCATCATCAATACAGTTTCCCACGAAAGATATGTGCTATATAAGCCATAATTTTCTGTTGAAAGCAACCGCGTAAATATAGGGGTTGCTATCATACTAATACCACGCTGTAAGAAGCTACACACGGTAAACCAAAATGCTGCTTTAACAGGTTTAGACATTCCTATATACTTATTTTTTATTGTTTCTACTGTGTGTTGCATCCACCTATCCTCATTTCTTCATTGCTGTATTATAACTTTTTATATAGATGTGCTGGTCTTCCAAAATAAACGGCATTATCTTCAAGATCAGTTGTTACAAGAGAACCTGTTCCAACAACTACACCTTTTCCAATAGTCACTCCGGGCATTATTATTGTGTCAGCACCAATCCAAGAGCCAGCACCAACCACAATACGTTTTGTAATCCCCTTAGCTGCGCGTCTGCTTTCATTGCCAATTTCATGTGTTCCATTAATAAAATGGACATTCATCGCAATATTACAATTTTCACCAATTTCAATGTCATCTCCTAAATCGAACCAGCAATTGTAATTAATGAATGTCCCCCCCCCCAACGGACAATTTTCCCGGTCCGGGACCTAGAAAGATTCTTGGAGAAAGATAACAATTTTTCCCAATTCTATTTCCAGCTAAACGATATAAAATGGGTCTGAGTTTAATCGGGCATGCCACTCCTGCAGCAAGCCAATTTTGAAGAAGGTCCGAACAAATAAGTTGTATTCCTTTTCTAGCTTCCTTTAGTCGCCGTTGAACTCCTCTTATTACTTTTTCAAACATCTTAATTCTCCTGTAAAAAAACTTGCAGTTCTTCCGGTGTTCCCAAGACATGAACCTTCTTTGCATCAACAATGCTGATTGTTACAGGCATGCCTTTTTCAATCATAAAATTGTAAAGAGGAGCAATATACTTCTCGTTTTTCTCTAAATGACTCTCATCTGCGTAATACTCCTCATAGAGTTCCTTATACAATTTAGCGGATGAGAAATAATAAGCACCCAGTGTGCAATTGTCAGAGATACGCTTCTTTTCTCGTACTTCTACAGCTTTTCCTTCCGAATTCAGTTTTACAAAACTCCAATGGTCTCCATCCGCATGGAAACATGGAATGTGCCCATCTCCTGAAATATCTTCATATTTCATTTCATTGGGTTCCACATAAGTATCAATATTATATACCATAATAGACGAATTCTCGTCACAATAAGGAATTGCCAGCATACAAGTTGTTGCCTGTCCATCTGTCATATGATCCAATTCAACAATTTTCACATCATGAATTCCATACGCAGCACAATGCTTCTTAATGAATTCCTCTGCGTGATCCTCTGCTCTGACAACAAACACGTATCTGTCAACGTTCTTATTATAACCAACCAAGCTATCCATAGACCAGTCAAACAGAGTTTTACCTTTAGCTTCAATCATATATTTTGGGCAATTATATCCCGCTTTCCGAAAACGGCTACCCAAACCTGCCATTGTAATTATAATGTCCATTTAGCTTCTTCCTCTCAATCTTTGCATTTAGATTTATTGCAAATTTCATTCAACTCATCCACTGAACAGTTTAGGAATTCATCTGGGCGAACGGTTCTATCATCGACATAGAACCCTTTATGTCCTGGCCACGGTTTACCGTATAAAATTTCATCGTATGGAATTTCCCACTTGTCCAGCCACGATAACAACACTTTCGCAGTGTTTTTATTAATCAGCCCTATATTCCCGTTATAAGAATTCATATTTCGAGATGTAAATAAAACAATTCTGGCTCCATTATCGTGGTAAAATCTCAACTTATCCACCATTTCTCTGTATGGAACCAGGTCCTCGTATTTTTCATCTTTTTTCTTGATTGGGCACAATGTTCCGTCTATATCAAAAACAAACGAATATTCATCAAACATCCTTTTCTTCTCCTTCAACCTGTATATTAACCACTCTATTTAGAATTTCCAATCCAGTTCCCAGCATAACCATTTGGTGTCTAATGCTCTCACCATGAAGCGGAATCATGCTCAGGAAGAGCAGTGCTTCTATTAGTTCGATTTTTCTCAGATCATTGCCAATTTCTGCCGCAAACGTATCCAAGAACACTTTATACAAATTAAATTCTCTCTTACGATCTTGAATACGATAATTAATGCAAGATGTCTCGGTGTCATAATCAAGATCGAATAAATCTTTTATAATAAAATCATATTTTCCATCTACACTATGGAACAATTTTGCGAGTTCATAGCGGAAATCACCGTAAATATCATATGTACCGAATTTACCACGCGGATCAATCACTTTAATAAAAGAGAAATTTGAGTCCACCATAATATTGGCAAAGCACAGATCTCCGTGAATAATACTAAAAGTATCCACATCATATAGCATCTCTGGTATTGCCGTTTCTAATGCTACAATGACTTTCTCCAAAGGCTGATATTTCTTTCCATTCACTGTTATCGGTGACTCAAAGAAAGCTAAAAATCGTTCATCTTTCTTCATCTTTTCAAAGCGCTGCAGAGTTTTCGTCAAATACATCTCTTCCAGTGCCGATCGGATATTAGCATCCTTCACCGTATAGCGTTTGAAATCATCGCACACAAAGCGAATTCGATTAAAAATATCTACCCATTGCTGCAAGGTCAAATCGCCATAAAGGAACAACTCATGGACAGTATGATAGGCATAATATTCCATAGAAACGTAGGGATTTACATAAGACGTCGAATAATCAAAAATTCTAGGTCTAACATACTCAACATCTGCCGGCAGCTTTAAATACCATTTAATCTCGCCGATAAACTTATCTTTATCATCACTTGTCTTTTTCAGTATGCCACGATTTTTATCAATTGTAATATGATTAAACTCTCTAGCGCGTACCTCAAGTTTTGAATTATAGTACTTATCCTCATGCCCAATATCAAACCAATTGTTTGTCAATACTGCTTGCATAGGATGTTTTTGACTATAAAGCTCTAGTGCATGATAAAAAGAATTCATTCTTTTATTTTTTTGTTGAACCGCATTTCTCAAGCACTCCCTAAAATCGTGTGTACTAATGATTTTGAAGACCCCAACAAACAATTTCTTCTTTATCTCATCATTTATAGTTTCCTTATCATATATATGTGTAATTATTCCGCTTTCCTCATCAAAGTATGTCCAAATCTCCGACATATAATCTTCTTGATAGAAAAACGCATCGCCAGTAATATCGGTAATTGGATCCATAACAATGGTGTCCGCAAAATTAATTACAATCGGTTCATCTATATCTTCAATAGCATAAAGAATTGTGTAACCAAGATCCTGAAGTTCGGGCAATTTCTTTAGCTTAATTTCGTTTCCAAGTACTTTTTTCAATCGTCTTTCAACTTTATCTGCATTTTCATAACAGATAATGTCTACTTTTGTGTGTAAATTTTTGTATTGATCGTAAATATAATCAAATGCAATTCTCTGATTAATCGGGTAAATAATAGCGGGCAACTTTCCTAATTTCTGTAATTCTTCAGGTACGAGCTTTGCACTAGGAATAATTACCCTAAAGTTCTCTGCCATACAGTTATACTCCTCTCATCTCTATTTAAAAATGACATCTGCATACCTTTCATATTCCGGTTTATATTGCAATATTCCAGAATAAAGGTTAAGCCAGTTTTCAAAATCAAAATTTTCTGTTTTTAATTTATCTACTGAATCGCTTTCGAAATAATCCCCATAATAATGATGCAGCCTATAACGGTCTTCATACTTCGGCCACACAATATCTAAATCTTTCATACTGATACAAATAAGATTGTTTTTAACTCCCATCCAATAATCTTTAACTGTGTCATCTCCCGCATAGCCAAGTGTCTGAAAATACTTCTTCATTATGTAGACTTCGGGGGCAATCATCAAATTGGAAAATTCACGTTTTGTTGCATTTTTCTTTATCTCAACATAGCGTTCTCTCGTATCTAAAGGGATAGAAAAAAGTTTTAGCATATCGGATGTTTTTCCGAAATAGAAAAAGTCACTAATCAGATATGGGTAAAAAAGGTTCCCATATGCCATAGACAAAGTAACTATTCGCCCTGTTTCACTATTCTCTACTGTTTCTTTAGAAAAATTTTGAATCAGAGCTCTACAATAATCCAAAAAATGCAACCTACTAATTTTTTGATCCGTTCTCGTCTTCGCTACATATTTTGCTCCCAATTCTTCCGCCTTTTTGATGCCCCCCAACGAATTCGTTAATTGATAATTTACCATCAACGTTCCCGTACAAGCCGGCTTTGAATTTAAAACAATGTACGCTCCCAATTCTTTTATTTGATTAATAGCATCTTTAGGCTCATCATCCCATGTTGACACTATTATATATGCACCTGGATACATTTTTTTATAGTACGCAACAGTTGTCAGTGTGAATTTTTCTTCTGTTCTAATGGGTCCTTGCATAACAATAGCATATGATGCACTCGCTGGATAATCAAGCATGTATGCATCATCCAATTTCTTTGGAATTTTTCGATACGCTAATTGATATCGGTCATTTTCTGCGATGCGACAAGCCTCTGACATAAAAAAGTCCGTACCGTCTTTTTTCATTTTATTTATTATACAATATGGTATTACCAGGCTATTTTTCAGCGCCTTATTAACTATGTTCCTAATGCTCATTTATACTTCCTCATTTTCTTGAATCATCCTTATTCTACACATGGAATACTCTACAATTGCTATATAAAATGGCATTGCAAAAGCAAAAATATCCCAAAAGGAGTCAATATTAATGTTTGTTAACATAATAAGTAAAGTCATTCCCAATACAAGTTGCGATATATTAGAATCCACTTTTCTTGCCCTATACGCAACATAAACACCTCTAATAAATATCACTAGATACAGAATAACCATTCCTACTCCAAGCATGTATATGCTTCTTAGCAACCCTATATCTGAAATATCTCCTCCTATGGGGGTTCTCGTATCCCTTCCCAATAGCAATCCAATCCCACTCAACGGTTTTTGTAAAAATTGCATTCCGAAGTATGAAATTGCATTAAATCTAGCTACTGTTGATGCACCAGTTTCTGTGTTTGAAGCGGAAAAACTTGCAATTAATTTCTCTGCGGCCGGTGAATTAATCAGATATACTACCACACATATTAACAGTGCTGTTCCTATGATACCTTTTCTGCTATTCGGCTTATTTTTAAGCATCAATAAAAGAATCAATATACAAATTTGGTAAATCATCATAGAACGCGCCTGCGTAATATACGTCATATACCACACGCCAAGTGCTATCATCCCAGCATACAATACTTTTTGTTTTAATTTTTCAGCGGTTGAATATAAATAAAATGTTATTGGCAAATATATCAATCCTAAACAAGGTGGATTGATTCTGAGCACTCCATTTCTAGTCCAGCCAGCAGCTGCTCCTTCCAATGCGATTGCCGGGAGGATATCTACTCCAGTTGCCACATAATACAATGAAATAGCACCTCGTATAACATATGAACCCGCACATAAAAAAGCTAGAATACCAAGGAATTTTCTAAACTCTATCCTTTCTAATCGTAAAATCTTATATATTGGAAGTGCCAAAAAGAAATATAAGTAATTCAACGCAGATGCTACAATAAAAATAAAATCGACATTATATTTTCCTGATGTATTAATCAGACCTATAGTTACAACTATCAACAGGATTAAAAATTCTATTGAAATCATTCTACTTCCAATCTCAGAATAAAGTAATGATAGTAGAATCGTAATACATCCTATCGCCAAATAAAACATTACTAACGGATTGGATATATAACTTGTTGAAAAGATAGGCAAAACATTTCCAAATAGCTTCATATATCCCAATTGCATCGTCAATAGTAGGAAAACATTCAGCTTAATAATAGAGCTATATCTAACCTTCAACTTCATTCCCACCTTTCTGCAAAATATATTTAATCCTCAAATTAAAATCATTTCCAAATTACAACTTCACACATAATGTCCTGCTGCAAAAGTTTGTGAACATTCTCGCTTGTTTTTATAATTTTATAAGCCTCTTCAAACGTGCCATTTCCACCATTCACCAACCAGTTGCAGGTGTTTTTTCCAAAATGAACCCCTTCTATATTTTTAGGATATAAAATAGATATCAATCTCAACAGTTTTCCATTACATTTTGAAAAGCAAGAACCAAAGCAACCTTTGCCATATTCAAAATTTTCTTTACAAAATGTAAGTCTATCTCTTTTCTTTCTATCAGACTCTTTATCAGCAATTGCTCGACAAACAATTTCAGCACCCAAGATTATATATTTTCCACTCTGAAACATTGAAGTCCGATGTGAAAAGCCGCAATCATTCGCTACAATCACTTCGATGTCCTTTTTTTCAAGATTGAAAACTTTTACATTTTTCACAAACTCTGCGATTGTAAAAAGCGGCGCACTTTCTCCACCTATGCCAGCATTCATACATACAATGCCACCAAACATCGCTGGAAGTCCAATTAGTTCTTCAAAGCCACCATACCCTCGTTCATTAACAAATGAAATAACTTTTTGTATACGATTTGATGCACCTATATAGAATCGACCATTTCCTAAATCCATCAATTCCGTACAAGCTTCTTTCATACTGATTACAGATTCAAACTCTCTTTGATCATTGATTAATAAGTTTGAACCCCCAGAAAGCAAATAAACCTTTCCTTCTTTTTCATACAATTCGGCAGCAGTATGAATGAGTTCCTCCGCATTTTCAGGCAGATATAAAGTTTTCGTATATCCACCTATGTGAAGAGTTGTCTTGGTTGCCAATTTAACATTTTTTTGTATTTTCATTCTCCTTGTCTCCCATTCTTACTGCCAGTCAATGACAAACCTTTCTTCTTACTTTGCTGTGAGTTTACGAATGATTTCATCGCACCGCTTTGTAGCTGCATTCAAGCTAAATTTTTCTACATAAGTTTCCCATGATTTTTTTAGAATTAAAGCCCTTGCCTCATTATCTAATCCATAATAAAATTTAATATCTGAAATAAAATCCGGCGCTGTATTTGCGATAAAACCATTTTTGCGATCAATCAAATCGTATCCTATATTTCCGTGATCTGTTGTCATAACTGGAAGGCCATAAGATAAAGCTTCTGCAATTTTCACCTTCATACCACCACCATCAAAAATCGGTGCCAAAAACATTTCCGTTTCGTTAAAATATGGTTCCATGTTATCAGGTGAATCAATCAGCTTTACTCCGCTTTCCTGACAGGACTGTTTAACTCGCTCGTTCGGTCTAAAACCAGCCACTGTAAGGTCACAAATACTCCTTACAGCTGGATAAACTTCCTTCAAAAACCACACTGTTGCATCTGCATTCGGGCCAAACCAAAGAGATCCTGTAATTAGGCATTTAACTCGTTCACTAATTTTACCATTGAAGACCTTAGTATCTTTTGCCAAATTAACAGCAACAGGGAAAATTTGCACTTTATCTGGTGATACATTATATAGTTCAATTAGCCTCTTCTTATCGAGTTCTGTAATCGCTAAAACAAGATCACTATTTGCAATCATATAACCTTCGCGTTTTTTAGAAATCAAATACTTGGCACCGTTCATAAAAGTCTTATGTGCCATAAAATTGATTTTAAAGAAGTCATGCTCAACATTATGTGCTCGAACAATAATCTTGCCTCGGTATCCAGATTTCAATATATCTCGGATAAAATAATCCATTTTTGTGAATTCCACAAAAATCACTTGGTATTCATTATAATCTATCTTTGTTCTTTTCCATCCAAGGTAGTGTCTATCAAAATAAAAATGCATAAGGGTCCATACTTTTTCAATTTTATTGATAGGCTTTTCTAGATAAGTTGTCTTATTATACCAAGAAGCTATCGCTTTATCCTTTATCTCTGGACCAATATAATCCACTACAGCACCAATGTTATTTAATGCATATGAAAACAAGAGCGTTCCTATCTCGCCTCCCGACGTATGCCCCGGTGCTTGAGTTGCTATATGCAAAATTTTCATCTAAAATTCCTCACTTTTCACACATGGAAATCACCTTTTCAAAGTAATCCTTATGTTTTTTTACAATTTGATTTGTATCAAATTTAGTTCTTTTTATTTGTTTAAAATTCCTCTCAAATTCAGGATAAATTTCCTTATGATTTTTCAAGACATATATCATCTTTTTCGTCAATTCATCAACATCTGCAGGCGAGAAAAAAAATCCATTCTTTCCATCTTCTATATATTCCTCAAATGCCTCTAATCGTGATGCAAGAACAGGCTTTTCGTAGTTCATTGCAACCATCATTGCACCACTTTGCGCAATGCTCTCATACGGCATAACAACATAATCCGTTTCCTCAAACAACTCTGGAATTTCTTCGTTTGGTATTCTACCTATTTTTGTTTCAAACAGCTCCGGATGAATAATATGTGTTTGATATTCCGACCAATTGCTACTTGATCCAGCTATAATCACCCTAAATGGAATCTTCACTTCCGCAAATGCTTTTTCAGCCGCGTCAATCAAAACATCCAATCTTTTGTATCTACGTATATTTCCATAACCTAAAAATGTGATTCTCGTATCTGTCCTTGTATGAGTTGCTTTTCCATAATCTTTAAGTAAAAATGGCGCATACAAAACATTTTTCCCTTTTACTCGCTTTTTCAATTCTTCATATTGCACCTTTGAGTATGCATGAAAATTCTTAAATCGACTAATTGCAAACCAATTATAAATTTTTTCTAAAATTGGGTGACTTCCTCCCTTAAGCACTGTAACATTATGAATTCCTAGAACAACATTTTTAGGGTTTATAAAGAGTCCCAATGTCGGTGTATAAAAGGGCATATTTCCCATAGCCGTATAAATCAAATCATAGTTACTTCTCTTTATATATTTCAAAAACTTAACATAACAAATCAATGCATCTGGACTGCTATTTTTTCGTCCTATCAACGTATATTCAAAATGACTAACCTTATCTTTCAGCAATTCCAATTCGTTTGAATAGTCAATCTTTTCATTTTCTTTGCGAAGAATATACCAATCAATATCAAAGTATTCTTGCAACAGAGGAACAATATAAATATCTGTATCTAAAAAACAAGTTGCAGTTATCCACGCAATTCTCTTTTTACCCATATATCTCTCCCTCTACCGCCTGAACGATCCATTTCTTCGAGTCTTTTCTCAGTGGCTCCAGCACTCGATTGACATCAGCATAATTTACCGGGTGATAATCTTCTTCATTCATGTCCAATCTGTTTGATAATCCTAACGCATCGAGTAATGTCATAACCCGCACAGGATTTCCCTTATTCTTAAATGACACAAAATTCTTTTCCATATTAATAGATAGTGCTGTCCCGTGAAAAGAATCAGTAACCACAACTTCTGCATTTGCAATTAGTGCAAGGAAATCGGCCACCGTAGCACCCAGAATTATTTTATCACTCTCTATCCGTTTAACCGCAATGGATTGAATTGACCAAACCGGCAATTTCAATTTATTTGCCAGTTTGGTCATTCTGGACTTATATGTTTCATCTGGTGCAAGGAAAAATGTCAAAATGTACTTTTCTTTTATATTCCTATACTGGGTGGATTTTTGAACAAGATTCTGTATCCATTTTTCCTTATCAATCAAAAATGTAGGATCCATGAGCACCTTAATCTGATTATCTGTTGTTTCTTGGAGTTGCATTTTTGCGAACTCTTCTCGCACACTAATAGCGTCAAACTGCTCAAAGGCTTTTTGAAACATCCGCTTTTCTTCATCAGTCAGTGTCACAGAACCCATACTTGAAGAAATTGATATTCTTTTTGATGCTTGTCCATGCATTAAAAGAAACGTATCATCCAAACCATTTGTAATCTCACGATTCCATACTTGGTCACTTCCGACTACCAGCACATCATAAGATGCATTATCCAATGCTTCCTTTGTTTTATATTTATTCTTAGATACTTGGCAGTACTGCTCTATATTGCCAAATGCCTTGCTCTTGTAATATCGCTTTTTGAATACAACATCTTTAACAAATGAAGTAAGAAAACCGGTCATTCTACCGTTTTCCGAATAAAAAAATTTTCGGAATCGTTGTTCATATGGATTTGTATAGTCTACAAGCTCCGCTTCATATCCAGCTTGATTTAAAAAGGCTACTGTAGCATAAGCCTGTAAATGTGCACCATAACTATCTGCACGGTGAAATGTCAGTACTCCGATTTTCTTCATTTACTTTTAACTCCTTATTTTGTCACTCATTTCCAAAGAATCTATCCTCAAGCATCAGACACAAGCAATGATATACTGGCAAATGCAGCTCCTGAATCATATAAGTCTCTGTCTGAGGAACTTTAATACATACATCACTCAAAGTTTCAAGTTTACTATCTTTAGCACCTGTCAAACCAATTACTTTCATGCCTTTTGCATGTGCAGTTACCGCTGCATACAAGATATTCTTGCTGTTTCCACTTGTGGATATGCCTAAAAAAACATCTCCTTCTACCCCATATCCATTAACCTGTTGTGCAAAACAAAGTAATGGTTCACAATCATTCATATATGCTGTTGACAATGCTGGATGACCATCCAATGCAATTGCCGGCAGAGCTCCCTGAAGACTCTCTGCAAGAGTTCTTCCAAGTTCTTCGCTCTCATCAATCAATTTCTGAAATATTGCTTCATCCAATTTTCTTGCAAGCTTAAATCCCTTCATCAATTCTCCAACAATGTGTTCCGAATCTGCTGCAGAACCGCCATTGCCCGCTACAAGGAGCTTATGGCCTGTAGCGTAGCTTTCCTCAAGCATAAAGTATGCACGAATAATACTGTCTTCACAGCACTCTAAAGCAGGATATCTAGAAATCAACAGTTCCACATGCTTTTTCAATTTATCACTAAGTTTTCTCATGGTTATTACTCTCTTTCCATCATACATTCGGCTCATATGCTTCTGGCGTATAATGAATGACTCTTGTTCCGCCATCCTCAAACTCAAACGGAATATGCATCAAATCGCGCATTGCCCAACGAACTGAATCCTGTCGTTCCGGCTGCACATAGAATACCAAGAATCCGCCACCGCCTGCACCCAGTAACTTTCCACCCAGTGCACCGGCGGCCATACCTTTTTCATAGAGTTCATCAATGCTATTCGTAGAAACCGCTGAACCGGTCTGACGCTTAAGTTTCCATGTATGATCCAGCATTCTACCAAAATCATCAAGATCTGCATTTTTATCAGTCAAAACTCGCTCTGCATCATCAACCAATGCCAACATTTCTTTCAGCTGTGCCGTCTTATCCTGCTTACCTGCTGAATTCGCTTTCTGCACATCAGAAGAAAAGCGAGTAAACCCGGTAAAGAACATCATCAAATTTTGATTGAGATGCTTCTTTCGCTCCGGTGAAATAATGACGGGCAAAACTTCATACCCATCTGCATTAAAGTTGATACGGTTGAATCCACCGAAGGAAGCGGCGATTTGATCTTGCCATCCACCAGCTTCCTGACAAAGATTACGCTCAAGATAAATAGCCTCATCTGCCAATTTTTTCTTGTCAGCATATTTACCCTTCAAAGCATAAAAAGCATTCAGCATTCCGACTGCAAATGAACTCGACGTTCCAAGACCTGATCTTGCAGGAAGATCAGCCTCATATGTCAAGCGAATCTCGTGCATATCAAGCATTTTCATCGCATTTCGGATTGCTGGATGCTGTATATCATCAATACTCGTTACACGCTCTGTCTTAGAATAAGAAAGCTCTGTTGAATAATCAAAAAACCGAGGTAAATGGCGTACATTAACATAGCAGTACTTATCAAATGTCGTTGACAGCACCGCACCACCATACTCTTTGAAAAAGCTCTCCATATCCGTTCCACCACCAAAAAAGGACATGCGAAACGGTGTTTTTGTAATAATCATTTCAATTTCTCCCACTCTTTTGTTTCTATGTTGTACTTTTTTATCATTCTTGCAGGAACTCCTGCCACAACGCAATAATCCGGCACATCTCGTGTCACAACAGTGTTTGCTGCTATAACACAATGCTTGCCGATATGAACATCACCCACTATTGAGACATGTGTTCCAATCCAGCTTCCTTCTCCGATCCTTAATTCTTGATGACCATTGTTGTGCGGAGAGTAAACACCTTGATTCATAACTGGTTTAGATATATCGCCATAGCAGTGATCTACGGATGCTATATAATTATCCGGTCCTATCAAAACCGAATTTTCTATTATAATATTTCCTGTGAATCTATTTCGTGTTCCTAAATCGCAGTAATCTCCAATTGACATCTCAGCTCCTGCAAATAGGTCACAATCTGGACGGATGGAAACATTTTTTCCCAATGTAATATTTTTACCATTTACCACATGGACATTTTTCCCAATGTATACCCCCCCCCGAACAATCTATACCGCTCAAATGACACCTAATACTTCCCAGAAAATGTTTTACGAAGTTTTTAATCATCTTTAATCTCCTCGTTAACCTTCTGTATCACTCGCATCAAAGTTTCTGCATAATTTCTTTCAGAGCATTCATTTTCCAAAAAAACTCTACATCTATTTGCATTCTCTGCTGCCTTATCAGGATGTTCTTGCCAGTATTTAATCTGTTTGACCCATTCATCTACACTGTTACCACACAGTACACCTTTATTCCCTCCGAAATACTCTCTCGTCGTTACGGTGTTCGATGTGATAATTAATTTGTTATTCCCTGCTGCGTGAAATAATACAATTAATCCTGCCGGAGCTTCCGTATCAAGTGGCATTATCATTAGTTCTGACTCAAGCATAAGTTTCGCAAATTCATTTTCTGGAATATCAAATCTTGCATTTACATTTTTTCCAAAATAAGTCTTATACTCTTCAAAACATTGCCGTGGCATTGCGAAATTAAAGATTGCATCTGGCATTCTTTCTGCAATTTGAGTCAAAAGTTTCCAATCTCTTCCGTTCCGCCCACCACAAAAAACGCTATTATGCCGCACTTCTAATCCTGTGCATTCTGTATACCCCCCCCTGTATGTATCATGAAGTACTGTATACTTAGTAGAAATTCCAAGCTGTCTATTGATCCACTGCCCATATTCTGCAGAAGTAACGGTTGCACAGAAACTTTTTGATTTTAATGCAGTACGATATAATTGTTTAAGAATCCTGCTTTTTAATGTATTTTTTGTTTTTAGCAGAATGTTGATTGCTATAAGCTTTCTCTTTTTATTTTGCAGTTTGCAAAGCCACCAGCACAAAACCCCCATCAAATCATATGCACATACAATGGTATCATTTTCATCAGACCTCTTTATGCAGTCATTACAAGCCTGTATCAGTTCTTTAATGGACTGCAAATGCTTTTTCTGATATACAAATTCAATCTTTGAAATTTCATATTCTGTATCATGTAAAAATTGCCATCCAGACCAAGGAGGCATGTTAAACAACATATATGTACTCATCATTTACTCCTCAAACACACTTTATTCGGGTACAAGAAGAACTCCAACCATTTTGTTTTCTTCATAATCCAGGCTGCAACAATCGGACCTGTAAAGCTAATTCCAAGCCCCAGTACGACATGAACCACAGCGTTTTCGATGCCAATCTTCATCAAGATAGATCTCATCGGTGCCGCGAACAATGTATGCATCAGGAAAATCGGCATTGTGTATCTTGCAAGGAAGTCCATACCTCTACCAAACTTTTCCCAAAAACTCGCCACCATCAGAATAACAGCTATGCAAGCCAATAGTCCCATTGCGAAAGAGATCACACTGCCGCTGATTTCCGCTGTATATACTACAATGCTCAGAATTATAAACAGCAACCCGAATATCGTTCCTTGTACTCTCTTACCCTTCAGCTGTACATTAAACGTACAAATGCTCATACCGAGCACAAACCAGATTTCGTTTGAGAGAACCGTCGACACAGCGTAAACGCTGTACCCCCCCCCAGTTAAAATCAGGGCTTTTGCAACCAATGCAACTATTAGTCCTACCGCAGCCGCTTTCATACTGCTAAAAGTCGGTGTAACCAGAAAGATGAAAAACAGTGCATACAAATACCAATACGGAGCTGTCGGATGAAGAAATAATGTATCACCTAAGCCACCAATCTGGTCATTAACACTACTTGAGAACACCTTTTTCAATACCCATGTAGCTGTTGTAAAAGTCACATAGGGCACACCGAGTGCCACTGCCTTTTTCGCCACATTTCTGCACCAGCCACTCACGCTGTTTACCTTGCTGTACTTCTGATACAGGTATCCGCTACAAATGAAGAACAGCGGCACATGGAAGTAGTAAATCGTTGTGTTGAACCACTGATACAAATCGTTTTCAGGCAAAATATTCGCCTTCGTCATACTTTGAAAAAAATGGCCCAGCACAACCAATATACAGGCAATGACTTTCACATCATCAACCCATTTTTCTCTTGTTCTCACCGCTGTCTTTCCACTCATTACTTCGTCTCCATCTGCTGTGCGATATCAGCATCCACAATTTCCTCACCAGTCTTGTGCTTCAGCTGCTCTTTAGATGCCTCACTCAGACCGTTGTTGATTACGCAGTTCATATCGCAGGTGCTGCACTTGTCCAGTTCCTCTTTGGTAACTTTGCCATCACGGTAATCACGGCAGATCTTCAGTTCGTACATGCTGTACGGATGCTTAGTGAACAGCGCCTTGAACTTGTGAACCAGAACCCAAGTAGCAGGCTTCCAGATATACTTGTGCATTGCCGGAGAAACGGAGCCGATCATCCAGCAGTCACGGTCGCAGCAGCGAACCTTCTTACGGACTTCTTCGGCCTGCGGACTGTTCCACAGCTCGTCCCAACTCTGGGTGTTCAGGTTGCCCATGACCTCTTTATCCTTGGTACCATTGCAAGGCATAACATCACCATACGGGTCAATGAAGAAGGTATCAAAACTCATATCGCAAGGCAGCAGACGCTTCTGGCCGTAGATGTAATTGATCAGGCCGTGGTTGAAGTAAGCACGGAACCACTTCTTCGGGCTATTGCTGCGGAGCAGTTCATTGACCAGATTCTCGAAGTTCTTTGCCACCATCGGACGGTCATGGATGATATTCTTTGCCTCAACAAAGTAGAAGCTGTTATGCAGAGAAGCCGTTGCAAACTCCATACCCATCTCATTGGAGATTTTGTACAGTGGAACCAGGTCAGGAGCGTTCTTGTCCTGAACGGTCATGCCGAAGCCAACGTCCTTCATGCCCATTTCACGCAGTTTCTTCAGCGTACCGTAACCACGCTGGTAACCGTTCTGCAGGCCACGGATCTCATTGTTGGTCTGCTCCAGACCCTCGATGGAGATACGAATGCCGATCTGCGGGAACTCTTTGCACAGGTCAACAATACGATCAGTGAAAAAACCGTTCGTAGAAATAACGATACGGTCAGACTTCTTATACAGTTCACGCACGATATCTTTCAGATCGGTACGGATGAACGGCTCTCCACCGGTGATATTTGTGAAGTACATCTTCGGCAACTTCTTGATGGTCTCGATGCTGATTTCCTCTTCCGGCTTGGAAGGTGCTTTATAACGGTTGCACATAGAGCAACGGGCGTTGCAGCGATAAGTGACGATGACCGTACCATTTAACTTTTTTTCGCTATTGTTAGCCATTTTTTAATACCTCTATCTCTCTTTTTATCTATAAACCTTCATAATTTTCTCGTAATACTCATCGATGGTATCGAAGCTGATATCCTTACAGTTCGCGCTGTACTCAGCACACAGCTTCTTATCTCCCCAGAGCCTCTGAACCTTCTTTTTAAGGTTCTCCGCATTACCGCTCTCAAACAGCTCGCCGGTCTTGCCGACCTGAATCAGTTCCGGGATGCCGCCAATGTTCGCACCCAGAACCGGTGTGCCATACATCTGAGATTCCATCACGGAGAAAGGGCAGTTCTCATACCACTCAGATGGGTAGATGGAGAACCGTGCCTCGCGGATGAGTTTTTCCAGTGCCTCACCCTTCTGGAAGCCGACATTCTTGATGTTCTTAACACCATTTACCATCTCTTCCAGCGGACCAGTGCCGGCGAAGATGAACTGCACATCCGGCAGTTCCTTACAGACTTTGATGAGTGTGCCGATACCCTTCTCCTCAGAGAAACGGCCAAAGTACAGCGCATAATCCATCCGCTGATACTTACAAAGGGTTACCCCCCCCCCCAGATAAATCGGAACCAGCTTGTTGCAGTATGCTTCAAGGTCATCTCTCTCAAGGTTTAGGCATGCCTTTGCGTAGTTATCGGTCTCTGCCGGATTGTTCCAAAGTTCCTTGATAATTGCGGCCAGCTGCTTGGAATCCCGACTTGTGAACAGCCGACCATCCACACCATCCGTGATCAACTCAGGAATGCCACCAATATTTGCACCGATGACTGGAGTTCCTCGCTGCTGGCTCTCCATAACGGAGAACGGGCAGTTCTCGTATACCTCCGAAGGGCAGATAGAGAACTTTGCCTCTCGAATCAATTTGTCCAGTGCGTCACCAGTCTGGAAACCGACATTATTGACATTTTTCAGCTGATTGACCTTGTCTTCCAACGGACCAGAACCAGCAAAAATAAACTGAATATCCGGCAACAGATTGCAAGTTTCAACCAACGTGTTGATACCCTTCTCTTCAGAGAAACGGCCGAAATAGAGGATGTAGTCTTTCTTCTCCACGTCTTTAGGCTCTACCTTCTCCACGAAGTTGTGCATTGCAATCGTCTTGGTTGCAAACAGCGGATTGGTATCCATCTTAGTTTTCAGGAATTCCGAGCAGCAAATGATCTTGTCAATATACTCGTAGGTACCCTTCCACTTCCAGAACTCTGCCTCCATCATGCCCACGATAGACTTTGCAGTAGAACCATGTACACATTTGCCCTTTACACAATTCATGAAATGCCCACCAAGGCACTTCTCACAGTTCTCATGTGTGATAGGGTTCTTCAATTGATGATTCGGGCAAACCAGCTGATAGTCGTGTGCCGTGAAGACGATTTTGCACTGATGATTAGTTTCCTTGCGCCACTTCACGATTTCCAGAATGATGGACGGTGTGAGCTGGTAGTTGAAGTTGTTCAGGTGACAGACATCCGGCTGGAAGTCGTCCAGCACCTTGCGCAGCTGCACCCGTGCTTCCTTGCTATAAATCGTCTTGATTGGGTAGGTCAACTTGCTCAGCTTGCTGCCGCCGTGGAAATCCATGTCGCTCGTGTAAGCATTGACCCGGTTGCCAACGCAGCGGCCCTCATGTTCCATTCCGAAGTACTGAACTTCGTGTCCCATCTTCTGAAGCTGTTCGCCCAGCTTGAATATATACGTCTCGCTGCCGCCGTTTCGGTGCAGGAATTTATTCAAAATCAGCGTCCTCACGTTAAAATTCTCCTTGTTCTATATTCTATTTCACTACCTCTGTTCAGATGCAGCACTTCCAATGTATTGTTCATAAACTAGAGTGCTCCATACAAACGCAGGTAGTGATACTGAAAGTTCTTATGATAAAATCATCTGCTGTTACTGAACCTAGGTAGCGAGATTAAAACTGCTCTTGCAGCTCCAAGTCTTTCTCAAAAAATGCCGTAAATACGCTATTTTTCCGGAGTTTTCACTATGTACATCTCACTACCTGCGTTCGGTTAGAGGAGATTATTTATTATCAATACTCTCATCTATTATTTTCTCCTGTACAGTTTCATCGTTTCCTTTACGACATCATCCCAGTTATATTTCTCGCAGATAAAGTCAGCTGCCTGTTTTTTCATTTTCATAACCATTTCAGGATGGTCACAGGCATCTTGCAATTTTTCTTGCAAGTCCTTTACATCCGATTTTTTGAAAATCAATGCCTTATCTTCCACAACCTCTGCACACTCTGGAATGTCGGAAACCAAGCAGCAATTTCCATAGCTCATTGCTTCCAGCAGACTTAAGGGCATTCCTTCCAGATCAGACGGCAGCGTATAGATATAAGCGTTGCTGTACAGTTCCTCCAACATCGCTCCCTGTACAAACCCGGTAAAGAGAATCCGATCATCACCCTTTGCCAGTTCTTTCAATTCCCCCATAAAGGAATCTGTATCACTGGAACCGCCTGCGATGACCATCTTTTTATCTGTCTTGACATTCTTGAAGGCCTCAACCAGATATCGAATCCCCTTCTCCGGCACCAGACGACCGAGGAACAGTATGTAGGAGTCTTTTTTCAGCCCGAACTTCTCCGTGATCAGATTTGCTTCCCGAATCTGCGGCCTATTCACGCCATTGGGGATAAAGTGAGTTTCTCTACCATAAGTTTCCTTAAAATAGTCCTGCACTCCTTTGCTCAGAACAATGACCTCGTCCGCATATTTCGCAGCATTTTTTTCGCCTTGGTGGATAAACTTAGAACCAAATCCTGATTGCCATTTCTCGCGCTGCCAGTCAATGCCATGGACGGTAACTACCACTCTTTTACCAAACATCTTCGGCAGCCATGTAAAGAAGGCCGGTCCTTCGGCGTGGATGTGCACCACATCGTATTTTCCAAACGCACTGTAAAGAGCCGCGAAGAATGAAGAGCTTACCGCAGCGAGTCCGCGCCGTTCAATAGTCGGAACAGACTTCTGACGGATTCCCTCGTACTCCGTTTTACCAGCATCGTCAT
>ERZ1026854.109-NODE-109-length-62179-cov-9.445303_pt1 | contig 62179 bp, 47 predicted proteins | sample MGYA00380157_ERZ1026854 | MGnify/ENA primary metagenome ERZ1026854 (study PRJEB33269, sample SAMEA4719793) | human gut metagenome | biome: human-associated habitat; feature: organic feature; material: feces | place: Cameroon | collected 2013-10 ...
TGGTCTTATTTCATCTGTCGGCTTTGTCTATAGAACGATTAAAGATTAGTATAATACTATGAGCAGAAATATAAAAATAGACATAAAAAAATCTCCGAACTATTGTTCGGAGACTCTGGAGGCGCCACCCGGATTCGGACCGGGGGTCAAGGAGTTGCAGTCCTTTGCCTTACCACTTGGCTATAGCGCCATGGATGTTTTTCTCTGTAATCGGAAGAAGCACATGTGCCGACTTTTGCCGACACAACCAAAATGTACAGAGAAAAAATGGAGCGGATTACGAGGCTCGAACTCGCTACCTCCACCTTGGCAAGGTGGCGCTCTACCAGATGAGCTAAATCCGCATAATGGCGACCTGGATGGGACTCGAACCCACGACCTCCGCCGTGACAGGGCGGCGTTCTAACCAACTGAACTACCAGGCCATGTGGTGGGAACAATAGGGCTCGAACCTATGACCCTCTGCTTGTAAGGCAGATGCTCTCCCAGCTGAGCTATGCTCCCACATTTTTCAGGCTTTTGAGATTTCGTTTTGTGTATCTCTCCAACCGACTTTTATATTATACACTAATACTTTGGATTTGTCAAGTGTTTTTTCAAAATTTCCGAAAAAATTTTTGAAAGCCCGCAAATGGCTCTGTTACGCAGTTCATGGTATATTATATGCGCATATCCTCAAAAAAATTCCGCATCGGAGAAAAATTTTTCTTCCGATGCGGAGATTTTATTATGTTTTACTTTACAAACTCAGACACATCGGGAACGGTGAACTTTTCCGCAGGAACTGCCCTGCCCTTGTACTTCTTCCGCTCCTTCTGGTTCTTGATGACCTTCTGCCTTGAAAACTCCTCTCTCTCCTTTTCCTCCAGGCTGTTCTCAATGAACTTAGCCGTGGTCTCGTATCGGGGGATAACGATGTTTTTCAGGGCGTTTGCTCTGGTCTGGGTCTTTTTTATGGCATTTGCAAGGCGGAACACGCTGTTATCCACCTCTGCAAGCATGGCGGTCATCTGCTTTACCCGTCCGAATGAGATGTACGCCACATCCACATTGCCGTCTGTATTCTCGAAGCCGTATGGTATGGAGCTGTCAGGCGGGTCAAGTGTTACCTTAGGCAGCTCGCAGCCCATAACGCTTCTGTAGGTTACGTTTACGCTTTTCTCCACAGGCATACCCTCAGCAACACGGCTGATAAGTCCCATGGTGATATTGGCCTTCTGAAGCGCATTGTAAGCGTCCTTGTAGGTCTCGGAAATGGAAGATCTCAGCGCCTTTGCGGCATCTACCATCATCATAAGCTCTCTGATAAGAACGTTGCGCTTTCTGTCCAGCAGCTCATAGCCCACCTTCGCCAGCGACAGCGATTTTTTTACATTAAGCAGATTTCCTTTGGTAGGAAAAACCTGATCGGCCAATTATCCCGCCTCCGTTTCCTTTCTTATAATAATTGAAGCTGTTATTCTTCAAACTGAGCCGCAGCATCGGGATCGTACTTCTGATCCAGAAGCTTTTCATCAACACGGTCAAGAGCGGAACGGGGCAGAGTTGAAAGCAGCGCCCAGCCCAGGTCGAGAGTCTCGTCAATGGAACGGTTCTCATCAAACCTCTGGTTCAGGAAGTGCTTTTCAAAAAGGCGGCCGAATCGCAGATAAGCCTTATCCAGCGATGAAAGCTCGTCCTCACCGATAACGGAAGCCAGCGAACGTGCGTCCTGCACCTTTGCATATGCCGCAAAGAGCTGGTTTGCGCAGTCGGAGTGGTCTCCTCTGGTGTAGCCCTCGCCGATACCGTCCTTCATAAGTCTTGAAAGGCTGGGAAGTACGGATACGGGAGGATAAATGCCGTTCTGGTCAAGGCTTCTGTCCAGAACTATCTGACCCTCGGTGATATAACCTGTAAGGTCGGGGATAGGGTGAGTGATATCGTCGTTGGGCATTGTAAGAATGGGTATCTGTGTAACAGAACCCTCGGAGCCTTCAACAACGCCTGCTCTCTCGTAAAGGGAAGCAAGGTCGGAGTAAAGATATCCGGGGTAGCCCTTTCTTCCGGGGATCTCGCCCTTAGAGGAGGAGAACTCACGGAGAGCCTCGGCATAGCTCGTCATATCCGTAAGGATAACCAGAATGTGCATATTCTTCTCAAATGCCAGATATTCGGCAGCGGTAAGCGCACACTTAGGTGTAAGTATTCTTTCGATGATAGGGTCGTTTGAAAGGTTCAGGAACATAACGACCTTCTGGAGAACGCCGCTTTCCTCGAAGCTTCTGCGGAAGTAATCGGCGATATCGTTCTTAACGCCCATTGCCGCAAATACCACCGCAAAGCCCTGACCGCTGTCCTCAGCGATCTTAGCCTGTCTTACTATCTGCACCGCAAGCTTGTTGTGGGAAAGACCCGAGCCTGAGAATATGGGCAGCTTCTGACCTCTGATAAGGGTCATCAGCGCATCAATGGAGGAAATACCTGTGTTGATGTAGTTTCTGGGGTAAGAACGTGCAACGGGGTTAAGGGGACGGCCGTTGATATCCTCATACTTTTCCGCATAGATATCGCCCAGACCGTCAATAGGTCTGCCTGCGCCGTTGAACACACGTCCCAGAAGCTCCTCGGAAAGAGGCATCTCCATGGGCTTGCCCGAAAACTTTGTTCTTGTATTGGTAAGGGAAAGTCCCTTTGTTCCCTCGAACACCTGAAGTATGGCTCTTGTGCCGTCTATCTGAACAACACGGCCTGTACGTGTGGAGCCGTCGGAAAGGGTTATCTCCGCAACTTCATCGTAGGAAACGCCCGTAACGTTATCGAGGGCGACAAGAGGACCGTTGATTTCTTTCAGTCCGAGATACTGTACAGCCATTATCTTCCCTCCTCAGTGCACTGCTTTACAACATTCTTTACCGCCTGGTCGATATCAACGCTCAGGTCGGTGAACTTATCGTCCATAACGGACTTGTCGTTGGGAATGTCGTACTTCATCTTGATAACACGCTCGAACATACCCGTTTCAAGGAGCTTGCTGAACGGAACACCCTGATTTACAGCCTCACGGCAGTTATCGTAAAGCTGAATGATTATCTTCATCATCTTGAACTGCTTGTCAAGGGGAACATAGGTATCGTCCTTATGATAAGCGTTCTGCTGCAAAAAGCCTACTCTTATAACACGGGCAGTCTCGATGACCAGCTTCTGGTCGTCGGGAAGAACGTCCGCACCGATAAGCTTTACTATCTCCATCAGCTTGTTTTCCTCACTGAGCAGCGAGGATATCTTCTGACGGCATGGCAGGAAGTCGGGTGATACGTTCCTGTAGTAATATTCGCCCAGATCGTCCGTATATTCGGAGTAGCTGTTGTTCCAGTTGATAGCGGGATAGTGTCTTGCATAGGCAAGAGCCTTGTCCAGCGCCCAGAAGCAGCGGACGAAACGCTTTGTGTTCTGCGTAACAGGCTCGGAGAAGTCGGAGCCCTGAGGTGATACCGCACCGATGATGGTAACGCTTCCCTCTTCTCCGTTAAGGCTCTCAACATAGCCCGCACGCTCGTAGAACTCGGAAAGACGTGAAGGAAGATATGCAGGGAAGCCTTCCTCTGCGGGCATTTCCTCCAGTCGTCCGCTTATCTCACGGAGAGCCTCCGCCCATCTTGAGGTGGAGTCCGCCATGATAGCGATATGATAGCCCATATCACGGTAATATTCCGCAATGGTGATGCCTGTGTAAATGGAAGCCTCACGGGCAGCAACGGGCATATTTGATGTGTTTGCGATAAGCACAGTTCTGTCGGTAAGGGGACGGTTGGTCTTGGGGTCGATAAGTCCCGAGAATTCCTCCAGAACCTGGGTCATCTCGTTTCCACGCTCTCCGCAGCCGATATAAACGATGATATCGGCGTCGCACCACTTAGCCAGCTGGTGCTGGGTCATGGTCTTTCCTGTACCGAAACCGCCGGGAACGGCAGCTGTACCGCCCTTTGCAATGGGGAGAATGGTATCAATGACACGCTGACCTGTGATAAGGGGGCGGTCGATAGGCAGTCTCTTTGTAAAGGGTCTGGGCTGCTTGATGGGCCACTTCTGGCAGAGGGTAAGCTCATGCTCATTGCCCTCAGCGTCCTCCACACGGAGGATAACATCATTCAGATGATATTCTCCGTCGGGAGCAGCATATGTTACCTTGCCCGAAATATTGGGAGGCACCATGCAGCGGTGCTCAACAACGGGAGTTTCGGGGCAGGTGGCATATATAGTGCCGCCTGTTACCATATCACCCGCAGATGACTTGACAGTTACCTTCCAAAGTCTTTCGCCGTCAAGGCTGTCAACGTTGGAGCCTGTGTCGATGTATGCACCCGAAAGCTCCTCCATCTTTTTAAGAGGGCGCTCGATGCCGTCGAATATATTTGAGATAATGCCGGGGCCGAGGACTGCCGAAACGGGAGCACCCGTTCCGATAACAGGCTCGCCGGGGCGAAGTCCTGTTGTTACCTCATAGACCTGGATTGTGGTCTCCTCGGAATTTACGCTTATGACCTCGCCCATAAGGTGCTTTGCGCCCACATAGACCATTTCCATCATGGAAAAGTCCGCAGTGTCACGAACCTTTACGACAGGGCCGTTTATTGAATATACGGTATTCACTTGCTGTCTCCCTCCTGTGCAGTCATAAGATTTCTTGACGCAAACAGGCTCTGCTGTTCCTTGAGAGCGCAGTCATATGTCCTGTCGGTAACAGTTCCCTGCTCTCTGCGAAGAACAAGATATCCGCCCAGCTTGACGGAATCGTCCGCAGCAACGGAAGCGCCCTCGCCTGCTGCGGCAAGGAGCTTGTCGCTAAGACCCATATCCCCGGGAGCGATACATATCTGAGCGCCCTTCATATCGCCTTCCTTGGCGATCATGGCGCACATACTGTCTGCATACTGCTCCGAAGTGCGGTACTCTGCGATCTGCTTCCTGATATTGTCAAAAAGCGTCTTGGTAAGCTCCTCCCTGCAAAGAAGGACCTGCTTTTTCATATCCAGCTCTGCCTTGGAAATCATACGCACATATTTTCCGGAAAGCATTTTCTTGGTGTCGCTGAGCTTGCGCTGCTTAGCCTCCTCAGCATTTTTCTGAGCTTCGGCAAGTATATTTGCGCATTCATTTTCAGCGTCGTTCTCGATAGCCCTTACCTGCTGGTTAGTGGTGGCCTCAACAGCGCTGATAAAGCGTTCAAGCTTTTCCTTTTCCTGTTCCAAGGTATCATTCCTTTCTCTTCTTGAATTTTGTGGATCACAGCTTTATGCCGATAGCCTCCTGAACATATCGGGAGATGGACGCCGTAACGTCCCTGTCGGCATGACGGTCGGGGATCTCGGAGATGATAGGCGACGGTCTTGTGAGCTTCAGCTCATTTACCTTGTCCTCTATCAGGTCGATAAGCTTCTCCGTCATAAGTATAACGGCAATGTCCTTGTCGTCCATAGCTTTCATAAGAACTCTTTCGGTCTCCTGAGCCTCATGGACAACAACGCCTTCAATTCCCGCAAGCCTCATTCCCGTAACGGTATCGACATTGTCGCTGATCAGAAAGAACTTCATTTCAGCCTCCGTTCGGAAATTAAGCCAGAGCCTGAATGATAAGGAATGCGATAAGGAATCCGTAAAGAGCAACACCTTCGCCAAGCGCTACGAAGATCATAGCCTTACCGAAGCTGGAAGGCTCTTCAGCAACTGCGCCGATAGCAGCGGGAGCAGCGTTTGCAACTGCGATACCGCAGCCGATGGAACCAAGACCTACTGCAAGGCCTGCTGCAAGGTAGCCGAGACCTGCTGCATTGGTAAGAACGTTTGCAGCCTCAGCTGTAGCCTCAGCGGAAACAAAGCCGCCGATAGGAAGAGCAACTGCAAGGATCATAATGCCGAAGAATGTGCAGATGTTTCCGATAATAGCTCTCTGAGCCTTTTTGCCGTCAGAGAAGTGCTTTATCCTGGAAAGAACGGGGAGAGTGAGAAGTGTAACGATAACGAGGGGAAGTAAGAAAATATACATTTTAGTATCCTCCTAAAAATTATTTTATTATTCAATGATCTCATCGTAATTGACGGTAACGGGCTTGAACGCCTTGCCGCCGCCTGCATAGTAACGGGAGAACATCTCGTAGAATTCAAGTCTCAGTACCTGGATACCTACCAGAAGTCCCTCAAGGCATATAACGAACAGGTTGCCCAGTACCATTACCAGCGGAGAGAAATTGCCTGACATATCCGCCAATGAAAGAACAACGCTCATCATGCCTGCGTGTGAGAGAACGAAGCCGCCGACTCTGACAAAGGAAAGGGTGTTTGTGGCATAGCCCAAGAGATACTCAAAGCACTCGAAGAAGTTTGCCGCAATAAAGTCGCCCACGCTTTCGTGGAGGTGGAAGCCCTTGCCCTTTACAAGATCGCCCAGAGGCTCTCTCAGGAACATAACAAAGAGAGGAAGAACGATAAGGCAGATAACGTAAACAGGTCCGCCTACCTTGAGGCCCAGCATTGAGCCGAGAAGCAGTCCCAGCAGCGAGCAGTAGAACACAAGTCCCGCCAGACCGTTGTTTGAGAACAACGCTCGTTCCAGATCCTTGTCCTTGAAGCCCATTATCATATTCACGATTACCGAGATTATGATGATGGCAATACCAATTCCGATAGCGGCATAAAGCACTGTGTTTATGTTGTGGATAGCCTTGAAGGGCAGAAAGCTTATTCCCATTGAAGCATAAAGGGGATCCATCAGGTCCTCATAGCCGAATACGCTTCCGTATATCGCACCGAATATCATACTCGATACGCCCAGACGCTCCATGATACGGCCCAGGGTCATCTTCTTGGTTTTCCAGAGGATTATACCCAGTATCAGCACCAGCAGACCCTGACCCACATCGCCGAACATTATACCGAACAGCAGCGTGTACGTGATAGCCACGAAGTTTGTGGGGTTAATGTCGTTGTATGCGGGAAGTCCGTACAGGTCAACGAACATTGAGAAAGGCTCTGAGAACTTGTTGTTTTTGAGCTTTACGGGAGGCTCTATCTCGCCGCTTTCCGTGCAGGGCTTTATTATGAGCGAAACACTCTTCAAGTCCTCGAAATACTTCTTGAACCGCTCTGCGTCGGCTGCGGGAACAAAGCCTACGATGTAGAACTTGTCTCTTATGAGCAGCACCTTTTCACGAAGCTCAAAGGTGTCGTGCATTGCCTTGAATTTGGAGTAATACTTGCAGAGCTTTTCACGGTTCTCTTCCGCAAAATCCTGTATCTTCTTCCTGCATTCCTCCACATTTTTCTTGTCCAGCTCAATATCGTCCTTGAGCGCCTGCGAAGCCTCGCCCGCATTGCCGTGAACGAAGTCGGGCAGATGGATACGGTCAAAATACAGCGACTCCAGGATCTTGTCTATCTCCTCGATATCGGAAGCGGGAGCAAAGCAGAAGCCGTAGCAGTATTCCTTGTCCCGTCCGTATGCCAGGAAGTAGAAGTTCTTGTCGTTATAATAGGGCAGCTTGTCGTAGCTGTCCACGGGAAGCCGTCCGAAACGCACCTTGATGTGCTGGCAGGCGAATATCTTCTGGAAGTCGATATTCATAGAGCCTACTCCCTCGCCGCCGCTCAGGTGCATTACCTGTTCCAGCGCCATGGTGTGGGAGCTGTACTCCTCTTCCGCCTTTTTCTGTTCCGCACGCAGCTTCTGCAGGTTGTTGCGCATTGTGTGGACTTCGTCCCTTATCTTATCCGCATCGCTGTCATGGATATCGGAGCAGTCGGCCTGATGTGGCTTAATGCCCGTTATGCCGAATATCTCAGACATCATTTTCAGCGTTGACGTGTAGGGATTTTCACGCTTCGGCGCAGCCTTTGACTGGGACGAATGAGCAACTGCGGCATTCTCCATATGGAAGCAGCCGCATGAGCTGATTATCTCCAGCACTGCGTCAAGGTCGCTGTCCACGCCCGCAATATCTGCGAACATCATTTTTTCGATGGATGACATTTTTCTTATACACCGTCCCTTACTTTAAGTAATTAAAAGCTCACTGATCTCCTTTGCGGGAAGATCGTAGCGGATACCCTCGATTATCCTTATAATGTTCTTTACCTCAACCTCAGCAAGGGAGTTAAAGGTAAAGAAGCACTCGGGAGCCGACCTTGCACTGCTGAAAGCACGCTTGGTCTGCTTGAACCTGAGCCTTGCCAGAGCCGTATCGGGTTCGGCCATATCAATGCCCTGCTCCGCCATTTCTCTGCCGTAATAGCCTGCAGCCAGTGTTTTCAGGAATTCCTGATCGTTCTGGGCGGAGTAAAGCTCGTCCATTTTCCTCTCGGGAATTTTCAGATACACGGGGATCATTCTGGACTTTACCGTTTGCTGATCCGCATTGAAGAAGTGTATCATTCTGTAGGCATTTGCGATGTTGATGGTGTCTATCTGAGTTCCCAGATAGCTTTTCAGGCGTTTTTCCGTCTCACCGCCGAACTTGTGCAGCGATGCCACCAGTCGTCCCGAATAATATGTCCTCAGGCTCAGCTCGCAGGCAGCATAGTCGATGTGACCGTCCGCTACCTCAGGCTTGTACTTTTTCAGGATATCGTGATAAGGGGTCTTTGCCGTAAGGTCAAGAAGCTCATCATAGCTCTTTACATGAGCCAGGTCCATCAGGTTGAAGGACGTGTATTTGTTCATGTAAATGGGCAGCGTGGTGATGTGGTCGCCCGTGCCTGCATTAAGGTGAAGGATACATATAAGTATCTCATCTATCTCCGTCTTGATTATGATGTAATTGTAAAACTCATCACCGCCCAGCTTTTCAAAGCCGACTATTCGGAAATAGTTCTCCATAAGGCTTCGGCGCAGGATATTTTCCAGGTTTCCTCTGTGGATATTCTCGGTGTCAACACCGTCCAGCCACCTGCTGAAATAGGTGTTGCGCTTCAGATAATCCGCAGCGTCCGATACGGAGGTGCAGCCCAGCAGCGCCGAATAATCCTCGGGCTTGAGCCTTTTTCCGTAAACGGCGTGCATCTTCGCTACCGTAGCATTAAGATTTCTTCTGCCGCTTGATCTGCCTTCTGTTTTCAACTTGTCTCCCCTCCTTTCCCGTCAGGGTGCTGTTATCAGTCAGCGCTTCCTGAGATGACCTTTCTGAATATCTCCTCCTGCCATACGGCGGAGTTCTTTTCAAAGCTTTCCTTCATCTCGGAAATGCGTCTGACTTCTTCCTCTTTAAGCTCCCTGATTCGAGTTTCTGCCTTGTCGGCTTCGCTTTTTTCTATCTGCCTTATCTCGTCCTCGGCGCTTTTTTCAGCATCAAGTATCATCTGATTTTTTTCGGTAGTCGCCTTTTTGATAGCGTCCAGCTTGTTTTTTTCAGCCTCCGCCAGCTTGTCGGACGCCTTTTTGTCAATGTCCAGTATGGACTGAATAACGTCGTCCATTGCCATTCTCCTTTCGTATGCTTACTGATACTAATCTTCAATCAACCTACAGACAAATCCTCGGCTGAAATAAGCCCATTCTTCGTCAAGCTCCCTTGCCGGGCGGCAAGCCCGCCTGCGGTCGCTTTCCTAGACTGGTCTTATTTTATCTGTCGGCTTTGCCTATAGAACGATTGAAGATTAGTATGATATAATCAAAAAGGGCAATATGCCTGCGCAGATCACATACATATCGCCCCTCTTTGGTCAGCATTTTAGTTTTTAAGACTGTGAAGAGGAGCAGGTATCTGTCCGCCTCTGTTGATGAACTTGGAGGGTGAGAAGGTGTTTACCTTCATAACGGGACCCTTTCCGAAAAGTCCGCCCCAGTCAAGCACATCGCCTTCCTTGCAGCCGATGGCAGGGATAACTCTTACCGCAGTGGTCTTGCAGTTTACCATGCCTATAGCAGCTTCATCAGCGATTATTCCCGAAATAACGTCCGCAGTGGTGTCGCCGGGAATAACTATCATATCAAGTCCCACGGAGCAAACAGCGGTCATAGCCTCCAGCTTTTCGATAAGAAGTGAGCCGCTCTCAGCCGCAGCGATCATTCCTGCGTCCTCGGAAACAGGGATAAATGCGCCCGAAAGTCCGCCTATTCTGGAGCAGGCCATTACGCCGCCCTTCTTGACAGCGTCGTTGAGCATAGCAAGGCAGGCAGTGGTTCCTGCGCAGCCGCACTTCTCCAGACCCATTTCCTCCAGAATGTAAGCAACACTGTCGCCTACTGCGGGAGTGGGAGCAAGGGAAAGGTCAACGATACCAAAGGGAACGCCCAGCTTTTCGGAGGCTCTTACGCCTACCAGCTGACCTACTCTTGTTATCTTGTAAGCAGTCTTCTTGATGATATCAGCCAGACCGTTGATATCAGCGTCGGGATACTTTTTCAGCGCCGATCTTACAACACCGGGGCCCGAAACGCCTACGTTTATGATGCAGTCAGGCTCGCCCACGCCGTGGAATGCGCCTGCCATAAAGGGATTGTCGTCAACAGCGTTGCAGAAAACAACGAGCTTTGCGGCACCGAAGCACTGCTGGTCAACAGTAAGCTCGGCAGCCTCTCTTACAATGCCGCCCATTATCTTTACTGCGTCCATATTGATACCGGTCTTTGTGGAGCCGATATTTACGGAAGAGCATACGCAGCTTGTGGAAGCAAGAGCCTCGGGGATAGAGCGGATAAGCCTCTCATCTCCTGCGGAAAAGCCCTTCTGAACAAGTGCGGAATATCCGCCGATAAGGTTAACGCCACAGGTCTTGGCAGCTCTTTCCATAGTAAGAGCGAACTTAACGGGGCTTGCATTGCACGCCGCCGAAACGATGGCGATAGGCGTTACCGAAATTCTCTTGTTTATGATGGGGATACCGTATTCCTTTTCGATCTCCTCGCCTGCCTTGACAAGATTTGCGGCACAGCGTGTGATCTTATCGTAAACCTTGTCGCACGCCTTGTCGATGTCGCTGTCGATGCAGTCCATCAGGGAGATACCCATTGTGATGGTTCTGATATCCAAGCATTCGTCCTGTATCATGCGAATGGTTTCGAGAATGTCATATACATTTATCATAAGTACAAATCTCCCGAAAAGTTATATACTGTGCATGGAATTGAAAATATCCTCATGCATTGTGTGGATCTTAAGACCAAGGCTGTCTCCCAGAGCGGAAAGCTTATCCTGGAGCACGGAGAAATCCCCGCTGAGCTTGGTGATGTCCACCAGCATTATCATTGCGAACATATCCTGCATAACGCTCTGAGTTACCTCAATAACATTGGCGTTGCTGTCAGCGCAGATGCTGCTTACCTTTGCAAGAATGCCAACGGCGTCTTTGCCGATAACGGTAATAACTGCTTTCATAAAAAAACCATCCTTTCCGTGCAAAGCAGGGCTTCGCAGCGAAATATTCTGTGGGCTATCCCGCAAATACCAAAGCGGCAGTGCCTTTGCGGCGCCTTTAATGTGATAGTATTATATCACAAAAATATTAACAAATAAACATTTTTCTGGTATCTATTGAAAAATCATTTATACTTGGCATAAAAAATGTCACTTTCTTGTCGCTTTTTTCACAGCCTCCACAGCTTTTATGAATCTCAGAACGTCCTCCGGGGGATTTTTCCCGTAAAGCAGACCATACGGCATCTCATATCCCCACTCCACAGGGATAGTCACAAGTGCAGGGTGGATATTGCTCCAGCACTCGAGATTCAAAAGCAGACTGCCCGTGCGGACGCATTTGTTATACACTGAAATGTCATAGTAATGATCCGTGTCCTCGATCTTTATCTGCGGATATTTTTCAAGCTCAGCCCGAATACCGTCATTTATGGGTGAGTCCCCTGCCTTTACCATCATAAGCGTCTCGCCGAACAGGTCGGATATTTTCAGCTCTTTCTTTCCCGCCAGCCTGTGACCCGCAGGAACGGCTATACACTTTTTATATGCACCGAGCTTCAGCATATTGCATCTTTCCAGCCATTTTGCCGAGTCGCATACGCCAACAATAATGTCAAAATCCGTGCCTATCCGCTCTATCACCGACAATATGCCGCTGTGCTCATCGTCAAAGGGCACCACGGATATCCTGAACTCGGGGAAATCCCTGCTGACTTCGTTCCACAGGTCCATGAACGGCTTGCAGGGGTTCAGCAGCGAGCTTCCCACACGCAGAATGCAGGAGCTTTCCGCCGCCGCACGGCGAGCCTCCTCCGCAGCCTTACGGGCAAGCTCGGACATTATTTCCCCCTGGCGGTAGATCACCTCCCCCGCCTCGGTGAGCTTTATGCCACGGTAAGTGCGCTCCGCCAGCTTCACACCCAGCTGGTCCTCCAGAGCATTGAACTGCTTCATCACCGCCGCAGGGGTCACGAACAGCTTTTCCGCAGCCTTGTTGAAGCTGCCGCAGTCAGCCGTGCATAAAAATACCGAAAGTCTGCTGCTTATCATGTTAACACCTCAGATCAGCATTTACTTTAAGTTAATGCTATTATAGCTTATTTGTAATTCACTGTCAAGCCAATTTGATATATAATATAGCTAAAGGAACACGCAAAGGAGGATATTGTATGCCTGCACTTATAGCATATTATTCAAGAGCCGATGAAAACTATTTCGGCGGAACACTCAGATATATCGACAAGGGCAACACCCAGATCGCCGCAGAGATACTGCAAAGCCTCACAGGTGCGGATATGTTCAGGATCGAACAGCTCACACCCTATTCCAAGGACTACAACAGCTGCATCGAGGAAGCACGCTCCGACCTGCGCAGAAATGCCCGTCCCGAGCTTAAAGCCATGCCCGAAAGCCTTGATAAGTACGATACCATCTATCTCGGTTTCCCCAACTACTGGGGCACAATGCCAATGGCGGTATTTACTTTTCTTGAACGCTCCGACCTTAAAGGCAAGACCATAAAGCCATTCTGCACCAACGAGGGCAGCGGAATGGGCAAAAGCGAAAAGGATATCAAAGCCCTTTGCCCCGATTCCAATATCGAAAAGGGTCTTTCCATCTGGGGCAGCAATATGCAGACCTCTCAGGCGGAGCTTGAACAGTGGATAAACGAAATCAAGAGCTTCGTAAACAAATAAGAAAGGACGATATATATGAATAAGGATTTTGATGCGCAGAACATTTTCGGAAAAGGCACACCCAACACAGGCTTTGCCCAGTATTTCACAGGTGAGTCGTTCCTCAATCCCCTTACAAAGCCGGGCGAGTCAGCCGTATTTCTGGCAAATGTGACCTTTGAGCCGTCTTGCCGCAACAACTGGCATATCCATCACTCCACCAAGGGCGGCGGACAGATACTTATCTGCACCGCAGGCAGCGGCTGGTATGTTGAAGAGGGCAAAGCTCCCAGAAGCCTTGAACCCGGTGATGTAGTCGTTATCCCTCCCAATGTAAAGCACTGGCACGGTGCAAAGAAGGACAGCTGGTTCAGCCACATAGCCGTTGAAGTTCCGGGAGAGAACACCTCAAACGAATGGTGCGAACCTGTCACCGACGAAGAATACAACAGCTTATAAGCCATAAAAAAGCCGTACAGCCCAATGACTGTACGGCTTTTATCAGTTCCAAGCCTGACCGAAAATAACATTTCTGCCGTGGAGGAAGGTTTTAAGCTCTCTGAATATCTTTCCTGCGTCATGCTTTGCCTCAGCAGAAATGGGAATAAACTCTGCCATATCGCCGCAGATATTTTTCAGAGCATTGTCAGCCTCCTCAGCACCATCAGCCATAACAGGGAGAATATATATCTGACAGTCGGGGAATTTCTTCTTTATATCGGAAACAAGCTCCTTGTACTCATATGAAAACTCGCCTGCAAGAAAGCCCTCAGCCTTGATATCCTCATCGCCGAAGCAAAGGAATATCTTTGAAGGTTCAAGAGCCTCCGCCTGCTCCATAACAAAATCACGGGCATCGGCAAGCTTTGCGCCCTTTTCGCTGCGGTTATATACCCTTGCGTCAACATCAAAATCCTGCATCAGCTCGTTGATAGGGAAATCATGAGCAAATGTGGAGCCTGCAAAAAGCACCTGATTTTTAACGGCACATTCATTAAGTACGGAGTAATAGTTTTTCATAAAAAGACTTCCTTTCAAGGTTCTGTATTACATTAAGAGCCTGAAAAGACACAATGCGAAAAGATCGGAAAGAAATCTGCGCGCACGACCTCTTCTCTGCTTTTTCTCTTCTCGTAACTCGGGATAACGCTGTGCACAGCGTATGTCCTTTGTCAGCTCTTATTATACCACATAATAATATAATGTCAAATATGCTATATGCGAAACATTCATAACGCTAAAGTTATATCAGCTGCGTTTTTCCATAAATTGTTTGTATATTTCATACACCATATCTCAGGCGTGCTGTAAACTTATAGTAAATACCTCACAAAAAAATTTACCGTGACTTCTTTTTTGCAGCCTTCAGCCTGTACATATTGTCATCAGCCATTCTCGTTACCGCTTCCATGGAGGATATCTCTCCCCCGTTCACCGAGCAGTATCCGCAGCTGCAGTCCACCTTGTATGGCAGTCCGCTGCGGCTGTTGTAGTCCGCAAGATAATCCGATACACGGCTGATATACCCCTCAATGCCCGAATCGTCCGCACCGCAGAGGATAACGCTGAACTCGTCTCCGCCTGTTCTGGTGCAAACACTGTCCGAGGGCATTGCATAAAACAGCGCATTTGCAGTCTGCCTGATGGCATTGTCCCCCGCCTCATGTCCCCAGCGGTCGTTTATGGGCTTCAGCCCGTCAATATCCGCACAGATAACGGTGAGCATAAGCTTTTCTTTCCTTGCCCGCTCCACCAGCCTGCCGCCGAATTTCTCCATTCCACGGCGGTTGAAAAGCTCGGTAAGAGGGTCACGGACATTAAGGTTCTCAAGCTCCTTTACAACAAGCTCCAGATCCTTTTTCATGTAGAAATTGCCCGCATTGTTGTTTATGGCAGTGACCCATGTGCTGAAAAAGTCCCCTGCGCCGTCCATTCTTGTAGGCTCATATGCAAGATATCCCATAAACTTTCCGCTGAAATACAGAGGAGAAAAGCCGAAGAACACCGCCTTTTCGCCGTCAAGAAAATCTATAGGCAGAAGCTGCTCGGAGAAAAACTTTGTTCCCACAGGAACATCATGCCCATATTGGAGCATGGACATCATGCTGTACGCCGAACCCTCGGATTTCATGCTGCCGCTGCCCACAAAGCTTCCGCCGCCCTCCACGCTGGAGCGTATGCACACGAAAAGCCTGTTGAAGCGGAAAAATGCCGCACCGTTTTTAAGCGCCTCATATACCTCTTCCGAGGTCCGGCAGCCCGCAAAAGCCGTGTTCATCTCCGTAAGCTTGACGGTAAACTCCATAAATGTGTCCTTGGTCTGATATGTTGAGTTGTAGTAGCTTTCTTCCTGAGGCTCTTTCTTCACACAGCCGCAGGACTCAGCCTTTTCAAGCACCGACACCACATCTACCCAGTCGGGGACTTCCCTGCCCTGCCACATATCGCTGAGCATATCCACAGCTTTCTCGCCCGCCTCGGCAAAGCTGCGCCTTACAGTGGTGACAGTGGGCGAATACAGCTCGCAGTCGGCAATGCCGTCAAAGCCTGTTACAATAATATCCTTGGGTATGCTGTAGCCCTGATGTTTCAGCTCGTCCATGCAGAAGATAGCCATGGTGTCGTTGGCGCAAACAATGGCCTGGGGCAGCTCATCTTTCAAGAATTCCCTTGTGCAGTCCACCGCCTTTGTCCAGAACTGACCGTAAGCGATACGCCGCTCCTCCACAGGGATATTATGCTCGGTAAGTACCTTTTTGTAGCCTGCCAGCCTTTCCTCCGTCTGGCGGTTTCCGGGGAAGCCGCCGATGAAGTTTATCCTTGTAAGCCCATGATCCTCCACCAGATGCTTCAACACAAACTCCATAGCGCACTTGTCGCTGAGGGTGATGTTCTTATCAAGCACATGGGTTGGGTCGTTTATGTTGATAACGGGCACATTGTTTTTCTGTGCCAGCCTGTGTACCTTTTCGATAACGCTTTCATCAATGATGGAATCGCCCAGAATGATGATGCCGTCAAGCATATTGTAATTTATAAGGTCAAATACAGCAGTTTCGCCCTTGATGACACTTTCGGGCAGAGTAAGCCCCGAATTAAGGTAAGGCTTTCTGATAAGGCTTGCGAACACAAGCAGATTTATATCAAGTGCCGTACATCTGCGGGCGATACCCTCCGCAATGCGTGTCTCATATTCCTTATCATAGCCTGTAACGCAAAAAGCGATGGTTTTTCTTTTCATGGAGCTCACTCCCATACGTTCATATAATACCGATATACATATTATACCATACAGCGGAGAAATTTCAAGTGTTTTTTAAATAACACATACAAAAAAGCGGCTCCGCATTGTACGAAGCCGATTGATATCAATATTTATTATCGGGATTTGATATAGTTCCGGGAGTTTTCTCCAGCTCTCTGAATATCCTTATGGCAAATGAGCTTATGGTGAAAAGTATGAACACAGGGCCTATGAGAAGTCCCACAAACAAGGTTGTGGTGTTCCACATTATCACTGCCACCTCAAACGCCACAAGTATCAGCAGGAGAAGCGAGCGGAGAAAGAATTTCATGCTTATCCTGAACGAGTTTTTCAGGCTGTTGATGATGGAGTTTTCATATCTCGCCAGCAGCGGATACACATACAACAGGGAAAATGCAAAGATATATGCCGCCACGATGCCGATTATCAGGAATATAAGTGCGCCGCTGTGACCCATATCCGCCTCTGCGCCGTATATCTGAAAGTCAAGATACACTGCCCACACGCATATGAGGGTAATGAACGTCATCGGTATGCCCTGCTTGATATTCGCTTTGAACGCTTTGAGGAAGTCCTTTGCTGTGTGACCCTCGGTATCCTCTGCCATATGGAGCGTTACGGAGCACGCCGCTATGGTGGAAGCGCCTATGGTCACTATGGGCAGGCTGAACACCAGCCACATCACGTTAAGGACGAAAACGTCCGTAAGTCGTGTCATGAACTTGTACAGCTTGCTGTCGGGACTGAAAAATCCTGCCATTGAAATTCTCCTTGAAACTTTTGTTGTAATAATACCATAATGCGGGGCGCAGGATATCTGCGCTCCGCATCACTTAATACTTGATACTTGATTCTGTAAATGATCATCTAACTGCGTCTTCAAGACCGCATCTGATAGATGCTTCGTTCTCGCACCATGCAAGGCACTCACCGTTTGGGTCGTACTCCTTGCACTTCTGGGTCATCTCGGCAACGATCTTGTCATACTCAGCGTCGTCCTTAGCGTAAACAGCCTGCCATGAGTAGTTTACGATGCACTTAGCTACCTGCTCCCAGATGATCTTGAGCTCATCGCTCTTGCTGGACTCGGTGTAGGAAGTTGCAAGGGAAACCTTGTGGTTGATGCTGTCCATGTATTCCTGAGTGTTGTACTTGCCGGTGAAGTCTCTCCAATCCTGGAGAATGCCGTACTTGGTATCGGTACGTCTGCTCTTCCAGTTCTCGCAGTTGTAGGTCTCGCCGTTGGAGTCAGGGTTGGAAGCGTCCTTGGACCAGGTGGTGTTGTTAGCCTGGAATGTGCCGTCGTTGAAGCTTCCGCCGCCCCATTCATCGGGCATCATAGTACCCTTTCTGTCCTTGTAAGCAGCTTCGCCAAGCTCGGTGAAGCAGGTATTGCCCTCATCGTCATAGTACCAGCAGAGATCCTTGGGGCCCCACCAGTAGGTCATGTAGCCCTCGGGAGTGCAGAGGTAGTTGATGATAGCCATGCAAAGCTCGGGATACTCGGTGTTAGCGCCGATAGTCCAGATTCTGTTGCCGCCCAGTACGTTCATACCGTAGCAGAGAGGAGTTGCATCAGCGGGAACTACAGGGTACATACCGGAATCGGACTGGAGGTGTTCTTCGATGTTGTAAAGAGCGGAGCCTGCGTAGTCGAAGATAGAGTAGAATACGCCGCCTGCCTGAACCTTTTCGCTCATCTCGTTATAGGTCTGGGTCATGGAGTTGGGGTCGATAAGATCAGCCTGATAAAGCTTGTTGAAGAACTTGAGGGCGGTGAGGTAAGGGCCGTTCTCCTCGAGAGCGTCATGATATGTGCCGTTCTCAACATCGTAAAGACCGAATCCCATTTCGTCATAGCCCCAGTAGCAGGTAGCAAATGCCTTGATGTACATTACCATGTTGCCGTCCCAGTCGGGCCAGAGGGACATTGCATATGTCTCGTTGCCGTTCTCGTCCTTGGGGCAGATCTCCTTCATGCTTACAAACAGGTTGTAGAGATCGTCCATATTGTTGAGCTCGGGGTAGCCCAGCTGCTTGTAGAGATCCCAGCGGAGGTCCATGGTGTAGAAGAATGCTTCATGATCCTCGGGAGAAGTTGCAACGTTGTGGCCGAAGCCGAAGAGCTTGTTGCCTGCGCCGAAGGAATCGTTGAACTGCATATTGTTTTCGAGAGCGTAGGGCATATTCTCCTTGATGTAGGAGCCGTAGTCGGTGAGGATATCGTCCTCGTTCCAGTCGAAGAGGAGGCCGCCCTTTGCAGCTCTCTGGTAGTTATCGCCGTTGGAACCGAAGATAACGATGTCGCCCAGATTGCCTGATTCCATTCTGGTATCGAACATACCGTCGGACTCGGGGATAATGGTCATCTCAACATTGAATTCACGCTTCATTACCTCGGCAAACCAGCCTGTGAGCTTGCCTGAGTAGTTTGCCAGCTGGCTGTAAACAGTGAGCTGGATAGTCTCATCGCCGTACAGGTCGGAGAGGCTGTTTCCGCCCTCGGAGCTGTCAGCGGAGGTATCTGCGCTGTCGTCGGGGCTGTCTGTTGCATCGGTATCGGCGCCGTCTGCAGCTGCTGATGTTGCATCGGGCATTTCGGGTGTGGCTGCACCGCCGCAGGCTGTAAGTGAGCCTGCCATTGCAAGAGCGAGAACTCCTGCCAGGAATTTTTTCATCTTCATTTTTGGAGATCGATCCTTTCTGGTTAAAATTTTTTTATTGAAGCTGATTATGTTTGCTGTTAACCCTTTACCGCTCCAAGCATAAGACCCTTTTCAAAGTATCTCTGCATGAACGGATATACGCACAGGATAGGTATTATCGTTACCATTGAAATGGTGTACTGGAGTATCTTCGTGTTGAAGGAGCTTGCCAGCGCCGATGCGTCAGAGCTGCTGGTACCCGATGCGACCATCGCACCGAGGTTGGAGCTCTGGTTCAGGTAGATATACAATCTGTGCTGGAGGGTGTAGAGTGCGGGAGAGTTTGCGTTGAGGATAAGCGAATCCTGGAAAGAGTTCCAGTGGCCAACTGCGCCGAATATGGCGATAGTTGCAAGTATGGGCTTGCTAAGCGGCCAGATTATCTTCCGATAGATCGTCCAGTAGCTTGCGCCGTCCATAAATGCGCTTTCCTCGATCTCTGCGGGAATGGACTCGATGTAGGTCTTTACAAGAATGATGTTGTAGGGCGAAACGATACCGGGGATTATGTAAGCCGCAAAGGTATCGGTAAGACCCAGCATGGACATATTCAGGTACCAGGGGATAAGACCTGCGTTAAAGTACATTGTTACAACAAGGAAGCGGTACCAGAACTGCCTGTGCCACATTTCCTTTTTGGTAACAAGGTAGCCTGCCAGTGAGGATACGAATACCATCAGTGCAGTACCGATAACGGTTCTGAGAACTGTTACCAAAACTGATTTCCACAGGTCGCCTACAGCGCCCATGGAGATGTAGTTCTGAATGGTAAGCTCCTTGGGGATAAGGGTTATGGCACCTCTGGTTACAAGCTCGGGGTTGGAAATGGTGTTGATGAAAATGTAGTAAAAGGGGAATATGCAGCTCAGTGTGAAAAGTCCGAAGAACAGATAGTTCAGAATGTTGAATATGATGTCGCCTGCGGTGAGCTTGATGTGAGAATGCTCGCCCACCTCACGGATATCCTTGCTGTCATTGGGGGAGCTGCTGTTAACAGCGGTATTTTCTGCCATGACTTTCCCTCCTTTACACAATGCTCTCGCCACGGATAAGCTTTGAAACTCCGTTTGCGGCGAAGAGAAGAATTACGCTGACAATGGACTTGACCATGCCGATAACTGTTGACAGAGGGATAAGTCCCTTGCCGATACCAAGGTTATAAACGTAAAGGTCAAGCACCTGGATCTTTTCCCAGTTCATTGCGTTGGAGAATACCATGTACTGCTCCATGCCGTTTGAAAGGATATTTGCGATGGACATAAGCAGGAGAACGCAGAAAGTGGGGATAAGCTCGGGGATAGTTATGTACCACATCTTTGCAAAGCGGCCTGCACCGTCAACGGTGGCAGCCTCGTAAAGGCCCTGGTCGATGCCCGAAATGGCTGCGATGTAGATGATCGCACTCCAGCCGGTGCCCTTCCAGATGCCCCATGCAAGCATTTTCAGCCACATATGGCCGGAGGACATAAGGTAGTTTGTGGTAACAAGCTGATCGGAGCCTGAAACGCTGTTTATCATTGTGTTGATAAAGCCGTCGGTGGAGAAGATAGCCAGTGCGATAGCGTACACGATTACCCAGCTGATGAAGTTGGGTATGGTGGTAAAGGTCTGAACAAGTCTTCTGAAACGGTTGTTCTTTATCTCGGAAAGGAACACAGCGAATACCATAGGCACCCAGCTGGTGGCAATTCCGAGGCCGCTCATTGCAAGAGTGTTCTTGAGAACGTTCACGATATCGTTTCTTGTGGCGCTGTTCTGGAAAAGTGAGGTGAACCACTTGAAGCCCACGAACTTATCCATGGTAAGATCTTCACCTGCATTGTAGTTGAAGAATGCGTATCTCCAGCCGTAAAGAGGGAGGTAGCTGAATACGAATGCCAGTGCGATGATGGGAAGCATCATAAGGAAAAGCCTGAACTTAGGCTCCATATCATAGTGCTCGCCCTTTTCCGCAGCGGGAACAAGGAACAGGTTCACTGCAGAGCATACGATAAGTGCGATTCCCAGACCCATGAAGATGTAGTTATTGTAGGGGAACATGGGCAGCACTCTGTCAAGCTTGTTGGCGCTTATTGCCTGATCGGCTATCTGATTGTAGAGGTTCTTGAACTGGAAAACAGCTCCAAGCTCCAGGATACCTGCCGCAATGGTAACAAATGCGCCTGTTCTCTTGAGCTTTCTGTTTCCGAGGGACATACAGCCGCCTGCTGCCGCAAGCACCGCAGCCACAATGACTATCATTGCGCAGACATTGAGGGCATGGAATGTGGATTCCTGCACCCAGCCCTGCCTGAACGCACGGCCGAAGTTTGCAACTATTGACTTATAGGATATACCGCAGGAGAACAGGGAAAGATTCTTGTTTATCATTCCGCTGAGACGTGCGGGGTTGAACGAGGGAAAAAACAGTGCGATTATGTTAATAACAACGGCGCATCGCAGTATCCAGTATATTTTGTCTGAGATCTTTTCTGCCAGCGTCTTTGGAGCTTCCTTTTTCTTTGGGTGAACGGGAATGTCATGAGTTTCGGTGCTGACGATGGTATCAGTTGTGCCGTCCGCCATTTGTTTATCAGTCCTTTCCTTTAATTTAACGCTCAAAAACATACTGCCGCACCTGCGGAGCGGCAGTATGTTGTCGTTTATTCCGCAGGTTCTTTATCAGGACTGCTTCTTCTTGATAACTACGAATACAACTGCACCGATAACTACAACTGCTACGATAACAATTACGATAACGACTGCGCTGCTGCCGCCTGACTCTGCAGGAGCATCAGCCTGAACAGCTTCAGTCTCGGCAGCTGTTGTTTCCTCAGCAGCGGTCTCTGCCTCGGTCTCGGCTTCTGTTTCAGCCTCGGTCTCAGCTTCGGTAACTGCCTCAGTCTCCTCGGGAGCTGCTGCGTCGGGGTTGTCATAGTTAAAGCCGGAAACTGTGAACTGAAGCTCGATGGAATCGGTAGGCATTACATAGCCGAACATTCCGTCAGCGCCGCCCAGCTCGTCATTCCAGATGTTGATTGCAAGCCACTTCATGTAGGATACAGCATCGGGATCCATGAAAGCTTCGTCAAAGGTGTACTTGGTCTGACCGTCGAGGATAACCTTGAAGTCAGTGATCTTTACCTGATCGTTGAGGGGGATATTGGTGGAAACGAAGAGGAGGTTAAAGGTCTCGTCGTCGCCGAAATCAAAATCGGTAACGGAAACGGAGTATGTGCCGTTGCCCTTGATCTTGGCATCGGTGAAATTGCCGCCCTTGTTGAGAGCTGTGGGGCCGTCCCAGCCTGTGAGCTGATCGAACCATACAGTTCCGTCATCGGCAGTTACGCCGTAGCCGTAGGTAGCATCGTCATAAGCGTTTCTGAAGGTGTAGCTTGCGGACTGAACGCCAAGGTAAGCGTCATACTCGCCGTCGGGGTCAAATGCGCCATCGGAAGCACCCTCGGCAGTGTCCTCAGCCTTGTCATAGTTGAAGCCTGAAACTGTGAACTGAAGCTCGATGGAATCGGAAGGCATTACATAGCCGAACATTCCGTCGGAGCCGCCCAGCTCGTCATTCCAGATGTTGATTGCGAGCCACTTCATGTACTCAGCAGCATCGGGATCCATGAAAGCGTCATCAAAGGTGTACTTTGTCTGACCGTCCATAATTACCTTAACGTCAGTGATCTTTATCTGATTGTTGAGGGGGATATCGGTGGAAACGAACAGCAGATTAAGGGACTCGTCATCTCCGAAGTCGAAATCGTTTACAGCCACAGAATATGTACCGTTTCCTGCTATCTCGGCATCAGTGAAACTGCCGCCCTTGTTGAGAGCTGTGGGGCCGTCCCAGCCTGTGAGCTGATCGAACCATACAGTTCCGTCATCGGCAGTTACGCCGTAGCCGTAGGTAGCATCGTCATAAGCGTTTCTGAAGGTGTAGCTTGCGGACTGCACGCCGATATATGCGTGATATGTGCCGTCAAGGTCAACCTCTGCCGCAGAAACGGGCAGTGCTGCAAAAGCTGTCATATTGACAGCAGCCAGTGCCGCAGCCGTTAAGGCTCCGATGAGTTTTGATTTCTTCATAATAACCTTCCTTTCCGGGCTTTGCTGACAAAGCCCTCTGAACAGCGCTCTCCTTAAAGCAGCTGCCCATGCCCGTAATGTTATCGTTTACGGACGTAATTTCTCCCATAATTTTCCCATTCTCATGTGGTTATACACAAAAGAGAATATATTGGTACTTCTAATTTTAATACAAAATGACAATAGTGTCAATTACTATTTTTCACAAATAAAATCAAGCGGTTATGTAAACCTGCACAATAATATTCGTCAAATAAAATCATTTTATACAAAATAAAAAAAGCCTCCCGAAACGGAAGGCTTTTATACTAATCTTTAATCGTTCTATAGACAAAGCCGACAGATGAAATAAGACCAGTCTAGGAAAGCGACCGCAGGCGGGCTTGTCGCCCGGCAAGGGAGCTTGACGAAGAATGGGCTTATTTCAGCCGAGGATTTGTCTATAGGTTGATTGAGGATTAGTATTATATGTACTTATCATTCCCTGAACTCAGCGGGAGTTATGAGCTTATGCCACATTTCATCTGCTGCGGATACACATTCACGGTATTTCTGCGGCAGTATGGACGGCGGTATGCCGAGAGCCGATGCAAATTCCGCTGCCAGCTTCATGTCGGCTTTTTCATATGCGCATATCATCTTGTAAAGCATTCCCGCTCTGCCCTGACCCGAAATAAGGGAGGCGCACACAGTATCGGGCATTACCTCAGCCAGCGGCTTGTGAAGAAGCCTGCCGAGCATTGAGACCGTTCCCATCGAAAATGCTTCTGACGATGTTATCGGCATACTGTCCGCAAATCCCGCCAGCTCCGAGCAGAGCATTCCCCTGAGAAGTGCGAATTTTATAAGCTCGCCGGGCATTGAACCGTCCTCAGCCTTGAAACCTATGATATAAACGTATTTTCTCAGATTTTCCTCGCCCAGCTTTGCCGCTGCCTTGTCAGTGCCGACAGTACGCACATCGGAGGCAAAATACAGCGAATTTGCCAGAGCCTGTACTGCTTCCGATATCTCGGGATATCTGCCTATGATATTTGTAATGCTGACAATATCCGACCTGCCGCTGTACAGCTCATTGAAAAGCTCGTTGAAGCCCTCACGCATGATGCCCTTTCTGCGCACAGCCGTGGGTATCTTGCCGTAAATATACATACCCTGATAATATGTGCAGCCGCAGAGCTTTGCCTTGGCATATGCCTCAGCACATTCTATATTGTATGCGATTATTTTTTTGTTGAAGGTTCGTGCCATTCGCAGGATATTTTCCAGCTCTGGAGATGTAAAATCCCTGAAATCCACCTTGATGTAGTCAAAGCTGTCCATTATGCCGAAATATCCCGAATCGAACTTAAAGCCGATAACCGCTATCTTGTACCCTGCCTGGCGGTACTTCCTGATAAGATTGTGAGCAGAGCGGTCATTGATGAGGGAGCCGTCTATCTGTATAACAAGCTTGTCTTTTCCGAAGCGTGCGGGAATATTGGCGGTCAGCATACTGCGGGTAAAGGTGATGTAGGCAGTCCTGCCGTCGGTGAATTTATCCAGGTTCAGCCGTGATATATTATCAGCGGCGGCGCTTTCGTAAAGCTCGTCCTTTTCTGCCGCAGCTTTGGGGTTGGCAAGGATTATCTCGCAGCCAACAGTGTGCTGAAGCTTATCGGTAATGATTTGTCTGGCGATAAACGGGTCCATATGCGTTGCTCCTTCACGGATATAAATTTTACACATATTATACCACTTTGAGCCAAAAACTTCAACAGCAGAATGGTAGTATTTTGATGTGATTTTTGTGCAGTATCACTATCATATCAAGCGCTCGTTTTCCTTGACTATGCGCTTTATTCTGTAAATGCGCTTCTTTCCCCTGTTCCTGCGGAAGCGGCGCTTATCCTCGTCTGTTATGGGCTGGGGCACGGAGATGGATATATCCGTAACGATACCCGTATCTGATACTCCCGCTCCGCTGCCGATATCCTCCGCTGTGTCCGTATATGTGACCAGCGCAAAGCTGCCCAGCTTATTTGTACGGAATGAAAATGTATTTTCATCGGTCTCGCCCTCGATGACTGTGAGCGTGCCGTTATCCTCAAGGCGAACACCTCTCAGCTCGTCAATGCGGCTGAGCATTTCCTCGGGCACGGGCAGGGTGACATCGGCGGAATATCCCTCTGATATTTGCAGCTTTTCCCTTGTATCGTTCCTGTAAAGCTGTATTTTTATGGGGGATATGCACAGCTCGGCGGAGTCTATGCCATAGCTTTCAAAGGCAGCTTTTATATCGCTCTCCATTTTGTCGGAGCTGGTAAATCTTGCGGTAACGTCTGTTCTGAGCGAGCGGATATTCAGCGTAAGTCCGTAGGAAGCTTCATTTTCCGCCAGAACTTCCAGCGTAACTCTTGCGGCGATATCCTCGGGGGACATTGCAACAGGCTCCATGGTATTCATCTGCTCCGTAACAACGGAAGTCTCGGGCTGGGTGAGGGCGGCTGCGTATGACGTGGGAACAGTCATAAAAACAAATGCAGAGGCTGTGGCAAATGCTATGAGCCGCCTTGAAAACGGCTTTTCATCTGCTTTCAGCTTCTCTGCTGCGTAAACGGCAGAATACACTCCGAAGCAGAATGGCTTTGCCCATTTATGGCGTGCGGCAAAAGCCACAGCTTTGTATGCTGTTTTTTCGGAAAGCATCATCATAGCCGTTCTTCCTTCTGATAAAATAGATACTATAATTATATCCCATATAAAAAAATCTGTCAAGACCTCATAATAGGTCTTGACAGATGAGTGTTTTAGCGTTTTTAAAGGAAAATCATTCCATTGTTACATAAACTGTTGCTGCGCCTGTTACGGTGAATGTGTCGATAACAGTGTACTCAACGCCGTCAATAGTGAATTTCCACACATGAGAGTCATTTTGCAGCGCTTCGATGGTCGAAAACGGTGCGCCTGTGGTTCCTATGAGCATCTCGGAAGAAAAGATAAATTCTTCGCCTATGCGGACATTTTCTGTCCTGTAAAGGGTGCCGCCGTAATAAAATTCCAGCGTTACAAGGTCGCCCTTTTCGGTTATGGTCATATCTCCCGTGCAGACCGTATCGCTTGAAATCTCATTGCCGCTTTCGTCTATCCAGCTGTATCCCTCGGCAGGAGTAAGTCCGCCTGATGTCAGTGCTCCATAAATGCTTGCACCCTCGCCTACCCTTATGGTGCCCGTTGTGCCGTCGGCACGGGTATATGTGACGTTATGGAAGATGACCTCGCTCTTGGGCATTTCGATGATATTCATATCCGAGTTTACCTGAGTTGCCGATGTGACTTCCGTAGGAACATCGCCCTCATAATATGCCCACACATTGTTTGTCGGGTCGGAAAGCTGTGGGAGCTGAGGCAGGTCGCCTATGTTTTTGCCCGTCGGGAAGCGTTTTGTGACTGTTGTATCGTCGGCGCTCTTGAATGTTACAAGATAGTTATAGGTATAGATCGCATCAACACCATATGCGGCGTCATTTTCGGTAAATGTAACAGCATCTCCATAGTTGTCATAAACAAATCCGCTGTAGCTTGCAGGAAGAATAGTTCCTAAATATCCGGGCTGAACCTCCGAAATAGTCTCGGCAGTCATATTTGTCAGCAGATAGAAGCTGCCGCCTGCGGTGTAGCCGTTGATATCATCGCCGATGTAATAGGTTATCTGCTGCTTTTCGACCGCCTGAACCTCGTAACTGCTGTCAATATCCTTAGTTACAACATGGCTGTCGTTTACCTTTACCATACCGCTGTTTAGCGATGCAGTCCATGCGTTGTAGCGGGTGAGCCATGTGTATTTAAGGTCAAGCTCATTGCCCACATCGGGATCGTCCAGGACGTCAAGGAGCTTTTCGCCGCTGTCCGCATAGGTCTCGGAATAGGTTCTTTCCTTATCCATATAGTTTACGGTAAATTCCTTCTGAGCATATTCTGCGGTAACGGTGATGTCGCCTGTTACCTTCGCATTATCGGTAAGGGGTGAGCCGTCAACTGTCCATGCTGCGTGGTAGCCCTTCTTTTCGGGAATAGTGGGGAGAATGTCGCTGAGAAGAGTGCCATACTTGGCGGTCTTTGTATCTTGCTCAGTTCCGATTATAATGGTAACTGTATAGGTCTTGAGGGTGTATTTTGCGGTAACGGTCATATTACCCGTAACCTTTGCGGTGGCGGATATTTCTGAGCCGCCTACAGTCCATACGCCATCATGACCTGCCTTTTCGGGAACTTCGGGGAGAACATCAGAAAGGGAATCGCCATATTTTGCGGTCATCGTGGTTGTGGTTCCCTCGACATTCATTGTAATAGTATATTCCTTTGCAGTGTAGGAAGCATATACGGACATATCAGATGTAACCACAGTGGCTGCGGTGAACCGGGTGTTCTTGCCCGATACCAGCCATACGCCTGTGTAGCCTGTTTTTGCAGGCACCTGCGGGAAGTTTGAAACTGTATCGCCCGACTCAACGTCACGGGTGTAAAGGACTGTGCCGTTGTCGGAAAGGAATGTTACGGTGAATACCTCAGGCTCCGTGTCGGTGACTGCGGTGGTAGTTGTAGTGGGATTTGTGGTAACATAAGGTCTTGTGGTTGCCGACGTCTGAGAAGCTGTGCCTGTGGGACGTGTTGTTACCAGAGGAGAAAATCCCGAACCTGTGGGGTCTGTGGGAGCTGTAACGTTGGGATTAGTCACATAAGGAGAGGTCTGAGTTACCTGACCTGTGGTGCGGGGCGAGGTCTCTCTTCTGCTTGTTTCGGTGCGCCTTGTTCCCGATGTATCGGAATTTGCGGGAGCAGTCACTCCTGTGCCCGATACAAAGTTTGAAGCGCTTGTGCCGGAGGCATTTGTTCCCGTTCCGTTTGTTCCGTTTGAGGAATCGCCTGTACCGAATGTGCTTTCAGCTGCCGATGCCTGAGCGGGAACTTCCGCCGAAGTGGCAGTTGTGCCTGCTGTGGTGCTTTCGGTAAATGCGGGAGCGGTGTAGTTGTCGGAATTTATAGGCTCAGGATCTCTTGGAGCGGTTGTGGCGGAAGAAGTCTGTGCAGGCTTTGCGGTCTGAGCGGGAGCAGCCGTCTGAGCTGCACTTGTGCCCGAGCCGCCGGCCATTCCCTTGTAAGAGGTGGCTGTTGTAACATCGCTTTCCGCTTCTGACTCTGTGCCTGTGAGCTTTTCAATTATGGCATCCTTTATCTGGAAAAGACCGCTGTTGTTGGAGCTTACCACACGCTCTTTGATGGAAGCGGCAAGGAAATCGTATTCCGAGTCAAATACAGCTTCGGAGATATCCACCTTTCTGTAGCCGCCCTCAGCCTCGGGGTCACGGATAACGAAATATGAGTGACCGTCGATATCGGGGGAGTTGTGGGTATTCTCGTTCGGCTCGGTTATGATAAGCACGCTTTTGCCCTCGCCTACCATTACCTCTTCCCCGGGAGTGCCGTCCTCGCTTATCAGGCGGACAGCCACCTTGCCGTGGAATGTATCAAGCTCGATGATATATCTGTCGCCGTCCTTGGTGACGGTAACGCTGTAGCTGGTTCCTCTTACTGCCATGGTCGCCTTGGGGGCGTTTACCTCATAGGAGGAATTTTCCGACAGAGCGGAGGTTATCTCGTTAAGTATTGCGCCCTCCCTGAGATTAAGGGTAGTTCTGCTGTCCTTCTCATTGCCTGCGGCAACAAGCTCCAGCACTGTTCCCGCATCAAGGAGCACATATTTATCGCTGTCAAGGGAAATGCGCATATTGCTGTTGTCATCTACCGAAACAACGTCGCCGCTTTCCAGGTTCATTCCCACATAAGCGTCAATGTCGCCTGCGCTTTCTCTTGTTACCGATGCAGTACCCATAAGCTCGAATACTTTAAGCACTCTGTATGAGTCCTGCCTTGTGAGAAGCACACCTGCAACAATGCCCGCAGCAACAACTGCCGCCGCAACGGCTGTAATTATCACTTTAGCTTTAGATGTAAGTGTTTTCATATGATCACCTCGTTAATTAAATATCAGCTTACCGCAAAATAAAAAAGGTACGCAGGCAAGCTGCACAACAGGAATTCCTGCAAATGCAGCCCGACCGCCGTACCTTGAAAATTCAGAGCTTAGGCTCGTGCTTTGCGCCGCCGATTTTCATCGGTTTTGCCTTTTATTTGCTTATGTGAATTATATCATATTATTTACAAAAAATCAAGTGGGTTTGCCAAAATTGTTCAAAAACTCACTTTTAACCAATTCTTATCGCAAATATTGTGCAGTATGCCTGTATCACAGCACTCCAAGCTTTTTCAGGTATTCGGCGGAACGCCTTTGAGTTTCGGGATATGAGGTCTCGATAAGCACGGTCTTATCGGAAAAATATTTAAAATAGTATTCTTTGAACCTTTGCCAGTCTATTTTGCCGTCACCCACTGCAAGGTGCAGGTCGCTTTCAAGGTCATTGTCATTTATGTGCAGGTGCTTTACGTATGGGGCAAGCTCCGTTACCCACTGCCCAATATCGCATCTGCCGAAAACGCTGGCGTGGGCATAGTCAAAGCATACGCCGAAATTCTTGTGATGGCAGAGGCTTTTCGCAAGGTCGGCAAGCATTTTTGGGGAGCTGTCGCACATATTTTCCAGATAGATGTTCAGCTGCGGGTACATGGTGAGGATCTCGTTCCAGAACTCCTCGTTATACCTGTGCCAGCTGTTCACATAGACGTCGGCGATGAAATAGGGGTTGTGATTTGTGTGGAACACCACGCCCCTTGCGCCTATCTTCAAAGCGGTTTCAAGGCTCTGGATAATGCGCTTTCGGGATATCTCCCTGATATATTTATCCTCGCTGAACACCAGCACATCAAAAAAGTCGCCGTGGGAGGTGCAGTAGTCGGGAAGTCCTGCCGCTTTGTATTTTTCAATGATGCTTTCCGTAAGCTCAGTGTCATCAAGCACCTTGGGCGAATAAAAGTCGTTGAACTCAAAGCCGAAGCCGTATTCACGGGCAAGGGCAAGGCTCTCGTCCAGTTTGTCTATCCGTGGGATTATCATAAATCTGCTCATTGTGCGGACATTCCTTTCTGCTTGTCGGTCTTGATCTCGCCTGTTATGCCTGTCAGCGAATATACGAACACGCCCTTTGATTTGCCCTTCAGGGGTATCTCGCCGATAGGCTCTGCTGTTATCCTGTCCTTTACCTCGTCATATACCGCCTGACTGATAAGCACCTGACCACGCTTGGCGTTTGATTCCAGACGGGCGGCGGTGTTTACGGTGTCGCCGATGGCGGTGTAGTCCATACGGAAATCGCAGCCGATATTGCCCACAACGGCGTTTCCGCAGTTAACGCCCACGCCGAAGCTTACGGATTTGCCGTACTTTTCCATAAAGGTGCTTTCTATGGCATTTCCTCCGCTGACGATATCCCATGCGGTCTTTACGGCACGGAAGATGTAGTCGTCAAGGTCAAAGGGGGCGTTGAACACTGCCATGGTGGCGTCGCCGATGAACTTATCCAGCGTGCCGCCGTTGGCGAAGATTGAATTTGTGGTAAGGTTAAGGTAGCTGTTCAGGATATCCACCACCTGCTCAGGCTCAAGGCTTTCGGACATGGGGGTGAAGCCTCTGATATCAACGAAAAGCACTGCGATGTGCCTGTTTTCTCCGCCCAGCTTTATGTGGTATGAGCCTGACTTTGCTATCTCCTCAACCACCTGCGGAGCAACGTATTTCTTGAATGCGGCGGTTATCTTGCGCTTTTCAATGGCTTCCTCCGCATATTTTCTGCCAAGATTTACAAGGTAGCATATTACCATGAACAAAGGCGCATAAAGTATGGGTATGGTGAGACCCGAACCGTTCAGCATAACGCCCGCTGCGATATAGGCAGCTGTCATTACTATTATAATAGGTGTGGATATTTTCACCTTTGAATATTTTGAGATAAGATATGCCAGCACCGCCGCCGCTGCCGCTGCCAATGCGGATAATACACGGTTTGCGGGAACGGGGCATTTGCCGTCCAGCAGACCTTGTATGATATTTGCATGTATCTCCACTCCGAACATCTGGTCGGAGCTGTTGGGGACGGAGAACTGATCCTGAAGTCCCGAAGCATATGCTCCCACAAGAACTATGCAGTCGGTGAATATGCGTGGGTCAACGCTTCCGTCAAGGAGGGAGGACATGGAGATATGCTCATAATCTCCCGGGCGGCCTGCGTAGCTTATCCACATTCTGCCGTTATCGTCAAGGGTGGGGGTATTTGCCGCAGTGCCTGTGTTTTTGCAGTAAAGATAGTAGGTCTCCGCCGCAAGGCTTCCAAAGCTCTCATCGCCGTACAGCTCGGGAGCGGACACGGTGAGGAATGCGGAGCGGACTATTCCGTCATCATCGGGGGAAGCGTTCACAAAGCCTGTGATGCAGTCAGCCGCCACAATGGGCTGCTCTATCTGCTCAATATGGAAGCGGTCGATGTATGGCTTGCCGTTTTCGTCTGTCTTGTATGCGCTGGTGTAGCTTATGTATGAGCCTGCCACCACACGGCCGCTGTTACGGCAGGCTTCCGAAAGAGCCTTGTCGCCATCGCTGTCCATATCGCCGAATACCATGATATCCATTGCCACCGCAGCGGGATATTCCCCCAGAGTATTGATGATATCCGCATAAACGCCCCTTGACCATGTGCCGAAAGGACCGTATTCACGGAGAGTTTCATCATCAATGGCGATTATCTTTATTTTGTTGTTTATGCCCCTGGGGGTCTGGTACAGCTTGTCTCTCAGCAGGCTGTCAAAGGAATAGAAAACATCGTAAAATGAGGTGACGAACACCAGAGCGAAAACTACTGCGGCTTCAATGACTGCCGATACCTTGCTGCGGTTCTTCAAAGTCTGCCACCCTTTCTTCATAATAGATAAAATTTAATAATATTATAACACATTAAATGCGTTTTGTCACTATATTTCAAAAAAATTGCCTAAAAAAATATTTTCCTATTTACAAGCTGTGTTGAATGTGTTATAATAACATAAAAATCAGATATTGGAAGTGATAATATGGATAACGTAAATGAAGCTGTATCTTCGGATAAGCTGCTGGAGCAGATCTTTTCCATCACACAGAGCCTTTACACCGAGATGTCCCACCCCGATGACGACGCTTCAAATGACCATTCCGCTATTTTCCGCCTGCTGACGGATCTGGGCAGAACTCTCGTCAATGCCGACAGAGCAAGCTTCTGGAAATGGGATAAGCGTTCCCATGAGTTATGGACAACTGCCGCTGTGGGTACGGGCAGGATAACCATTCCCGAGGGCACAGGCCTTGTAGGCAAGGCTCTCGCAGAAAAGCGCACTATAGTGACCAACGACCCTTACAATCACCCTGATTTCAACTCAGATGTTGATAAGAAAACAGGATATGTTACAAAATCCATACTGGTAATGCCTATCTCCGACTGCAAGGGAGAGTTCATCGGCGCATATCAGGCTATAAACAAGCTGGATAATGACGGCAAGTTCGATGTTCAGGCGGATACAAAGCGCCTTTCACTGGCGGCATTCATCTGCGGTATCACCCTTGAATCGGAAACGTTCCTTGACGATTCCCAGCACGATAAGCTTACCGAGCTTAAAAACCGTATGGGCTTCTATAATGACTATAACAAGAATTATGTGAAGATACTTACCGACCCAGAAGCCGTAAGATGCGTTTCCCTTTTCATCTGCGACATAGATTTCTTTAAGAAAGTAAACGATACCTACGGCCATAACGCAGGCGATGAGGTGCTGCGCCATGTGGCAGGCTATCTCAGAAGAAATGTGCGCATATGCGACGGCGTTTACCGCTGGGGCGGTGAGGAGTTCATCGTTATACTGCCCGATACAGGAGACCAAGAGGCGGCAGAGGCTGCCGAGAGGGTTCGCCAGGCAATAATGGGTTCTGTCTGTCACTTTGAGGGCATGGATATCAAGGTGACCATGAGCTTCGGCGTAACTCAGCTTGATCCCATGAAATCCATTGAGGACAATATCAAGACCGCTGACGAAAAGCTGTATAAGGCAAAGGAAAGCGGAAGAAATACTGTTATTCTTTAATGGTATTATAAATAAGATATTTGAAAGGACTGCTGCGATCGTGGCAGTCTTTTTTTATTTGCAGTGGTACAAACAAAAAAATCAGCACAAATAAGAGCAAAGAAAAAAAGGGTTTAGGAAGTCCACATGAGGGCAGAGCCATCCGGTCATCGCAGCCGCAGGCACGGACAAACTATCATTCCATTTTAACCACTCCCCCGCCAATTCCACAAAGCGCCCTCTCTTCCAATGTAATATTATTATGATTTTCCTGTGAAAAAGATTAAAATTTAATAAAATCATTGATTTTAGAATAAAACTATGATAATATAGTATTAAGGCAAAAGTCAGCCGACATAAACACTGGTACCGACAACGAAAGGAGTGAGCAGAGTAATGTACATCTTATGGATCATCGTGCTGATAACAACAGTTCTGGCGGAAGCTGCAACCTGTGCCTTGATCTCAGTATGGTTCGCACTGGGTGCACTGGCAGCCCTGATCGCAGTTGTCCTCGGAGCAGGCTTCGCTGTACAGCTGGCGGTATTCCTTGCCGTATCTGTTATCACGCTGGCGGTCACAAGACATGTTGTTAAAAAGATCATGCCTAAAAGCACCCCAACAAACGGCGAGCTTGACATCGGCAAAAAAGCAATAGTCATCGAAAAGATAGACCCCGAAGCAGGTACGGGCAGAGTCCGCATCGAGGGCGTTGACTGGGGCGCAAGAACTGCCGACAGCTCAGTGATCGAAAAGGGTGAGACCGTGGTGGTAAAAGCCAAGGGCGCCGCATTCGTCACAGTCGCAAAAGAATAACCTAAACCAAAAGGAGAGCAGATATGGAATATTTAATTGCCATAATAATTTTTATCGTTGTAGTTATCATCATCTCGGGAATAAAGATCGTTCCCCAGGCTCAGGTGTATGTAGTCGAGCGTCTGGGCGCATTCTCGGGAGCGCTTCATACAGGTCCCCACTACGTTATCCCCATCATCGACAGGGTGGTAAAGAAGGTCTCCATCAAGGAGCAGGTAGTTGACTTCAAGCCTCAGCCCGTTATCACCAAGGATAACGTTACAATGCAGATCGACACCGTCGTGTTCTTCACCGTTACCGACGCAAAGCTTTACACCTACGGCGTTGAAAGACCCCTTTCCGCTATCGAGAACCTTTCCGCAACCACTCTCCGTAACATCATCGGTGAGCTGGAGCTTGATGCTACACTTACCTCAAGAGACGTTATCAACACCAAGATAACCGCTATCCTCGACCAGGCTACCGACCGCTGGGGCATCAAGGTAAACAGAGTAGAGCTGAAGAATATCCTTCCTCCCCGTGAAATACAGGACGCAATGGAGAAGCAGATGAAGGCAGAGCGTGAGCGCCGTGAGAAGATCCTCCAGGCAGAGGGTGAAAAGAAGTCTCAGGTGCTTGTTGCAGAAGGTGAAAAGGAATCCAAGATACTCCGTGCAGAGGCTGAAAAGCAGGCTGCTATCCTCCAGGCAGAGGCTCAGAAGCAGGCTATGATTCTCCGTGCAGACGCTGTAAGACAGCAGAAGATACTCGAAGCAGAGGGTGAAGCTGAATCTATCAGAAACGTTCAGCAGGCTCTGGCTGATACTATCCGTCAGCTCAATGAAGCCAATCCTTCCCAGAGCGTTATCGCTATCAAGAGCCTGGAAGCCTTCCAGAAGGCAGCCGACGGCAAGGCAACAAAGATCATTATCCCATCCGAAATACAGGGACTTGCAGGTCTTGCAACCTCTCTCAAGGAGCTTGTGGTAACAGACCAGAAGCCCGAAAGCAAGTAAAACACGTACAAAAAAGGCGTGGCAGTTCATATGAGCTGTCACGCTTTTTTTATAATTATATAAATTTATATAAGTATGCCGTTGCAGTGGTCTGTCTCGTGCTGGATTATCTGGGCGGTAAAATCGGAAAAGGTCTTTATCCGCACCTGCATATCCTCGTTCTGGTATTTCACCTTTATCTTCTTGTACCTTTTGCATTTTCTGGGGCCGCCAAGCAGGGAAAGGCAGCCCTCCTCCGTGTCGTATGGGTCGGACTGCTTTATTATTTCGGGGTTGAACATTATCATATATTCCCCGTCACTAACAAAGCAGATTATGCGCTTTTTTACGCCTATCATATTGGCTGCCATGCCCACGCACCGCTCCTTGTTGGCCTCCAGCGTGTCACGCAGGTCATTTGCTGTCTGTATATCGTTCCTGTCCGCCGTTACCGACTTCTGAGCCAGAAATATGGGGTCGTGCATAAGTTCTTTTATCATAAAGCACCTCTCATATCATTTTATCGTGTCACCGGGCCTGTGATGTATTCGTCAGTCTGAGCAAAATACCTTGTCCGCTCCCCCTCTTTAAGATCAAATACAGTGCCTTCGGCGCTTTCGTCTCCCGCAAGATACAGCAGAGTGGGATACATATCATCATACGATACGGGAACATCCGAAACATTCATTTTGTCAAAGCTCTCTCCGCTGCGCTTTATCAGCAGGGTGGGATATTTTCCCCAGTCATTATCCTTGCAGCCGTGGTCAGCCATGATGATTATATCAGAATTGTCGTAAACTCCGTTTTCACGGAGCTTTTCAAGATATGCGCAGAGAATTTTGTTCACTGCCTCTGCACATTCCTCCTTTGAAACCTGAGTATTTCCGTGGTCTATAAGGTCTTTGGATGTAGTTCTTACAGGATGAAGCCCGAACAGATATATGTACTTGAAACACTTGCTGTCGGTGTATGTGACATCGGTGCCGATAGTGTTGTAAAAAGCCAGATTATTAAAATCGTAAATATGATAATAAGCACTTGAGGAGGATGTCATTTTGCTGATATCTCTGCTGTCAAGATGAAATGGTTCTTTAAATACAACAGGCATATATTTGTAGAAAGCAAGACTGTAAATACATTTATTAATGTTTATCAGATCAGTGGCTTCTAAACTGTATTCTGCGTAATTATCCGCATATTTTTGAAATATATAACGAGAAAAAATTTCCTTTGAAGCAAACATCTGCACTGAATATCCATTTGTTTCAAGTGTTTCGAATAGTGTCTCGTTACTGAAATCCATATCTGTATGGCTGCCTGTGAATATGTTGGTTATGGACGGGGACGACTCACCGAATACTCCCAGAGTATTGCGGTAAAAGGTGAAATCCTTAAAGCCCTCCGCAGCCTGCGGGTCATTTTTCACCGCTTCCTCAAAGCAGAAAGAATCATATTCATCGGTGAGTATCAGGATAATGTTATGGTCTGTTGAAAACTCGTACTGGTCATCCTGAGAAAGATAGTAGTCGTAATTATCATTGGAAAGCATTTCGATAACTCTGCCGTCAATATCGTTCTCTGCCGTAACCCAGTAGGTCAGAATAAGAACTAGTACTTCTATTATAGTAATAGCCATTGATGAAATAACTACCACATTTGGAAAAGCTGCTTTTTTGAATCTGCATATCAAATGGGGGACTGCAAGTATTATCAGCCATATGAACAGGTTTATTATGCATTTCATTGCACCTGCACGCTGCTCAGTGCCGTCAAGCTGAGCGGAATTTATCTGTAAGAAATTTCCCTGTATGTAAAATGCCAGTCCCAGTCCCCATACAACACTTATTGCAGTATAAAAATGCTTATCTTTTACTTTATAAAGAATAAAATAAAGCAAAATCATCATTACAGCGCTCAGCGGAACACAACCCCACAATACATATTTGATAGGAGCGGAAAGATCCCTTACATTCCCTAAGAATATTTCAACAGGGGCAAAAAACAGAAGATTAAATACCAAAAGCAATGCAGCAGAAAAAGCAGTTGTTTGCCGTGTGTTTTTTGAGATAAGATTATCACCAGTCATAAAAAACTCCTTCCGAATAATATCATTGATTTAAATTATACCCCAAACGGCCGCAAAAAGCAAGTCCCCGCCCTTTTCATTCGTTATTGACAAATCCTGCGCACCATGGTATAATAAACTATATTATTATGCCGTCAGGAAAGAAACGAAAGGAAGTTATTACAATGCAGGATACAAGCACCTACGAATCCCCCTTCTGCACCAGATACGCAAGCAAGGAAATGCAGTATGTATTTTCAGCAGATAAAAAATTCACCACATGGAGACGTCTTTGGGTGGCACTGGCAAGGGCTGAAATGAAGCTGGGTCTGAATGTTACTCAGGAGCAGGTAGATGAGCTGGAAGCAAATGTTGATAACATCGACTACGAGTGCGCAGCAGAGCGTGAGAAGCTTGTCCGCCACGACGTTATGGCTCATGTTTACACCTACGGAAAGGTTTGCCCCAAGGCAGCAGGCATCATTCACTTAGGCGCTACCTCCTGCTATGTTGGCGACAACACCGATATCATCGTTATGAGAGACGCTATGAACATCGTCCTCAAAAAGCTTGTTACCGTTATCTCTCAGCTTTCCGCATTTGCAGATAAGTACAAGGATATGCCCGCTCTGGCATACACCCACCTCCAGCCCGCACAGCTCACCACTGTTGGCAAGAGAGCTACTCTTTGGATAAATGAGCTTCTTATGGACCTTGATGAGCTTGAATACAGACTTAAGAACCTGAAGCTTCTCGGCTCCAAAGGCACCACAGGCACACAGGCTTCCTTCAAGGAGCTTTTCGAGGGCGACAGCACCAAGGTCAAGGAGCTTGAAAGAATGATCGCAGAGGAAATGGGCTTTGACGCTGTAGTTCCCGTTTCCGGTCAGACATATTCCAGAAAGATAGACTCCCAGATAATCAGCACACTGGGCAACATTGCACAGTCCGCAATGAAGTTCGCAAATGATATGAGAATACTCCAGAACTTCAAGGAGATGGAAGAGCCTTTCGAGAAGAACCAGATCGGTTCCTCCGCAATGCCTTATAAGAGAAACCCCATGCGCTGCGAGAGAATCACTGCGCTTGCAAGATATCTTATGATAGACACCCTTAACCCTGCATTCACCGCAGGTACACAGTGGTTTGAGAGAACTCTCGATGACTCCGCAAACAAGAGAATCTCCGTTGCAGAGGGCTTCCTTGCAGCAGATGCTATCCTGAACATTATGATAAACGTAACCTCCGAGCTGGTAGTTTACCCCAAGGTAATTCGTCAGAGAATTATGAGAGAGCTTCCTTTCATGGCTTCCGAGAACATTATGATGGACGCTGTAAAGAGAGGCGGAAACCGTCAGGAGCTTCACGAGAAGATCCGTACCTACGCTATGGAAGCTGGCAAGCAGGTAAAGGAAGAGGGTCTGGAAAACGACCTTATCGAGCGTATCCTTGCCGATCCTTCCTTTGGTCTTAAGAGAGAGGATATCGAGGCTGTTCTGGTTCCCGAGAACTACACAGGCAGAAGCTCCGAGCAGGTTACAGAGTTCCTTGCTGAGTGCGTAAAGCCCGTACTTGACAAGTACAGCTCCATGACCCACGAGTCCGCCGAGATCAACGTCTGATCCGAAAAAATACGATATATAACGATATAACGCAAAACGTCCGCACCAAATGATGCGGACGTTTTTTTATTGCCTTACTATCATGTCTATCTGCGAAAGCTCTTCTTCCGAAAAATCAGGCTTTTCGGTGCAGCGGGCATTTGCGGTTATCTGCTCGGGGCAGCTTGCGCCGATTATAACCGTCGTGACCTCTTTGTGAGAGAGTATCCACGCCAGCGCCATCTGCGAAAGGGATTGTCCCCTTTCCTGAGCAATGCAGTTCAGCTGCCTGAGCTTTGATATCATCTTGTCATCAAGCTCCCCGCCTACCCAAGTCTCACCCTTGCCCACCCTTGAATCAGCAGGAATGCCGTTCAGATACCTGTCGGAAAGGAAGCCTTGATACAGCGGCGAAAAAACAGCCGTGCCAATGCCAATATCATCATTGACCCTCAGCACTTCTTCCGCCTCCCTGTCAAGAACAGAAAAGGGCAGCTGATTTACAATAAACGGCGTGTGAAGCTCACGGAATATGGAAGCGATCTCCTCAGTCTGCCTGCCGTCATAGTTTGATATCCCCACATACAGCGCCTTGCCGTCCTTTACCGCTTTGTCAAGAGCCGGCGCCGTCTCCTCTGCGGGAGTGTCGGGGTCGGCGATGTGGTGATAGAAAATATCCACATATTCAAGCCCCATTCTTTTAAGGCTGCCGTCCAGGGACGCAGTGAGATTTTTCGCCGACCCGTTCTTGTCGCCGTAAGGGCCGCTCCACATATAAAAGCCCGCCTTGGTGGAAATGCACAGCTCATCACGATAGGCTCTCAGCCCATTGTCAAGTATCCTGCCGAAATTCTCCTCAGCAGCCCCGTTGTCAGGGCTTCCGTAGCAGTTGGCAAGGTCAAAGCAGCATATGCCGCAGTCAAAAGCGGTACGAACCATCTTCTCCATATTGTCAAATGGGCTTTTCGAACCGAAATTCTTCCACAGCCCCAGCGACAAAGCGGACATTTTCAGCCCGCTCTTCCCGCATCGGCGATATTCTGTTTTATTGTATCTTTTTTCGTTTGGGGTGTACATTAGCGCTCCATTCCCATAAATCATGTTTAATACTAAGCACCAATTAAAAACTATACAAAAAATCGAGCATAATCTTGCGTGTATGGATTATGCGAAGATTTTTTTGTCTATAGTTTTATTGGTGATTAGTATGAGTATGTCGTGAATCTTTGATCACTGTGCATTATACCATTCATTAAATTGCGAATCAGATAATGTGTAAACATCAAATGTCAGGGTGGCATCACTGTTTTCATCAGTCAGAATATAGTAATTGTATGGCAGACAGCCGCCGTTGTAATATCCGAACTTGTCCTCACCCGAATAGGTGTTATCGGCAGGACAGAAAATGCCCGAAACAGTTTTATCACCTGTTTTTATGGTGATGTTTGTTCCGTCAATGTTTACGCTTGCATCGGAGGGCGATGGACCATTGCGTACTACGCCTATGCCAACGCCGTCTTTTAGACGCAGCTCTGTCAGACCGTCTTCCGTGCTGAGCATAAATATGCCTGTAAGCGGCATATTGTCCGACTGCCATCTGGTGTATATCTCGGTGCCGTACATATCAGATATTGCCAGCTTTTCTCCGTCTGTTGCTGCATTTACCGTTCCGCCGTTCATTTCAGCGGTGCCGTCTTTGATTATGGCATCTGACGATATAAGTCCTGTTCTTCCTGTGGAGTATATATTGTCCTCAGTAAACAGCTTTATACTGTCATCAGGATCCTTCCAGAAGCCTATAATGTCGCTTTGTTGGACAGGCGGAACTTCATTGTAAGCTGTAAGCATGATCGGATCGTTGCTCCAAATTGCGGAGCTGTATCCGGTTGCCAGTGAAATTGGTTCATAGGGCATTGAACCGTTTTCGTCCATAGGGTGATAGTCCATTTCATATCCGTCGGAAGTCTTTTTTAGGTCAAATCCAAATGACACGGGTTCATCATCTGCATAATTGCCTTGCGGGTCAAGATGAAGTATCAGGTCATACTCGCCGTTAAGCTCATATTTGCCGCTTATTTGGTAGGAAAGAGTGTCGATAAGAACATTTCCGCTGTCATCAAATTCATAGGTGTATAAGCGGTTCTGCTCGGTCCATTTTCCCGATATATCGGTTGACTCAGATTTTGCACAGGCAGAAAATATTACTGCGGCTGCACCTATAATTGCTGTAATCCTTTTTTTCATGATATTTCTCCATTCGTCTGATTATTTTTGATTTGGTATCTGCTGTGTTTATTATATCATATCAATTAACAATTTGCAAGAGGACATTTAATATAAATACTGATTTAATGCAGAGATATTGGGAATATCCAAGCCCATAATTGTCTATAAAGTAATAAATCGGTTCTTATAGACATTCACTGTTTTTATGTTTACTTTGTTGATATAATTCTGTATCCTACTACTAAGTATAACTTGCAAATAAGCCGACAGTCATGCTTTTAAAAGCTCTGTCGGCTTATATGCTATTTTTCCGTCAAAATCTCCACACTCTTCACCACTATCTCCGTCCCCATCTCGCTGTCCGCAATCTTCTCCAGCACATCAATGCCCTCGAAAACCTGTCCGAAAACAGCATATTGACCAGCATAGTTGGGCACACCGCCATGCTCATAAAAAGCATGACGCACCTCGGGCATCTCGCCCTCCTCTGCGGAAAGATACTCCTTGTCCTCATCGGTGTACTGCACCGTGTTGATGAAAACAATGTCTCCCCCGTCAGTCATGCACAGCGCACCCTTAAAGGGCCATAGATTTTTGTGAAGCTCTGCCTTGTATGTGCCGTCTATCTCGGGAGCGTCAAGAGTGAATACGCTTTTCTGCTCGTAAAGCCCCGCAGTAAGCCCGTTATATCCGCCGCTCTCGGCAGTGCTCACAAAAAGGCTCACCGCATTGGGCGCTTCATCGGGGTACAATACCGCCTTCATATCCCCCACGTCGGTGGATATGAGCGCCACCTGCGCCCCGTCGCCCACAGGCTCAAACTGGATAAGCTCAATGTTGTCGTAATCCTCCACAGGGTCGGGAGCCGCCTTGTTCATCTCCGTAAATGCGTTTATCAGCATAAATATAGTGATAGCTGCAATAACGAAGAAAAAGAACCCGAAAACATACTTTTTTCTTATCTTTATGGTCTTTGTCTGCATATCACACCATTACTTCTTGGTTATCTTAGTGCCCTGACGGGTCTCCTCGATAACATAACCCAGCTCAGCTATCTTGTCTCTGAGAGAATCCGCAAGAGCAAAATCCTTTGCCTTTCTTGCTTCCTTTCTCTGCTCTGCAAGCGTCTTTATCTCCTCGGGGATATCATCATCGGCAGACTCATTCTTTGCGCTGAGCTTCTTTGCATGGTCGATAAGTCCAAGGGAAAGCACCTTGTCAAACTCGCCGATAAGCGCAAGCTTTGTAGCCGCAGTGGTGTCAGCCTTGAGAACATCATAGACCGCAGTAACTGCCAGAGAAGTATTCAGGTCATTGTCCAGAGCCGCAGTAAAGCCCTTCATCAGCTCGTCATAAGCTGCCTTGTCGATATCGCCCTGAGTCTCGGCAAGAAGACGTGCCACTCTTGCTATCAGCTTGTCATATGCACCTGCCGCATTGTCAAGATTCTCATAGGAGAATACCAGCGACTTGCGGTAATGGGACTGGAGGCAGAAGAATCTGTAAACCATAGGGTCATAGCCCTTTTCTTTAAGCAGGGAAACGGTAAGGAACTCGCCCTTGGACTTGCTCATCTTGCCGTGATTGGTGTTAAGGTGATGAACATGGAACCAGTAGTTGCACCACTTGTGACCCAGATAAGCCTCACTCTGAGCTATCTCGTTGGTGTGGTGAGGGAATGCGTTGTCGATACCGCCGCAGTGAAGGTCAAGGTATTCACCCAGATGCTTCATGCTGATGCAGGAGCATTCAATGTGCCAGCCGGGATATCCCACACCCCAGGGGCTTTCCCATTTAAGCTCCTGATCGTCAAACTTGGACTTTGTGAACCAGAGAACAAAGTCAGCCTTGTTTCTCTTGTTGCCGTCCTCGTCAACGCCCTCACGAACAGCAACGGCTAAGTCCTCCTCGTTGAAGTCGCCGAAAACATAATATTCCTTCAGCTTTGAGGTGTCGAAGTAAATGTTTCCGCCAGCCTCATATGCGTAGCCCTTTTCAATAAGAGCGGAAATCACCTTTATAAAATCGGGAATGCAGTGAGTAGCAGGCTCCACCACATCGGGGGTCTTGATGTTAAGCTCTGCACAGTCAGCAAAGAAAGCCTTGGTGTAAAAATCAGCTATCTCCATAACGGTCTTGTGCTCACGCTTTGCGCCCTTGAGCATCTTGTCATCGCCTGTGTCGCCGTCACTGGTAAGATGTCCGACATCGGTGATGTTCATAACTCTCTTAACGTCCAGACCTGTGAAGCGGAGATACTTTTCAAGAATGTCCTCCATAATGTAACTTCTCAGGTTGCCTATGTGCGCATAGTGATAAACTGTAGGGCCGCAGGTGTACATGGAAACCTTGCCGGGGGTGTTGGGGATAAATTCTTCCTTTTTATGGCTCAGTGAATTATAGATCTGCATTTTTTATTCTTCCTTTCAAATTACATAATCGTCATAATCATCGCTTCTGAAACCGCAGCCGCAGTCCAGATTGGGTTCGTCCTTGGGAGCGGGAGTGATGCCCGCCTTCTTTTCCAGCTGGCTGAGACGAACGTCCATCTTGCACAGCTCCTGAGCAACAGGGTCGGGAATGTGTACCTGGTCAAGATCGGTGGTTGGCTTTCCGTTGCAGCGTGCTATCCTTGCGGGAACGCCGACAGCCGTGCAGTTGTCGGGAATTGCTTCCAGCACAACAGCATTTGCGGCTATCTTTACATTGTTGCCCACCTTAAAGGGGCCAAGCACCCTTGCGCCTGCGCCGACCATAACATTGTTACCCAGCGTCGGGTGACGCTTTCCTCTGTCCTTGCCCGTACCGCCAAGGGTAACGCCCTGATAGATAAGGCAGTTGTCGCCTATCTCGGTGGTCTCGCCGATAACAACGCCCATGCCGTGGTCAATGAACAGACCCTTGCCTATCTTTGCGCCCGGGTGGATCTCAATGCCTGTGATAAACCTTGCCGCCTGAGATATAACTCTTGCGGTAAGGAACATTTTCTTCTTATAGAAATAATGGGATACACGGTAAGCCGCCACCGCATGAAGTCCCGAGTAAGTGAGGATTATCTCCACGGTGTTCTTAGCCGCAGGGTCTCTCTGCTTGACGGATTCAATATCCGCCTTAAAATGCTTTATAAGCTCATCAAAACTGCTCATATCGTTCCTCCTGTAACCTGTGATACTAAGAACCAATTAAAAACTATACAAAAAATCGAGCATAATCTTGCGTATATGGATTATGCGATGATTTTTTGTCTATAGTTTTATTGGTGATTAGTATGAAATGCAGGGATAATATTATTATATGAAAGCAAGCGGGCATATGATATGCCTGCAACAAAAAAGCCGCCCTCAGAAATATCTGAAGGCGGCGAAAGGCCACGGTCCCACTTCAATTCGGCAGCAAGCTGCCCTTATATACCGCCGAAGCGATACCATTCTGTAACGGGAACACCCGCAGCGGGATACACACTGTTTTGCTGCGATGTAACGCAACAAACGCTTCCCCCGCCAAGCTGACGAACGCACTTCACCGCCCGCACCTGCGCCCTCGCACCGAACGGACGCTCTCTGAAAAGTGACAAAACGGCTACTCTGAACGCTTAGCCTTTGAAATATTGATATTATTATACCACGTCCATCTTTAAAAAGCAATAGCAATTTTTTTAATTTTCCGTCTGCTTTTCAAATTTGTAGAGGCGAACGTCCATATAATGCTCTCTCTGCTGTGTGCAGTAAGTCGCCTTATATCCCGAGATGTCCTCAAAATAGTCTATGATATAATCGTAAGTAAGGGCTTTGGAATTTTCGTCTGTTTTCTTTTCGGCGATCTTGTTGGTATCAAACAGAACATAAAAGTCCTCGCCGTTTTCATAAAGCTTTTTGTACTCATCTGCATGAGCCTCAAACTCGCAGTGAACATATGGGGTTATATAATCATTGTTCGTATCCGCAAGCATAGTGCAGTAACAGGGCAGGAAAATCGGAGAGCTTACCAGAACAACACAGTTCTGACCCTTTACATAGCTGCTTACAGTGCCGTTTTCAGGCGAGTCGCTCAGCACATATGTAGGCGTGATCCTTACATTCTGATAAACCAGCAGCGCCGCCAGAGCAACACATATAACAGGCGTGCATATCTTCTTTGAGATATGTGTTCCGATAACATAGATCCAGCTGATAAAAACGCCTATGACCAGCGGCAGGAATATGTAAAAATAGCGCACCGAATCCAGCTCCAGGTCATAAAGATATACCTTGTGGACAACTATCTCAAATACCAGCACAGATGCGGCAAATATCATTATGGGGCTGAGGTCTGCCTTTTTGAAGTTTGCCCATAAAGTGCGCAAAGCATTTTTGCATTTTTCCGCAATGGGAATGAACCACTTTTCTTTTCTGCACACAAAGCATGCCGCAGCAAATACTGCCATCACGCACAGAATTATGGCAATGACATCGGCATAATAATTCATTTCAAAGAAATTCATTATGTAGCCTGTCATGTTCCTTACAACTACCCTGAGATACTGATATCTCTGTATAGCAGGGTCTATCTCCCCTGACCAGTGCATTTCCGTGGAGAACATATGTGCAATGGTCGCAGGGAACGCCGCAATGGAAAGTCCCACGCCCACAGCCGCAGAACCGCCGTATGCAAAGCAGTCCTTAACACGCTTTTTTATCAGCAGTATGATGCACTGAATGAGCGTGTACATAAACGCAAACACAAGGAAATTATGCTGAGTAAGCGCTCCGAAAAATGCCGTCAGTCCCACAAAAATAAACTGCTTCAGCGGGATTTTCCCCTCAGCCGTAAGTACGGTCTGGCTGAAATATGCGTACATCACCGCAAACATGGTGAGCATCATATACATTCGCAGAAAATACACATTGGACTGACCGCCCAGTGAAAGCCCCCAGTAAATGCAGACAATGACACCCGCCAGCTGTGACTTTGCAAATCTTGAGAAAAACTTGTACAAAAATACCTGTGTCACCGCAAAGCAGAAAAGGTTTATCCCGAATGCCCACCACCAAGAGAACTGATCGGGGAAAAAGGAGCAGATGGTGTGAAGCACAGCATAATACAGAGGCGGATGAGTGTCTGCCGCCTGATTTTTCCACACAGTATCATACGAAAATCTTGACTCTTCATTTGTCTCAATATAATACTTGAAGTCATCGCCCGTCATCCATACATTATAGTTATCAGGCACCTGAAAAGCGCTTCCGTAAAGATATACCCTGTTCTGGCTGTTTGCCAGTCCATAGGAAAAGTATTCGTCCTCATGGTGAGCTGTGTTGTTTACCGCAAAGCTCACTGACAGAAAAATGATCTGTGCAATTACAACTATGATGAAGATTATGTTATATACCGAAAACTTCTGCTTCTTTAATGTCTCTTCCATATCCTCACCTTTTCTTCTTAGCGGAAAATCTGAGGCGGAACGCAGTGGTGATGCTGTCCTTTACAGTCCTGAGCACTCTCATCTTGCTTTCGCCCAGCTTGTTGTCATATCTCAGCTCAAAGGGCACTTCGTCAAATTTTGCACCTACAAGAGAAAGCTTGTACAGCACTTCCATCATGCAGGAGAATGTTTTCATCTCAACAAACTTGTCGCCGTAAACCTCTCTTGCCTTTTTGATTATCTCATAGGTATATACTCTGTATCCGCAGGTATAGTCCTTTACATTTTTAACATGGAGCACAGCAGTGTAGAACACCCTTGCGCCGTCGCTGAGGAAAAGTCTTATTCCCGGAACGCCCTTTACCGAAGAGCTCCGGCAGTATCTTGAAGCGATGACCACATCAGCTCCTGCCTTTATCTTTTCCACCATGGACTTGATATAAACAGGGTCATGGGTGTTGTCGCCGTCCATAAGAACGCACAGGTCGCCCTCGGAACATTCCTTCTGGAATGCAGTGAACGCAGTGTTTACGCCGCCGCCAAGATTAAGGTTCTTTTCGTGCCTTATCACCTTTACATTATCGTACTTTTCGGCATAGCTGCTGATGATATCATATGTGTTGTCTGTGCTGCGGTCATCAATGCCCACAACAGTCAGCTCATATCCCATACCCCTGAGCACCTCTGCCTGACCAAGCCACTTTTCGATAAGGGCGGCAATATTTTCCGACTCATTGTAGCAGGGAAGCATTGCATATATCTTATTCATCTGTATATCTCCTTTTATTTGTTATCCTTATTGTCCCTGGGAGTGACCTTTGCGTACAGAAATTTTCTTACTCCGTAAAGCACAAAGAACGATACCGCCAGCGAAGTGACCTTTGAAACCGTGTAGCCTATGCTCTTGCCCACAACGCCGACAAGGAGCCTGCAAACGGCCCATACAACGCCGTTCTGAATGAGCATACCCAGCAGGAACGTGGAAATATATATAACAACAGTCCTTATATCCACAGACCTGTCAAAAACCTTTTTGGTGACACATACATAATGTATAGCCGAGCCGATAAGGATACCTGCCGTGTTTGAAACCACTTCCGACAGGTGCAGCAGGTTTATGAGCAGCAGCCCTATGCACAGCTCGATAACTGCCGTTCCGCAGGAAATGATAAAATACTTTATCACCTGAGAATATTTTTCAATAAGCGATCTTATTTTTTCCATATCATTCCCCAGCCCCGAAACGCTCGCAGATAATATCCGCTATTCTCTTGGAGGCAAAGCCGTCGCCGTAAGGATTGCTGCGGTTTATCATATCATTATATTCTTCCCTGTTGTTAAGAAGCTCAGTGCAGGCATTGTAGATATTTTCCTCAGATGTTCCGATAAGCTTCAGAACTCCGGCCTCCACGCCCTCCTGGCGCTCTGTGGTATCTCTAAGAACAAGAACGGGCTTGTTGAGAGAGGGAGCCTCCTCCTGTATTCCACCGCTGTCCGTAAGGATTATGTAGGACTTATCCATGATATTGTGGAAATCAATGGCATTGAGAGGGTCGCACAGCTTTATCCTGTCGCAGCTGCCCAGCTCTTCCTTGGCAATGCTCCTGACTGCAGGATTAAGATGAACGGGATAAATAGCCTTCACATCGGGATTTTCGTTCACCAGCCTAAGAATGGCACGGAATATCCTGCGCATAGGCTCGCCGATATTTTCACGTCTGTGTGCAGTGATGAGGAGTATCCTTGAATCGCCTGCCCAGTCCAGCAACTCATGCCTGTAATCGGGGCTTACAGTTGTTTTCAGCGCATCAATGCCCGTGTTTCCCGTAACAAAGATATTTGCGGGATCCTTTTTCTCATTAAGAAGATTCTGCCGTGCAAACTCAGTGGGAGCAAAGTTCAGCTCGGATATAAGGCTGATAGCCTCACGGTTGAACTCCTCGGGATATGGTGAGAAAATATTATAAGTCCTCAGTCCCGCTTCAACATGACCCACCTTTATGCCCGAATAGAAGCAGGCAAGAGCAGTTACAAAAGCAGTGGAAGTATCGCCGTGAACAAGAACAAGGTCAGGCTTTTCCTTTGCAAGCACTTCCTTGATGGACGTAAGAATGGCAGTGGTTATATCAAAAAGATCCTGACCCTTTTTCATTATCCCCAGGTCATATTCGGGAGTAATTTTGAAAATATCAAGCACCTGTTGGAGCATTTCCTTGTGCTGACCCGTAACGCATACCACTGTTTCAATATTTTTTCTTGATTTAAGTTCATTTACAAGGGGGCACATCTTTATAGCCTCAGGCCTTGTACCGAACACGCACATTACCTTCAAATCATTCACCCTTTACTGTATTACCGTTTATTTCCGCAAAATAACATTATGTAATTTCTTTGGTAAAACAAAGTTAATATAATTATATAGCATCATAACCGCTTTGTCAATGAATTTTTCAATCTGAGGCCTATAACTTTACGGCTGATATTAAAGATGCAGCACCCATTAAACACCTTTGATTTATATCACAGTCAACAACCCGCTTGTTTATCTGCTTGGCACTTTTGTACACATTCCCCATAAATCCCCCGAAAATTTCTCCCCCGTATTTTTCCTGACGATTGACATAAGCGCCCAAAAATATTATAATAAATATGTATAATCTTTTAGCTCTTTTATCGGGCTGTGAAAGGAATGATCCTGATATGAAGGAACATAACGCACAGACATATCATAAAACCTGCGGATATGACAAAATGAAATCAATGCTGAAGCTCCTCGCCTGCACGGTTTCTGCCGCACTCTGCCTGTCAATGAGCGCAGCAGTGTTTGCCGAAACAGATGTTGACGGTATCCAAACAACTATCGGCGAAGCAATATCCACCGAGGCAGCCGAATCCCCATACGACAGCGCATTGACAGACGATATCTATGCCTCGGCTACAGGAACACTGAACATCAGCGGCACGCAGAACTATACATATGCCTCACAGGTAATTACCCTGCTCAACGAGCAGCGTGTGAATAACGGTCTCTCCCCCCTCACCGCCGACAGCACCCTTACCGCTGCCGCAATGCAGAGAGCAGCCGAAACAGTCATATATTTCAGCCATACCCGCCCCGACGGAAGCCGCTGCTTCACCGCCTTTGACGGCAGCTGGAGAGGTGAGAACATAGCCGCAGGTCAGGCAGACCCCGACGAAGTAATAACAGGCTGGATGAACTCCACAGGTCATCGTAAAAATATCCTCGAAGCAAACTACACCGGTGTGGGCGTAGGCTGCTTCAATTATAAGGGCATCAACTTCTGGGTGCAGTGCTTCAGCGATATCACAGCCGACGGCTCCGTGAGAACGGGAACAGCGTCCGCCACAACCGCCGTCAGCGCTTCAACGGACTATATAAATATGAGCGGCAGGCTGGCAGAAAAAACCTTCTCTTCCGCTGGCGAGACCACAACATTCACCGTCAGCAACAATAACGTGGGCTGGACATATATAACCGCCACCGTTGACAGCTCCTCATTCAACTATTCATCAAGCTCCTCCGCCGCAAAGGTAGATCCAACGGGAAATGTCACCGTAGCAGGCGGCGGAACAGCCATTATCACCGCAGCCACCAAAAAGGGAAGCCTTTCCGTTTCCGATACCCTTACCTCCACCGCTCCCAGCCTGACACCCTCCATAACAAGCATAACCGCAGGCAGCGGCAAGGTCGATCTCAGCTGGAGCTCCGTTTCGGGCGCAGCAAATTATGCAGTTTATTACACCGCAAACGGAAAATGGTATAACGCAGGAACCACCACCGCCCTTAAAATGACCGTCAGCGGTCTTACAGGCGGCACAAGATACGGCTTCGCAGTCAAGGCATATTTAAACGGCGCATGGACATCGGTCTCCTCCTCGGATATCGTCTATGCCACACCCACAGCCGCCGTCGAAAAGCCCAAGATAACCAAGGCAGAGGGACAGGACGGTCAGGTAGCACTGAACTGGACTTCCGTAAACGGAGCAACAAATTACGCAGTTTATACTTATCTCAACGGCACATGGTCTGTAGCAGGCTACAGAACAGCCACAGGTATGTACGTAAGGAACCTTACCAACGGCACAAAGTACGGCTTCGCAGTAAAAGCATACGTTAACGGCACCTGGTCATCGGTATCCACTTCGGATATCGTCTATGCCACACCCGTAAGCGCAGCAGCAAAGCCCGTAATCACCAAGGCTCAGGGACAGAACGGTCGTGTAGCCCTGAACTGGACTTCCGTAAACGGCGCAACAAATTACGCTGTCTATACTTATCTGAACGGCACATGGTCTCTGGCAGGCTACAGAACAGCCACAGGTATGTATGTCAGAAACCTCGCCAACGGCACCACTTACGGCTTTGCAGTAAAGGCATACGTTAACGGCGCATGGACAAGCGTGTCATCATCTGATATCGTCTATGCCACACCCTACGGCGCATAAGCAAACATACTGATTTGTATGATCGGATACTATTCTATTGAATGGTATCCGATTTTTTGTTGGATTTTTCCACAAAATTTACAAAATTCTATTTATTCTTGACATTTTCTAAACATTAGTTTATAATATGTATGAATGCAATATGTAAAGCATTTTATAAATCATGATAAAGGACGATGAAGAGATGAATAATTTAAAACGTGCATTGTCGTTTACTGCGGCACTTGCAATGACAGCAATGTCTATTCCCCTTGTTTCCGCAGAGGAAGACAACTCCCTTTCATTCATAGACCCCGCTATTGTAAACGAGGCAGACATAACCACAGTGGTCAACACGTTCCCCGATGATAACGCTTGGGACGAACTTCCCGAAGCCTCTTACACTGTTGCGACCCTTGATGATATTGATTACAAGCTAAGCGGCAACAATATGACTATCACAAAGTTCAAGTCAAGCTATGCCAATGTAGAAATACCTTCTTCCATCTCAGGCTACACTGTTACCGCCATCGGTGATTCCGCTTTCAAAAGCAATACACGTCTCAGAAATATAAAACTTCCATCTACTGTTACATCTATCGGTAAAAGTGCATTCAGCGGCTGCACCGCCCTTACCACAGCAGATTTGTCTGAGGGTCTTAATGTAATTGGAGACAACGCCTTTTACGGTTGTTCTTCCCTGAGAAATATACAGCTGCCTCATACCCTTAATGATCTGGGACGCTATGCTTTCCAGAATTGTATTGTTCTCACAAGCATAACTATTCCCGGAAGCGCCAAAATCGTAAGCTACTATGCCTTTGCAGGATGCACAAGCCTGTCATGGGTAATTCTTGAAAATGGTGTTGAATCAATAGGTCAGTATGCTTTTCAGGGTTGTGACAATATGACCAGCATCACCGTTCCCCAGTCCGTAAAGAAAATTTGGGATTATGCTTTTAAAGGTTGCAAAAACCTTAGAAGCGTTGATATTCCGTCAAACATAACCGAAATAGGAGACTCTGCTTTTAATGGCTGTTCCGCACTTGAAGCTGTAAACATTTCAGAAGGTCTTTCTTCTATTGGAAGCAGCGCCTTTAATGGCTGTACAGCTCTTAAAGCAATAAAACTTCCCAATAGCCTTGAAACCCTGTCCCCATACGCATTTGCGAATTGTAAGAGTCTTACAGGCATAACCATTCCCGGAAATGTACAGACAATAAGCAGATACGCATTCAATAATTGTGTCAGTCTTTCAACACTGGTTATTGAAGACGGCGTTGCTGAGATTGGATATGAATCTTTTGACGGCTGTACAAGTCTTAAATCCGTTTCTATGCCTGAAAGTGTACATACCATGTACGAATACGCATTCCGAAACTGCACAAATCTCGTAAGCATAAAATTTTCTTCCAACCTTGCTGTTATCCCCACATATGCTTTTTATAACTGCGATTCTCTTACCAGCGTAAACATTCCTTCAACCATAACAACTATTGGACAAGACGCATTTGCAAGCTGTGACAAGCTCAAATACGTAACCATTAGCGATGGCGTTCTTAAAATAAATTCATATGCTTTCGCATATTGCAAATCACTTGAAAATATAAACATTCCCGGCTCTATTTCTTATGTAGGAGGCTCTGCATTTTACGATTGCACCGCCCTGAAATCAGTTACATTAAATTATGGTGTCAAGGAAATATACGCAAATGCTTTTTCGGGCTGTACAAATCTTGTTTCCGTTATTCTTCCCGAAGGTCTCAATACTATAGGCAACAGCGCATTTTATAGCTGTTCTTCTCTTACAAAAATAACTATTCCCGACGGCGTATCTTTGATTGAAAGCAGCGCTTTTTCAAACTGCAAATCCCTTACAACAGTAGTTATCCCCGAAAGTGTTACATCAATAGGAAGCGGCGCATTTTCTTATCATTCGTCAAACCTCAGAATTTACGGCTATCCCGGCTCCTATGCTCAGACATATGCTAATAACAATAACATTATTTTCATTAACATCAGCCAGCTGCCTGTAGAATCCCCAAAGATAACAAAGGCAGAGGCCGGCAACGGTCAGGTAGCACTCAACTGGGCTCCTGTGAACGGAGCTGCTCAGTATGCAGTTTACTACAAGTACAATAATACCTGGTACAACGCAGGCACAACAACAGCTACAGGCATGTATGTAAGAAACCTTACCAACGGCGCAAAATACGGCTTTGCTGTTAAGGCTTATGTAAACGGCAAATGGTCAAACATCACTAATGATGACATCGTATATGTAACACCCGTTGCACCTGTCGTAAAACCCAAGATAACCAAGGCACTCGGTCAGGACGGCAGAGTTGCCGTTAACTGGACTTCCGTAAGCGGAGCAACCAATTATGCAGTATATTACACCGTAGGCGGCAAGTGGTATAACGCAGGAACTACCACAGGCACAGGCAAATACGTAACAGGCCTCACCAACGGCACAACCTACGGCTTTGCAGTAAAGGCATACATTAACGGCGCATGGACAGGCATCGCCTCCTCCGATATCGTATATGCAACACCTTTCGCATCAGTGACCAAACCCAAGATAACCAAGGCACTCGGTCAGGACAGCAGAGTTGCCCTTAACTGGACTTCCGTTTCGGGCGCAACACAGTACGGCGTATATTATACCGTAGGCGGCAAGTGGTACAATGCGGGAACTGCCACAGGTACAGGTATGTACGTAAGAAACCTCACCAACGGCACAAAGTACGGCTTTGCAGTCAAGGCATATGTTAACGGCGCATGGACTTCTATTTCAAGCTCCGATATCGTATATGCAACACCCGTGGGAAATTCCGCAAAGCCCGTAATCACCAAGGCTCAGGGACAGAACGGACGTGTAGCCCTTAACTGGACTGCCGTAAACGGTGCAACCAATTACGCAGTTTACACCTACCTTAACGGCAAATGGTCAGTAGCAGGCTACAGGACCGCAACAGGTATGTACGTAACAGGTCTTACCAACGGTGTTAAGTACGGCTTTGCAGTCAAGGCATACGTTAACGGTGCATGGACAAACATCACAAGCGCTGATATCGTTTATGCGACACCCACCGCCGCAAAGTCCGACCTTATGGATACCGATTTCGACGATTTTAGCTTCCTTGAAGATAATGGCATAGATTTCGTTGACGTAGCTCCTACCGTAAGATAACATAACCCAACATAATTATCGGATACCGTTTTCGGACGGTATCCGATTTTTTATCCGAAATATAAAATATCAACCGATTTTGATATAATTTCTTGTTAAGTTTTCTTAACGCAATTTCATGTCATATACTTGACTTTTATACTGCGTCATTTTATAATATATATGAACACTTTTTTAAGTGGAAGAAATCATGATAAAGGATGAAAAGAAGAGATGAAGAATTTCAAGCGTGCATTGTCGCTCACAGCGGCACTTGCAATGACCGCAGCGTCCGTACCCTTTGTTTCCGCCGAGGAAGACATTTCCCTGACCCCCTATGTTTTCAGCGAAGCAGACAATATGGCTGACACCGACATTTCAGAAGCAGACGCAGTTATATATCATACAGCCACCCTTGACGATTTTGATTGCAGCACTATTGATTATGACACCAAAGAAATACGCATCGACGGCTATAAGTCCAAATACCCCAACCTTTATATCCCCGAAACTGTAGGCGGATACAAGGTAGCAGAGATAGGAAGGCAGGCATTCAGCGGCAATACAGTCCTGAGGAACATTAAGCTTCCCTCAACAGTGGAAACTATTAACGATTCAGCTTTTTTAAACTGCCCAGGTCTGCTTACAGTTCAGCTTTCCGAAGGCACAAAGTCCATAAATAGCAATGCGTTCCAGAGCTGTACAGTCCTTAAAACCATAAATCTCCCCCAATCCCTTACAGATATCGGAGTATATGCCTTTTCAGAGTGCGAATCTCTTGAAAATATCACTATCCCCAGCGGAGTAAAGGATTTATCCTCTGCCTTTTCACACTGCAAAAATCTGAAAAGCGTTGTTATCGAAGGAGCAAGAACCATTGCCAATTATACCTTCTGGCAGTGCAGCGCCCTTACAACAGTCACTTTCCCCAACACTCTCGAAGAAATAGGCGAAAGTGCATTTGAGGACTGCACCGGCCTCAAGAGCATTTCTCTCCCCGACTCTGTTGTCAGCGTGGGCAAAAATGCTTTCAAGGAATGCAATGCCCTTGCCTCCGCAAAGCTTCCCTCCGGTCTCACCTGCATCGACGAGGGTACATTCTACAACTGCAAGGCTCTTACATCGATCACTATCCCCTCTTATGTCCTGACTATCGGCGAGGATGCTTTCTTCTACTGTGATTCTCTGAAAAACATCACTATTTCTGAGGGCGTGCAGCAAATAGGCAAAAACGCTTTCATAGGTGCAGCCGTTGAAACGCTGACTATCCCCAAGTCCGTTAAAACTATCGGCGAATCCGCATTCTGCCTCTGCCAGAAGCTTAAAACCGTGACCATAAATGACGGTGTTACCGAAATAGGCGCATTTGCCTTCTCTCAGTGCTACAAACTTAAAAATATAACTCTCCCCAAGACCCTTAACACAATAGGCGAATATGCCTTCAATAACTGCGAGTTACTGGAAACAATATATATCCCCGAAAACACATATACTATCGGCGAACGTGCTTTCACATGGTGCCAGAACCTTACCTCCGTAATTTTCCCGGGATATGTCACCAAGTTCGGCGATGATGTATTTTTCTACAGCAACCACGTAACTATCTACGGCAATGAAAACAGCGATGCACAGGCATATGCAAAAGCAAATGACATTCCCTTTAAAGATATCAAAAGCGCTCCCGCTCCTACTCCAAAAATAACCAAAGCCCAGGGCATGGACGGAAAAGTAGCCCTTAACTGGACTGCCGTTGACGGAGCAACAAACTACGCAGTTTATACCTATCTCAACGGCAAATGGTCAGTAGCAGGCTACAGAACTGCAACAGGAATGTATGTAACAGGTCTTACCAACGGCACAACCTACGGCTTTGCAGTAAAGGCATACATTAACGGCGCATGGACAGGCATCGCCTCCTCCGATATCGTATATGCAACACCTTTCGCATCAGTGACCAAACCCAAGATAACCAAGGCACTCGGTCAGGACAGCAGAGTTGCCCTTAACTGGACTTCCGTTTCGGGCGCAACACAGTACGGCGTATATTATACCGTAGGCGGCAAGTGGTACAATGCGGGAACTGCCACAGGTACAGGTATGTACGTAAGAAACCTCACCAACGGCACAAAGTACGGCTTTGCAGTCAAGGCATATGTTAACGGCGCATGGACTTCTATTTCAAGCTCCGATATCGTATATGCAACACCCGTGGGAAATTCCGCAAAGCCCGTAATCACCAAGGCTCAGGGACAGAACGGACGTGTAGCCCTTAACTGGACTGCCGTAAACGGTGCAACCAATTACGCAGTTTACACCTACCTTAACGGCAAATGGTCAGTAGCAGGCTACAGGACCGCAACAGGTATGTACGTAACAGGTCTTACCAACGGTGTTAAGTACGGCTTTGCAGTCAAGGCATACGTTAACGGTGCATGGACAAACATCACAAGCGCTGATATCGTTTATGCGACACCCACCGCCGCAAAGTCCGACCTTATGGATACCGATTTCGACGATTTTAGCTTCCTTGAAGATAATGGCATAGATTTCGTTGACGTAGCTCCTACCGTAAGATAACATAACCCCTATCATCGGATACCGCCAAAAACGGTATCCGATTTTTTATACTAAGAACCAATTAAAAACTATACAAAAAATCGAGCATAATCTTGCGTATATGGATTATGCGATGATTTTTTGTCTATAGTTTTATTGGTGATTAGTATTATACTGATCTTTAATCGTTCTGTAGCCAAAGGCTGGGTTTTAGCTGTCGAATTTGTCCATAGGTTGATCAAAGAGTAGTATTATCGATTGACAAAACACCATAAACACTGTATAATTTAAATATGATGAAAAGCCGCCCTGCGGCGGTATAATTGTATAAATCGAAAGGAATGTATAATAATGAAAGTTGTAGGCGTAATTCCCGCAAGATATAAGTCAAGCCGTTTTCCCGGCAAGCCCCTTGCCGATATATGCGGCAAGCCAATGATATGGTGGGTACACCGCCAGCTGAGCATGGCAAAGGGCATCGACGAGGTATATGTTGCCACCGATGACGACAAGATTCGTGAGACCTGCGAGTCACTGGGCATCAAGGTGGTCATGACCTCCGACAGCTGCCCCACTCACCTTGAAAGACTTTATGAGTTCTCCACCAAGGTAGATGCGGATTTCTACATCAACGTAAACGGCGACGAGCCCCTTATCGAGTCCAGCTGCATCGAGGACCTTATCCCCCACGACGTTGACCCCGATTCCAGCTACGTTGCAAACGGCATGATGATCCTCAGAGACCCCATCGACGCTATCGACAGCTCCAAGATAAAGATAGCCGTTGATATGATGGGCTACGGAATGTATATGGCAAGAAGCCCTATCCCCTTCCCCAAAGCAAGATCCACCTATCAGCTCAAAAAGTTCGTAGGCGTTCAGTGCTTCACCAAGAAGTCCCTTAAATTTGTAAACGACACCAAGCGTGGCGAGATTGAGAGCATCGAGGATATCGACGAGTTCCGCTTCCTCGAAAACGGCCATAAGATAAAGTTCATTCTTACCGAAGCGACCACCCTTTCCGTTGATACCCACAAGGATCTCGACAAGGTAAACAAGATCATCGCCGAAAAGATAAATAACGGAGAAATTGTTTTATGATAAGTATTCTTGACTGCACCCTCCGTGACGGAGGCTACATCAATGATTTCAATTTCGGCAGGAAGTGCATCTCCGAGATAATCTCCAGCCTTGCACAGGCAAAGATAGAGATAATCGAGTGCGGATTCCTGAAAAGCGGAGCAAATGACCCCGATAAGTCCCTTTTCGGCAGCGTCAGCGACATTTCAAAGCACCTGCCCGATAATAAGGACGGCACAATGTACGTGGCAATGATAGCCTACGGCGATATCCCCATTGAGGAGATAGAGCCGTATGACGGTACGTCCATCTCAGGCATACGCCTCACATTCCACGAGCAGGATATCGACAGAGCCTTTGACTTTGCAAATCAGCTCTCCGATAAGGGTTATAAGGTGTTCATTCAGCCCGTAGGCACCGCCACATATACCGATAAAGCCCTCCTTGACCTTATCGAAAAGGTCAACACAATGCACCCCTTCGCATTCTATCTGGTAGATACCCTGGGAACCATGTATAAGAACAACCTGCTGAGAATGTTCTATCTGGTGGATAATAACCTTGCACCCGATGTAAGAGTGGGCTTCCATTCCCATAATAACCTCCAGCTTTCATTCTCAAATGCACAGGAGCTTATCGGACTTAATTCCAAGCGCAATATCATCATCGACTCCTCCGTGTTCGGCATGGGAAGAGGTGCGGGAAACCTCTGCACCGAGCTGCTTACCCAGTATATCAACGAAAACACCTGCGAAAAGTACGATATCATACCCATTCTTGAAATAATGGACGAGCATATCCTGCCCGTTTATTCAAGAAAAACATGGGGCTATTCCGCCCCCTATTACCTTGCCGCAGTAAACGGCTGCCACCCCAATTACGCTTCATATCTGATGAATAAACAGTCACTCTGCATTCGTGATATCAGCGCCATAATCAAAAGGCTGCCCGCCGATAAAAAGCACCTTTACAATAAGGAGCTTATCACCGAGCTGTACCTTGACTATCAGGAGCATAACATCGACGACAGCAAGGCGATAGAAGAAATAGCAGCCCTCTGCAAGGATAAGAAGATACTCATTCTTGCCCCCGGAAAAACACTGCTGACCCATAAGGAACAGATACAGCAGTATATCGACGATAACTCCCCCATTATTTTCAGCATAAACCATATCCCCAGATATCACCGCTGCGACAGAGTTTTCGTCAGCAATCTGAAGCGCTTCAAGGGCATTGATGACGCAGTTTCCGCCATGGACGGACGTGTTATCCTCACTTCCAACATCGCCGCAGGCGGCAGCGTATGCACCGTAAACTACTCGGAATATCTTATCGACAACGATATTATCTCCGATAACTCAGGCCTCATGCTGCTGAATATCCTGAAAAAAGCAGGCGTGACCGAAGCCGCCCTTGCAGGCTATGACGGATTTGACGTTACCTCCGAAAAGAACTATTTCGATGAAAAAATGATGAGCGTGGACGATGCCGAAAAGCACGTCCTCATGAACAGAGCTATCAGGGAGTACCTTGCAAAGCTCCGCAGCTCCATGAAGATAAGCTTCATCACCCCCTCGCTGTATGAAGAGGAGGCACCGGATGAATAACTATAAGCTCATTATATTCGACCTCGACGGCACACTTGCCGATACCTCTCCCGGAATACTCAACAGCATAAGATACGCCCGGAAGATGATGAACCTGCCCGAAATAACCTTGGAGCAGATGTATTCCCACGTAGGCCCACCAATGGACGAGTCCTACGCACGCAATTTCGGACTTTCCGGCGACAGGCTCAGGCAGGCAGTGGAATATCATAAGGAGTACGCCGTAAAACAGGGCTATAAGGAAATAGAGCTGTACCCCCACATCACCGACCTGCTGGATAAGCTCAAAGCACAGGGCAAGCTCACCGCAGTAGCCACCCTGAAAGCCCACCAGACGGCAGTGAAAATATTCGATACATTCGGTCTCTCCGATAAGTTCGATATCGTAACGGGAGTGGATACCAAGGCTCCCAAAACCAAAGCCCAGCTTCTGGAATACTGCCTTGAAAAGAGCGGCTGTGATAAGTCGCAAGCCGTGCTCATAGGCGACAGCAAATACGACGCCATAGGTGCAAAGGAAGCGGGCATCGACTTCATAGCCGTGACCTACGGCTTCGGCTTCAAAACCGAGGAAGACGCCAAAGAGTTCCCCTGCTGCGCAGTATGTGATGATGTAATCCAGATAGAAAAGTTCCTTTGCGAATAATACTAATCACCAATAAAACTACAGACAAAAAATCATCGCATAATCCATATACGCAAGATTATGCTCGATTTTTTGTATAGTTTTTAATTGGTTCTTAGTATAAAACCGAAAGCAGTGCAGCAATCAAAGCCGCACTGCTTTTTTGCATCTCACCCGTTTATTTGCCCATATAAGCACAAAAAAGCAGTGCCATTCCTGACACTGCTTTTCAGCTTATACTAATCTTTAATCGTTCTATAGACAAAGCCGACAGATGAAATAAGACCAGTCTAGGAAAGCGACTGCAGGCGGGCTTGTCGCCCGGCAAGGGAGCTTGACGAAGAATGGGCTTATTTCAGCCGAGGATTGGTCTATAGGTTGATTGAGGATTAGTATTATAACTTATCTCACTTGATAGCCTTGAAAGCTTCTTCAAGGTCAAAGATGATATCATCAATGTGCTCTGTACCAATGGAAAGTCTGATAGTGGTAGGCTTGATACCCTGCTCTGCAAGCTCTTCTTCGTTGAGCTGAGAGTGTGTGGTGGAAGCGGGGTGAATAGCAAGGCTCTTAACATCGGCAACGTTTGCGAGGAGGGAGAATACCTGAAGATTATCAATGAACTTCTTAGCATCGTCCTCAGTGCCCTTGATCTCAAAGGTGAAGATAGAGCCGCCGCCGTTGGGGAAGTACTTGTCATAAAGCTCCTTCTGCTTGCCAGTTGCAAGTGAGGGGTGATTTACCTTTGCTACCTGAGGATGAGCGTTCAGGTAATTTACTACCTTGATAGCGTTTTCAACGTGTCTCTCAACTCTCAGGGAGAGTGTCTCAAGACCCTGTAAGAACATAAATGCGTGGAAAGGAGAAAGGGTTGCGCCTGTGTCTCTCAGGAGGATAGCTCTGATCTTTGTAACGAAAGCCGCAGCACCTACTGCCTTGGTGAAGCTGATGCCGTGGTAGCTGGGGTTGGGTTCGGTGAGGGAGGGGAACTTTCCGCTTGCTTCCCAGTCGAACTTGCCGCTGTCAACGATAACGCCGCCGATAGCAGTGCCGTGACCGCCGATGAACTTTGTTGCGGAGTGAACTACGATATCTGCGCCGTGCTCAATGGGACGGATAAGATAAGGAGTACCGAAGGTGTTGTCGATCACCAGAGGGATCTTGTGCTTGTGAGCGATCTCAGCGGTCTTTTCGATGTCGATAAGATTAGCGTTGGGGTTGCCGAGGGTCTCAATGAAGATAGCCTTGGTGTTGTCCCGGATAGCGTTCTCGAATGCGCCCTCTTCATCGGGATCAACGAAAGTGGTGCTGATGCCGTACTCGGGAAGAGTGTGTTCCAGGAGGTTGTATGTACCGCCGTAGATTGTCTTGGCAGCAACGATGTGCTCGCCTGCCTTTGCCAGGTTCTGGATAGTGTAAGCGATAGCAGCTGCGCCGGAAGCTACTGCCAGAGCTGCTACACCGCCCTCAAGAGCAGCGATTCTCTGCTCGAAGATGTCCTGAGTGGGGTTTGTAAGTCTGCCGTAGATGTTGCCTGCGTCCTTGAGGCCGAAACGGTCTGCTGCGTGCTGGGAGTTATGGAAAACATAGGAAGAAGTAGCGTAGATAGGTACTGCTCTTGCGTCAGTAACGGGGTCTGCGTTCTCCTGTCCGATATGAAGCTGCTTGGTTTCAAACTTAAGATCTCTTCCTGCAAAATTACTCATTTTAAATATCTCCTTATAAATCAAGTTTCTGTGTATATCACACTGAATGTACGAATTTTCTTATTTTCAAAAGCGCATATCAGCTGCACATTCGTATGGTACATCTGAGCGCCAGATACCTGATCTTCATGTTCTGTTTGCTCCTTTTTTTGCGGGAATTTACTCTAATCATATTTATCATAGCTGTATGGTATGAATTACTATGGCTATATAATACACCATAATTCCTACAATGTCAAGGGATATTATAAGATTTTGGCAATATAAACAAAAAAAGGCAGGTGATTTTAATACATCTGCCTGTTTTTATAGAAAAAGCGACCTATAGCCTTACTCTTTCATATGTTGCACAGAGAAATTAAAAATAAGCGAACATTTTAGCTCCCCCACCGCAGAACCAAACAAAACAAACAGCAGATACTCGATATCACCAATAAAATTTGATAACACAAGGTAACGAACACCCTTATAAATTTGCTCACCAAATAACCAAAGAAATACAAATAAAAGAACGGAGTGAAATTAAAACCTGTAAACATAGCTATAGAAAAGTGTGCAAATAAATGAACGGGGTTCGGTCTCCGGCGGCAAGCAAAACGTAGGGGGATAAAAAACGGTAGGGAATAGGGGTTCAAGGAAGAGATGAGTGCTTGCCTTTTGCAAGGCATGGAGAAACCATCAGGGGGAAGGGGAACGCCGTTTTTTGCCCTAGCTTTAGTTTCC